>Ga0111538_10000086_pt1 | contig 98858 bp, 73 predicted proteins | sample SoiMethybrSBSTD1_FD_79669 | JGI IMG/M metagenome (GOLD analysis project Ga0111538, IMG submission 79669) | Bulk soil microbial communities from a Populus tree surrounding site in Tennessee, USA - Soil MetaG P. TD hybrid SBSTD1 (version 2)... | ecosystem: Environmental > Terrestrial > Soil >... | reverse complement strand
TGGTGCGCGACCAGATCGCGCTCGTCTATGCGCTCGGTTATCGGAAGGCCGAGCTCATCGTCGGGCACGATCAAGGTCAGCTCATGGCCACCTATGCCGCCATCGTTCGTCCCGACATGTTTCTCCGCCTGACGACGGTTTCGGGGCAGGGCGCCGCGCCGCCATCGTTCCCGTTCCCGGGCACGGAACGAAAGCCTGCGTACACCGCTGCGGAGCTCGACGCGGAGTTTGCGAAGCTCAACCCGCCGCGCCGCGACTATCAGGAGTACTGGGCGAGCAAGCAGGCCGATGAAGACATGAAGCACATGCCACAAAGCATGAGCGATTTTTTCCGCGCGTTCTATTACATGAAAGGTGGCGAGTTTCCCGGCAACCAGAACTTGACGCCCTTGCGGCCGATGCCGACCGCGAAAGAGGCCGCGGCAGAGAACGCGCGGATGCCGGAGTACTACGTGATGCGAAGGGATAGGGGCATGCCGGCCACGATGGTCGCGTTCATGCCGTCGAAGGAGTACATCGCGAACTGCAAGTGGTTCACGCAAGCGGAGTGCGATGTCTACGGGCAGGAGTACGCCACCTCAGGGTGGACCGGGGCCCTGCACAATTACCGGCATCGCCGGACCGCGTTTCCCGCCAACATCGCCGAGCAACTGACATTCTCGGGACGGACGATCGACGTTCCTGCGCAATTCATTGCCGGCAAACAGGACTGGGGCGCCAACCGGATCGCGGGAGGCCCTGAGTCAGCCGGCAAAGCCGGTTATACGAAATTCGCAGGTGTACAGATGGTGGATCGTGCCGGCCACTGGCCTCACGAAGAACAGCCAGAGATTGTGAGCCGGCAGCTGATCGACTTCCTGAAATCTACGTGAGTCATGCCGAAGGAGGGCGCCTGCCATGGTTGACCTGACCAGACGAACCGTACTCGCAGCGGGAGCTGCAGCCGCAGCAACGGCCGCCATGCCTGATCTATTCGCGCAGCAATCGAGCAAAACAGGAACAGGCAAGTTCTACGAGCGGGGCCCTGTTCGCATCTACTACGAGGAGGCTGGTTCAGGCTTCCCACTGTTGCTGCTTCCGGGCGGCGGACTGAACTCGACGATCGGCTTCTTCACCGGCAACTCGCCCTTCAATGCCATCGAAGAGTTCAAGGGACAGTATCGCTGCATCACGGCAGACCTGCGCAACGCCCCCGGCGGCCAGTCCACCGGCCCTGTCGAAGTCGATCGGCCGTGGGAATCGTATGCCGATGACCAACTCGGCCTGATGGATCATCTGAAGATCGACAAGTTCATGGTGATGGGTTTCTGCATCGGGGGCCCCTTCATCGGGAGCCTCTTGAAGCGCGCACCGAATCGTATTCCCGCAGCCGTGATGGCGCAACCCGTGGGCTGGCGTCCGGAGATGCGCGACCCGAAATACCCAGGCACATTTTGGAAAAGCTGGGGTCCGGCCTTGATTGCGAAGCGGCCCGAGATCACGATGCAGACGACCGATCAGTTTACGACCAGGATGTTCGAAACCAACTCCGACTTCCTCTTCACCGTGACACGCGATTTCATTCGGGGTTGCCAGAACCCAATCCTGGTCCTGCCGGACGACGTCCCCGCGCACCCATTGGCGGTCGCCATGGAGTGCGCGATGCTCGCGCCAAAGAGCGAAGTGAGCATCTTCCCGTGGAAGGAACCGAAGGAGCGAATCCCTCTGGCGGTGCGCCAGATTCATTCCTTCCTCAAGGCGCATCGGCCCGCGTAGACGTCCGGAACGGAGGAAACCGTGAAGAGGCTCCTGCTTGCGGCGGCAATGCTGCTCGGCGGGTCTGCGTTCGCGCAGCAGCGCGTGCCCGAGATTTCTTTTACGTCGGTCCCCGACTACCCCACTCTTCCGGCCGGCATGAACTTCGGCGAGGTTCCGGGCGTGGCAGTGAACTCGAGGGGCCACGTGTTCGTCTTCTCGCGCTCGAACAGCGCGAACGGGCCCGCGTTTGGCGCCGCTGCAGCCCAGCTCTTCGAATTCGATCAGAACGGCAACTTCGTGCGCGAGATCGGCAAGGGTCTCTATGCCTGGTCGGAGGCGCACAGCGTGCGCATCGATCGGAACGACAACATCTGGGCGATCGACAAGGGCTCGAACATGATCGTTCGTTTCAACCCGCAGGGCCGCGTCGTGTGGGTGTTCGGGCGGAAACAGGAAGCGGCTGACGGCGCCGAGCCGCTCGGGCATCCGGATCCGCCGCTGCCGCCGGTGGACGGCAACTTCCGTCAGCCGACCGACGTGGCCTGGGACTCGCAAGGCAACACGTACATTACCGACGGGTACATCAACTCGCGTGTCGCCAAGTTCGACAAGAACGGCGACTGGGTGAAGTCATGGGGATCGAAGGGCACCGGGCCAGGCCAATTCGACATCCCGCATTCGATTGCCATCGACCTGCGAGACAACGTCTACGTCGGCGATCGCACGAACCATCGCATCCAGGTGTTCGACAGCGATGGCAACTTCAAGCGCATGTTCTCGATCGATGTGCCACCCGATCCCACGTCACGTCCCGTCAACGGTCCGACACCCACCGGCGAACGTCTCAAGCAGGCGATCGGAGCGCCCAATTCGCTCTGCATGACGCCCGGGCCCACTCAGGTGCTCTTCGTGGGGGAATCGACATACCCTGGACGAATCTTCAAGGTTGCGCTCGACGGCACCGTGCTGGGGGTGATCGGTCGCTCGGGACGCAACCTGGGACAGTTCTCCGGTGCGCACGCGCTCGCGTGCCCTACGGAGCGTGAGCTGTACGTCGGCGAGACTTCGAATTGGCGGGTGCAGAAGCTGCTCTTGCGCTGAGCGACGTGACTTCCAAACCCTACGGCTTTTGAGGTTTCTCGGGCGCGACTGGCAACTTTTCGTAGATATCTCGAATACGCGGCCTCGTCCCCTCCGTTGAAACGCCGGCGGCCGCCATGAGGCCTTGTATGGCATCGATGGTCGGGCGCGAAGGTTGCGGTCGTCCCGCTTTGTAGCCCTCGGCAATAAACAGCGGCGTCCTTCCCTCTGTGTCGGGCCGTTTCCAGATGTTGATGTCGGCACCGCGGTCCGCGAGCAACTTCACAATCAGCGGAAAATTGCCGTACGCCGCGCCGTGCATGGCGGTGTCACCCTTGTTGTCCACCGCGTTGATGTCTGCGCCAAGGTCGAGCAGCATCTTCGTGGCTTCCAGCGCTTCGTCCTCGGTGCCGGCCTCTTCCAGCGGGTCCGACGTGCCGAGGCCTGCTGCGGCCATGAGCGGCGTGGTCTTGTCGGCATTCGGCAGCAACGGGTCCGCGCCCGCCTTCAGGAGCTCGCGCATCAACGGGACATCCGCTCGGTCGGCAGCCATGAGAAAAGGCGTCGCGCCTTCCGTACCGAGCAACGTTGCGGAGGCCGGCGGGCGCGGAGTGCCCTTGGCGAGACGCGCATTCACGTTGGCGCCACGGGCCACGAGCGCGTGAACGAATTGAAGGCTCGTCAGCCGTCCCGATCCGATCGGTGCCGGATCGCCGACGTCACTGGCATCCGGCTTCCGCACCCACGCGATCGCGTGTAGCGGAGTGAAACCTGACCGTTGATCGTTGGGATCGGCTCCCGCCTCGACCAACGCCATCGCCAACTCGAAGTGGCCGTTCTCCACCGCCAGAATCAACGGGCTGGTGCCGCTTCTCATTGGTTTGTAACTCGTGTTGACGACTGTCGACGTCGACGCCGGTCGATCCGCTTTGGGCGTCAACGTCTCGTTCACATTCACGCCTGCCTCGAGCAGCACACGCACCACATCGGTATGACCCTCGCGCACGGCGAAGAACAGCGGCGTGAATCCGGACGCAAGCGTGACTTTCACTTCTGATCCCGCTTCGATGAGGGCGCGTACGACCGTCGCATGTCCCTCGGCGGCGGCCCACATGAGCGCTGTCTGGTCTCGCCGCTCCTTCGCGTTGGGATTGGCGCCACGGGCAAGCAGCGCCTTGACGGCTTCGAGATTTCCCACACGTGCCGCCGTCATGAGAACGGTCTCCCCACCTGGAAGAGAGGCGTTCGCGTTGGCGCCAGCGTCGAGCAGCAGCCTCACGAGGGTGGTGTTGCCGTTCGTGCAGGCGATGGACAACGGAGGCACGCCGTATCGATTCGTGGCGTTCACGTTGGCGCGCGATCGCACCAGCAATCCCGCCGTCTCCGCATCGTCATTGTAGACAGCCCAATGCAGCGCCGTCATGCCATCGACCTGCGCGGCATTGACGTCGGCGCCTGTCGCGAGCAGTTTGGCGATGAGACCTCGGTCACGGTGCTCGGCGGCGTCCGCAAGCGTCGCTTTGTCCGCCGCCTGGGCGATGCCGGCCAGGGCGAGCATCAGCAGAGAGAGTCGAGCGATTCGTCCGTAATCCATGTGACGTCCTTTGGGGCGCCTGAAGGCGGCCCCTACTACAGGGACACCGGTTCGAAGAGGTCGTCGATCTTGCCCTTGCTGTCGCCGAACGAATCCACCTGCACTCCCACACGATCCAACAACGTGAGATGGAGATTGGCCAGCGGCGTGCCTTCCTTGTACTGGATGTGCCGCCCGCCCCTCATGCCGCACGCCGCGCCACCGGCAACAAGAATCGGAAGGTTCTCGTGGTCGTGCAGACTCGAGTTGCCCATCCCGCTTCCGTACAGGTAGACGGTGTTATCGAGCAGTGATCCGTCACCGTCCGGCGTGGACTTCAGTTTCTCGAGAAACTCCGCGAAGAGCGCCACGTGGAAGGTGTTGATTTTCGCAATCTTCGCGAGCTTCTCGGGACTGTTGCCGTGATGACTCGTGGGATGGTGTGGGTCGGGGACGCCGATTTCCGGATACGTGCGGTTACTCAGCTCGCGCGCGAGCTGGAAGGTCACAACCCGCGTGATGTCTGCCTGAAACGCCAGGACCTGCAGGTCGAACATGAGCCTCGCGTGATCGGCAAACGCGGCCGGGACACCCACCGGCCGATCCACATCGGGCATCAGGTTTTTTGCCGCTCCGGCTTCTGCGCGCTGGATCTGGCGCTCGACTTCGCGAACGGTAGCGAGGTATTGATCGACGCGCACGCGGTCGGTCGCTCCGACTTTCCGTTTGAGCCGCGCGATGTCGTCGCTGAACGAATCGAGCAGACTGGTCCGACTGCGCAGTGCCGCGCGCCGGCCGTCAGCGCTTTCGCCCTCGCCGAAGAGGCGTTCGAACACGATGCGCGGATGGGCCTCGGAAGGAAGCGGCGTCGTCGGTGAAGACCAGGAGAGGCAATTCTGATAGACGCACGCGTAGCCGTTGTTGCACACGCCGGCGAGCGGGTTCAAATCCATCGCCAGCTCGAGCGACGGCAACTGCCTGTCGCGGCCCATTTGCTTCGCCGCCACCTGGTCAACGGTGGTGCCGAGATGGTAGTCCGAGCTCTCAGTGTGTTTCGCGAACGCAGCGCTCAGGAATCCAGCGTTCGATGTGTCGTGTGTGCCCGGGTAGGACTGTTCGAGCCTGAGGTTGGTGACGACGGTGAGCTGCTCTTTGACTGGTTCGAGCGGTTGCAGGATGGGCGACAGCTCGTTGAGCGCGCCGCGCTCATCAAGTGGCGTCCAGCGTGAGCGGTCGCACCCCATTGGAATGAACACGAAACCGAGCCTCGACACCGGCTTGGCCGGCGTCTTGGCCAAGGCGGTCACCGCGGGGATCATCGCGTCGAGCAGAGGCAGCGCCAACGTCGCCTGCACACCCTTCAGGAAGGTGCGACGAGGTAGCGCTTTCTTCGTGATGATCATGACGATCTCCTCATCTGAAACGGCGCACTGTGAACGATTCCCAGAATGAGCGACGAGAAGTGATAGCCACCGGGCTGGGCGTCGCGAAGAATCTTCCGCACGGCTGGCGCGTCGTAGTACTCGACGCCACGGCCCAGGGCGAACGTCAACAGCTTTTCCGTCAGCGTGGTGGCGAAGAGTTCCGGACGCCGGAGTAATGCCTCTTCGAGGCCAGCCACACCGTTGACATCTCCCAAGCCTGGCAGGGTTCCTGACACGTCGATGGCCCCGCTGTCTCCTTCGTTGTCGCGCCAGCGACCCACAGCGTCGAAATTCTCCAACGTAAATCCCACGGGATCGATCGTCCGATGACAGTTCGCGCACACGGGATTGGCACGATGGGCGGCCATCCTCTCGCGCACCGGCAGGTTGGCAGGCACGTTGCCGTCGAGCGCCGGCACGTTCGGGAGCGGAGGCGGCGGGGGCGCGCCGACGATGTTGCTCAAGACATACACGCCACGAAGGACTGGCGACGTCCGTGTCGCATAAGACGAGACGGCGAGGATGCTGCCCTGCCGCAGCAATCCGCCGCGCTTGCTATCGCGCCCGAGCTCGACGCGCCGGAAGCGGCTGCCATAGACGTTGGGAATCCCGTAGTGCTTCGCCAGCCGCTCGTTGAGGAACGTATAGTCCGTCTTCAGCAGATCGAGCACGCTTCGATCTTCGCGCACGACACTGTCTACGAAGAGCTCGGTCTCCTGGCGAAACGCCTGACGGAGGTTGTCGTCGAAGTCGGGATACAAGCGAACGTTCGGATCGACCGATGTCAGGTTGCGCAGCCGGAGCCACTGTCCGGCGAAGTTGCTCGCGAGATTGTATGAGCGAGGATCCGCGAGCATTCTGCGCACGTGCTTGTCGAGCACGTCTGGCCGGCGCAGTTCTCCGCGAATGGCCGAATCGAGCAGCGCGTCATCGGGTAGGCTGCTCCACAGAAAAAATGACAGGCGGGATGCCAACTCGAGATCGCTGATGCGGTAGGCGGTACCCGCCGCCGTTTTGTCAGGATCCGCCTCCACGCGGAACAGGAATTCTGGATTGATCAGCACGGCGCTCAACGCTTTGCCTATTCCCGCATCGAAGCCGTGTTCCGACTTGCCTTCGCGATAGAACGCCATCGGCCGTTCCACATCCGCCTCGGAAATCGATCGACGGTACGCGCGCCGCATCAACGTCGAGAGGATCTTTTTCGCACACGCTGTCTCGTCGGCCGTTGAGAGGCCTGTCTCGCCGGAGCCTTTGGCGAAGGCGGGACGGCAAACGAATATGCGGCGACGGCTCGGCGTATTGTCCGCGCCCTGCGGCCCGTATGGTCCGGTGACGGATACCTGCGAAATCGCGGGAGTGATGCGTGGAGAACGTCTCTCGTTGAACCGCGACTGAAGCGGCTGCCTCGCGGTTTCGATTAGAGAAGAGGACTCCTTGAGAAACGTTACGGCGACTTGATGTGGACCGGCCGCAACGGGCACGCGGATTTTCAAATTCTTGTCGATGAACGCATCGTCGCCGTTGGCCGGTCGCTGGATTGTGAACTCGCCAATCGGCGTGCGATCGAGCAACAACTTGATCTCATGGGGCTCCGTGTCCTTCAACCCGTCGATATCCCCGGAATAACCTCGCGCCAGGTAGATCTGGATGTCGTACTCGCCGTTCTGCGCGAACGTGTACGGAATCAACACCCCGCCGCGGGTACCGATGGGGAGTCCAGAGACATGCCCCTCCTGCGTGACATCGGGCGCGACGCGAATGATGTCGCTCTGAAGAGACGTCTGCGTGCTCCCGATGGCCAGCGCGCTGATTTTTTGCGCGGCCGAAATGTATCGGTCCAGAAGAGCGGGGGGCAGGTCGCCGACCGTCACGTTGTCGAAGCCGTGACCGCTTTCATCGGCGGGTAGGAGCGACGCGGCGTCGATGTCAACGGACAGCAGATCGCGGATCGCGTTTTGATACTCGGTACGATTGAGACGCCGCAACGTTTCAGTGCGGCCGGGATTGGGCTTGCTGGCGGCGGCTTTGTCGAGCGACGTTTCCAACCACGACACCAGCCCCTGGCGATCTTCCGTCGAGGGCTGCGGCATGTTGGGAGGCGGCATCATGCCCGTACGAAGTTTACGTACGACCTTCTCCCAGATCTCAGCGCCTTCGCCCGGGTTGGCGACATCGGCGTCGTCCAACTTCAATCCCGCTGTCACGAGTCGTTGGTTGTGGCAGGTGACGCAGTAGCGATCGAGCGTGGCGCGGCTCGACGCAGTGCCTTTTGCTGGCGGAGCTGGTTGTTGTGCAGACGGACGTGCCTGGATGCCCAAGGACACCAGCAACACACACCAAGCCACACCGAGGGTCGCTACTGTTGCACTCGGAAAAGCCTTGGGCGCCATCCGTTCCATCCCAGGCATGAGTCCTCCGAACGACAGCGAGAAGTGTAGCCGAGTACGACGCCGGATCGGCGTATACTCTCGGCCGCAGGCGATACCCTCGTTAGCCGCAACCTCGAAGGAGTAACCCATGGGCTCGAAGCCACTTAACCGAAGGGCGCTGCTCAAGAACGGCGCTGCACTCGCCGGCGGTTTGAGTTTGGGAGCGGCAGCGCCGGCACTCGGCGCGCAGCAGGCCCAGGACCACCACGCGCCACCTTCGTGGCCGATGGTCAAGGGCAACGCCGACCAGAACATGGTCGCCTACGGTGATCGTTCGAAGTACGTCACCTCGGTACGCATCGCCCATCCCGTAGGCGGCAGGCCTTCTCCCGATCAATTCGGGCTGACGTTTCATATTGCGACGCCGCTCCAGGACTCGGTCGGCGTGATCACGCCCTCGTCACTCCACTACGTGGCGACAACCCGTGGCGCGTTCATGCCGGACATCGATCCCAAAGAGCATCGTCTGATGATCCACGGCCTGGTGGATCGTCCGCTCACGTTCACGATGGAAGACTTGAAGCGTCTTCCATCCGTGACTCGTCTGCATTTCATCGAATGCGCGGGCAACCGGTCGTCGCGGGCCGCGAAGAACGTTCAGCAATCGCATGGGATGGTCAGCTGCGCCGAATGGACCGGCGTGCTTCTTTCAACGCTGCTCAAGGAATGCGGCGTGAAGGGCAGCGCGAAGTGGTTCGTCGCCGAAGGTGCTGAGGAAGTGAAGGGCGCATCGAGCATGCCCATTGCCAAGGCGATGGATGACTGCATCCTCGCTTATGGCATGAACGGCGAGGCCGTGCGGCCACAGAATGGATTTCCACTGCGGCTGATGGTGCCCGGGTTCGAAGGCATCTTCCACACCAAGTACATCCGGCGAATCAAGATCGTCGATCGCTACTACATGAACTACAACGACTTCGGCCACCTCGACAACGACGCTAAAGTCGCGGCGCTCGAGTATCAGATCGGACCGAAGTCAGTCATCACATTCCCGTCCGGCGAACAGCGGCTGCCCGGCAAGGGGTTCTACGAGATCAGCGGGCTCGCGTGGTCCGGCGGCGGCGCGATCAAGTTGGTGGAGGTGTCCACCGACGGCGGGAAGAAATGGAACAAGGCCGAGTTCAAGGGCACGCCGCAGCGCATGGCCTTTACTCGTTTCGGCTACGCATGGAATTGGGACGGAAGCGAGACAGAGATCCTCTCGCGCTGCACCGACGAACTGGGCCAGGCGCAACCGACGCGCGCCCAGCTCGCCAAGTATTGGAACCAACCCTACGATCAAACATTCAGGGTGCCCGGGTTGGACAACAGTGTTCAGCCGTGGCACATCGCGAGCGACGGGAGCGTGACCAATGGGTTCGCATAGGACGCTCCGGTTCGCGTTCGTGCTGCCCGTGCTGTCTTTGCTGATCATAGGCGGCGGCGCCTCCGCGCTGGCGCAGGGGCCCACGTTCGGGATAGGACGCACGCCAACGCCGGAGGAAATCAAGGCGCTCGACATCTCCATCGGTCCGACCGGAGAGGAACTTCCGCCGGGAAGAGGAAACGCCAAAGAGGGCGCGACGCTCTATCGCACGAAGGGCTGCGCCGGATGCCACGGTGCGACGGGCATCGGAGGCGCGGCTCCCATTCTGAAAAGCAAAGATCCCAAGAACCCCGATATCTGGGCGCGGGAACGAATCCTGCCGCTGCGCGCACCGTTTGCGACAACGGTCTGGGATTACATCAATCGCGGCATGCCTCTCAACCGAGAGGGCACGCTGACCTCGGACGAGGTCTACTCGCTGACGGCGTTCCTTCTCTACATCAATGATGTGATCCCGGAGGATCAGACACTCGACCAGCAGAGTCTACCCAAGGTCAAGATGCCCATCGGCGACAAGTACGCCCCGCTCCCTGATTGGAAGCCCAGGACGAAAAGGCTGCAGGGGTACCCCTTCTAGCCAGTCGTAATTGCGATGTCCCGCGGCGCTAGCCGCCGCGGGACGAGGTGTGTGGTCAGGGCTAGCCTGGTGGGATGGGCTCTCCGTAGCACCAGTAACCGGCGATGCGCGTGGCGGCGCCGTCGGAGTCCGTGTCGCGCGACCGGCGTCGCGCGTGAATGCCGCAGTACCGTTCGACGTCGGCGGCCGCCTTGCGCGCCGAGTCCACGTCGATCGACTCGCGGCCCGACGCGTAGCGGACGGCTCGCTCGCCGAGCATGAGCCCGACGCCGGTGACGTTGGCACGATCCTGCAGCCATCTGTTGCCGAACGCGTTCATGGCGGCGAGAAACCTTGGCCGGAAGTGATCGCGCCACCACACGATCGCGTCATAGTCCGCGGTCATGCGCATGCCGACGACCTGACCCACGGTGAAGAAGCAGTCATCGAGAATGTGCTCCACGTCTCGCTCGAGCTCGTGGATGATCTCTCCCCGCGCAGCGCCGAGTGAAATAGCGGCCGGCGAGTCGCCTGTGCCGGGTGATGTGGAACCCACTGAGGGACGGGGTGTGTTGCGCGATTCGTCTGTCCTCACGAGAGCCTCCTTGCCCGTGTGACGTCACCAACGACGTGCAGCTAGAACGCCGGACTCTCGCGGTCTGTACACGCGTGCGTTGCGTGTTATGTCAGTTCACGCGATCACGCGCGAAGTCCACGGAAAGCACCGCGTTCGGCGGCGCCTGCATTTGGCATCCCGTTTCGACCTCGAGCGATGCCAGTTCGGCACAACGCCGATCGACGCTCAGTCCCTCACCAGCATGATGCAGTGCGCGCTGCCCGAGGAATCGTCCGACGGCCGTCAACCGGCGTCGATCATTGGGCCAGTTGTCGCCGTGATCGGTCAGCGCGCGTAGGAACGCGTCCCGGTACCGGGTGCGCCACCACACGATGGCCTCAAAGTCCACGTGACGCTGCAGGCCGACGGCCTGGCCGAGCGCGAAGAAACAGTCGTGAAGGACGTAGTCAACTTCTTGAGCTGGTCGCATGACAACCTCGATGCGGCGCGAAACGCGCGGCGGAGGCAGAACGCCGTGCGTGCCGGTCTCGTACAGGCTGGGACTAGTGGCGTGACGACGCCATCGTGGCGCGAAGCCAGCGCACACGCGTGCGCAGATCGGCGGCGCTGACCGGGCGGCGTGACGGGACACGCGACAACGCGTCGTTGAGAAACGCGGCCACTGCCGCCGGACAGTCCGGACGCAGGTCGCGCACGTCCGGGATCGGATCGTGTTGTATCCGACGTATGACATCGGCGACCGACTCGCCGCCGAGCGGATGTCGGCCCGCCACCGCTTCATAGAGCACCAGGCTCAGGCTCCAGAGATCGAATGAGGGCTGTGGCGTGGCGCCGGCAAGCGCCTCCGGTGAGAGATAGAGCGGCGTGCCGATGAGGCCGTGAGTCATCGACACGCTCGCCGACTGCCTTGCCGCCAGCATCGGCGGGGTGAGGTGCCGCGGATCGAGCTCGACCGGGGCGTCGTCGCCTTTCGAACGATCGAGTATCGTCGCCAGTCCAAAGTCGAGCAGCTTCGGAAGCCCATCGGTGGTATACCCGATGTTGCTCGGTTTGATGTCGCGATGCAGAAAGCCAGACGCGTGCACACGGTCGAGCGCGTCGGCGAGCGCCGTACCGAGATCAATCACCTCTTCGACGTCGAGTGGACCTCGCCGAAGCGCCTCGAGGAGCGTGCCACCTTCGAGATACTCGACGATGAGCAGTGGTGTCCCGCGCCAGTGTTCGGCGCCGTAGATCAAGGCGAGGTGCGGATGCAGCACGGCGGCCATGGCCCGGGCTTCTTTGTGCAGACGCGCGACATGGTCGGAATGAATCGCCGGCAGCGTCTTGATCGCGACCTTTCGATCGAGCGTCATGTCGACGGCCAGATACACCAGGCCGGTGCCGCCGGCGCCGATGAAGCGCTGGACGCGGAACTTCCCGTTCACGACGAGTGGCAGCACCGCAGGCGCCGTCGCGACGCCGCATGAGCAGCGATGCTGATCCGGTCTCCACGTGGTTCCGCAGTTCGGACACAACGACGCCGGCTCATTGTGCCAGTCGATGGCCGATCCCCACCGTCTGGCGTCGGCTCTGGTCTCGCCGGACGGTCGTTCACGGAGCCAGCTGTTCTCGAGCCTCAGCGCCGCCTGACCGCTCATCGCGGTGACGAGGATGTAGTCGCGCTTGGTGTACGGCAGGCCGTTCCGGTTCGCGCCAAGGCCGACGATGCCGATCCACACGCCAGTCGATCCGACGAGCGGTGAGAAGAGCTGGAAACCGGTGGCGGTCAGCCAGGCGCGGTCCAATGCCGGCAGCGCTCGCGCGACCGGACCGTCGGCCGCCGGGTTGATCTGGATCTCGCTGCGCAGCGATCGGAACAGATCGAGCAGCGTCGAGTCTCCACCGATCGGCGGCGTCGTCTGGTCGAGCGACACGAGCTCCTCACGTTCCTCGTGGGCGAGCAGCACGCCGACTCTCGTCGGATGCACCGATCCCGCGAGCTCCTCTTGGAGAATGTTGCAGATCTCGTGTACACCCTTCGCCGCGCGAAAGCGCTGTTCCAGACGCGCCAGCGCCTCGGCGTAGTCGGCGGGTTCCCGCAGAAACCAGCGATCGACACCTCGCATGATCCGATCGCGGAAGACGAGCGCCACGAACCCGACACACGACAGCGCGAGCAGGGCGATGCGTTGAACCCCGAAGTACCCCGTGATCGTCAGTTCACGGTGCTGGTAGATATCCACTGCGGCCAGCGCCAGCGGCCCGAGGCAGAGAAACCACACGAGACGGCGTGCCAGGCCGTACTGCGTCGTCCGCTGAATGATCAGGTGGAGATCCATCAGCCGATCGACCGCAACCGCGTAGGCCGTTCCCGGCACAATCAGCGCGAGAGCCGCGTACAGGACGTACCCGATCGAATCCCTCCAGCGCGAATCGGTGAGCCACGGTACGAACGGCGCGGCAATCACCGCCACGAGCATCGGTAACAGGCCGACCACCAGCACCGCGACGAACAACGCGACACGACTGCGGTTCTCGACGGTCTCCGAGCGTGACTTCCACAGCAGGTACGGGATGGCTGGGAAGGCCATGCCAAAAAGAAGCGGCCAGTATGCGCTGGCCGGCTCACGCTCGAGCGCATGCAGCAACGTCGCGATCGGTGATGCGGCGTCTATCAGGCCTAGGCCGCTGATCGCGTTCGCTGCGAACAACATCAGGCCCACACCACTCGCGCCCGTCGCCAACGCGCGAGCAAATCGGCGTGCGCCCGGCCGGGCTGACTCGTCCGGGAAGTGCCAGACAAACAGCCACAACGCCGCGGCAAGGAATGCATCAGTCGAGACGAACTTCAGCCACGAGCCGGCGATCTGCATCGTGCTGGCCGTACCGACCGGCATCAACGGGTTCGTGAACGACGAGCCAATGATCAGAAAGAGCGCGCCAAGCGACCGGACGCGGCGGTCGCCAGCTCCGCCGACAACGAGTAGCGCGCCAGCGAGGCCAAAGAGGAGGACGTTGGCGACGAATGGCCACCCGATCGGGGGTGGCGGCACGCGCGACAGAGCCGCGTTGGCGCCAAGAACCGCCATGATGACTTTGCAACCGGCGAGGCTGACTACGGCGACGTAGCCGACAATCAGCGAAATTGGCCAGCGCGACTGCCGGTCATGCGCTTGGCCGCGACGTGATGAACCGATGGCCGAGATGATCTTGAGGCGGCGTACCAGGTCGGCGTCTGCAGTGCGCTGGGCAGCTTCCTCCGCCAGACGCCAGTCGATCGCGGTGTCGTCCGCAACCGCCTCCGCTAGGGATTCGCTGAATTCGTCGTCAAGCGCCACGACGAATTTCGTCGCTGAGGCGCAAGAGCGCGCGCCGGACGGCCAGGCGAGCGGCGCCCGGTGTGGGCTTCTTCAGGATCAACGCGAGCTGCTCATAGCTGTAGCCGAGCTCGATGCGCCCGACGATCGCTTCGCGATCGGGTGTTCGCAGACGGATCAGCGCAGCTTCGTAGCGCCGGCGGTCCTCATCGTCGATGGCCAGTTCGAGTGGCGATGCCCCGGGCGCGGCGGTGGTGTGGTCGAGTTCGAGTGGGGCGGCGTGACGTGCAGCGTGCCTGAATCGATCACGGATCCGATTCACCAGCGATCGACGGAGATACCCAAGCAGCGCGCCCTCACGCTGCGGCTCGAACGACTCGAGATTCCGCAGCGTGTGCATGGCCGTCTCCTGGACCACGTCCGCAGTGTCCATGGCGTTTCGGGCCCACGAGGGTATTCGACGATGTGCCCACTGGTGCAGTGCGGGCAGGTAGCGGGCAAAGAGACGATTGAGCGCCTGACTGTCACCGGCCCGAGCCCGGCGCAGCAACTCTGCAGACGGCGGATTCGACGAGGCTGAATCCGTCTTCAGCTCAGGCATATTCACCAGCTTTCTCGCCCGGGGATTCTCACACCAAGACTGCAGAGCCCGCAAGCCTTTAACAAGCACCTTGCACGGTTTCTCCCCCCGTCAGACGAGCTGCCCTCGACATGGAGACGCTGGATACAAACGTACGACGCTTCGTGCAATCGACTATACCCAGTGGCCGCTGTGCACGGTTTCTCATCAGCCTGTACAGACCACCTCCGGTCGGCGTTCTCTCTTCACCTGTGACATCGGCCCTCTTAATCTTGTCTCTGGTCATCGGCGCCGCGGGCGGGGCGCTTAACGCCATGCTCGCCAGGCACACGCGCCTCTTTCCGTTACTCGTGTCAGGTCCGCACGACAGGAATCGCCTCGCCAACCTCGGTCTTCTCGGCAATACCGCCGTGGGCAGTGTCATGTCGGTCGCGACGTTCTGGCTGCTGGAGCGTACCGGGTGCGGCGTGGCTGCGGTGGGCGGATCGGCCACGGTGCTTCCGGCAGGCCTGGCGCTCGTGGTCGCATTCGTCACAGCGCGCGCGGTAACGGGCGAGGCGGACAAGGTGACCCTCCGCAGCGCCCTGTGCACGGCCGCGGGCGCCCCCGCAGCGCACCCCGACACCGTGCGAGCGATGGACGACGCTCCGATCGCCGAACTGATCTCGCTCGTCAATGACCTGGTCCCTCGACGAGCTGGACAACGGTGAGGACTCGAATGCTCTCTCCATCAATCCTCGTTGTTGACGATGATGCGGCGGCCCGCGAGCTGTTGGCGCGCGCGCTCCATCACGCCGGGTGTCGCGTGGATGTCACGGGTTCCGATCATCGGGCGCTGTGGCGCGCGAGGCAGTTGCAGCCTGATGTCGCGCTGGTGGGTCCCGGGCTGACGAACACCTCACGCACCGAGTTCGTCCGCGAGTTGCGAGGCGTCTGCGATGGCGCGACCGTGGTGGTCGTCGCTGGAGCGGCAGCGCAGGTCGCGCTCGTCGGGATGCCCACCGTCGGAAGCGACCCGGGCAACCCGGTAGACTTCGAGCGGATCATTCCCCTCGTGCTGTCGCTCACCAACGGCCAACCGAATGGCGGCTCGTCGAGCCTCGCCGCAGAGTCCGCCACCCACGCTGCCGAGCGTTGGGCGGCGGTCGTGGTTCCGGTCATCGACTCGCCGCGCGATCCGAAGACGCTCCGGATGTGGGCGCGTTGGGTGGCGGCATCTCCGGGCGCGATCCGGAACTGGTGTCGCACGTCGAACGTGTCGGCGAAGCGATCGCTTGATTTCGCGCGGATGCTTCGTGCCGTCGAGCGGCATCGACGCGACCGGACTCCACTCGAAGAACTGCTGGACGTCGTGGACCGTCGCACGCTGGTCAAGATCTGCCGCCTGGGGTCGTCGCGGGCGGTCACCTCCGCGCTCGTGCCGTCAAGTGTCGAGGACTATCTGCGCCTGCAGCAGTGGATCAGCAGCGAGACGGCGCTCGCAGCGATTCGGCAACGCCTGGAGTTTCACCGCTCGCGAACATAAGGGGCACGAGAGGTGAGCGCTGTTGCTTTCATCACTGCGGCCGACATTCGGCGAGCGACGCGGCAGCGCGTACTATGTCGTCCAACAGGTCCCGTATGGCATTCGGCTGGCAGCGGCGACGTGCGAACGTCGCGCCAAGAGAGAGCCCCTCAGGATCGTCAGTCACCGCAATGCGAAGATCGGGACTGCGCGGATGATCGCCCGTGGGCAGACGTGCCGCGCTCAGGCCCGCAGCGGCCGGATGGACAGTGAACGCAGCGGTTCACCTGGTGACGTCGAATCGCACGCGTAACTCGCCGGGACGGGCGGCATGCTGATAGCGGCGCCATAGTACTGCGAGCGGCATACTCTGACAGGCGAACGCATCAGACACTTCCTGGCGAACGTTCATCAGCAGGCGCGCGGGATTCGCCTGACCCACCGATACACCGAGCAGATGGCAGTTCGTGAACCAGCCGGCAACCGGGTGACTCCTGGGATCCTGTCGGTTCGCGAAGGGCGTCCAGACGCCAAGCTTGCGCATGCCGAACCGGGTTTCAGCGGCGCGCCCGAGGGCCGCGAGAAAAAAAACGAAGAGCGTGGCGCCGGCTCCGCGCGCTGCCGCACGGATGCCCTTGACGAGCTCGGTGTTCAGTAACACCTGCTCGCAGCCGGCCCCTCCGACGTGACGCCGATCGGACGCGGCTCCGAATTGCACCTCGGAGAATTGTGCGTCACCAAACTCGCGCCATCGATGCTGCCAGTACGCGCACTCGTCGTCGAAGATTCCCGAGTCGGCCTGCTCCGATTGCCAATGCCCGAAGTCTGTGTAGTGAAACGCCAGCTCTGGCAGTTCCGCGGGCATTCCGCTCACTGCGGCCCCGTACAACGCGCGCAGTTCTGAGAGAAACGTCGTCGCCGACTGGCCATCGAATACCAGGTGATCCACGACGACCACGAGCCGATGCTCGACGTCCGACAGCCGCATAAGCACGAAGCGAGCACGTGGAGCCGTCGCGTCATCGAATGCCTGCGAGATCTCGCGCTCGATCACCTGCGCCACGCGCGCAGAATGCTCGACGGCTGGAACCAGGCTCAGATCCTCGAACAGCACTGGGTCGTGAACGGACTCACAGACCGACTGCACGAACGTGCCAGCAGTGACAGTGCGAGAGAGGAAAAAAGCGGAGAGACGTGCATCCAACTCTGACGTCGAGAGCTCCGGTGAAGGCATGAAGCCGGCGCGAAGTCCCTCATGGCGTGCCACGATTGCCGTCAACGCGGTTCGCAGTGCGCACTCGTCTAACGGGCCTTCCAGCTTCAGGTGCATGGTCACCGGGCCGGTCACTGGAGCGGCGCCCGGACCGAGTCTCGCCGCGCACTCGGACGCGAGGAGATAGCGCTCCTGATTCAGGGACACTCGCAGGTGATCCTGCCCGTGGTGACGAGGAATCCGGGCTACAGCGCGTGCAATTCGTTCTCGAGTTGTCGGCATCGCCACGTCCAGTGCGGTGACAAGGCTGCAGTTGACGACGTTCAGCCTGTGGCCTCGAGCGGCTTTTTCAGCGCGGCGGTGTGGTCTGCCGCATGAGCCTCAGCCACTGCCGCGTACATCGCCTCGTGCATCCGGCTCCAGTCGTCACCCGAACTGCCGTACCGTCGCGCCACCACTTCCGACGGAAACCCTTCGCGTCGAATCTGACGCCGGCCCTGTTCGAAGACCCTGGTTGTGGACGGCGTCTCCTCCGGGAGTGCAATGGCCGGCAACGACGAGTGCATGCCGGTCATGGCGTGGATGATGTCGAGCAACTGCGCCTGCTCAGGTGACAGCGGCACATCAGCTGCCTGGTGAAGCAGGGACCTGTCCACGACGGCGTCGACCGTTGCGCGATCGGCGAACGCCGCCGCGCCTGAGGAAATCCACGCAACCCTCGCACCAGCCATTCAACCGATCGGTCACCTCGCTGAGAGGACCGACGATGACCGGCAGTCCCTGCGTCTGCTGGAGCACCGTGCGCGTTGTTCGCTCCCACAGCGCCAGCGTCAGTGCGGTGGGCAGGCCCATCTGGCGGCCGACCGATGCGACGGTCTCACTCGGCGCGCGGACGACGATCATGACGGGGCGAACGTCGAGGGCCTGCAGCCAGAACGGCAGCGTAAACGCCAGCCGCGGGTCCTTGACGACCCACTCGCCGGTGGGATGCACGGCTCGAAACGCCCGGGCATACGAGGTCGCCACGACGGGCGTCACGCGCCGCAGGATCTCCTGTGGTTGGGGCGGGCACCACCATCGGCCATCGCCTAGCGCGAGCAGCAGCTCGTCGCCCACTACGGTGGTGCGGCTCTCCCAGAATCCTCTGGGATTCGATGGGCCCGCCGCGAGCAGATCACGCGGCATGCAGGTCGGGATGCCCAGCAGGTTCACGACGCGGGTCACGAGCGACGTGCCGCTGCGGCCGACGCCGAGCACGAAGATGCCTCGCATAGGATGTGCGGCGCTCAGGCTCGCGCCACGAGATCGGCTGAGACATCGAACGCGCCGCGGCGAAACAGCTCGCCAACGATGCGCTGCTGCTCGGCCTCGTCGAGCGGCCATGGGCTCTTCGCGAAGATCTGACGGAACGACGACCGGCTGTCCACGCATCCCAACACATCCCTCAACCGCTGCCGTCGCGCCAACGTATGCGGACCGGCCGTGCCGCCAGTCACGGTGCCGTCGAGAACGGCTTCGCCGTCGGACGTGAGATGCGGCACGAAGTCGAGCACCGATGTGAAGGTCGCCGCCTTCGAGACGATTCGCTGTTCGATGACACAGTCGTCCATCCCGGTGAAGAGGAGCAGCCACAACGCGTCACGCGGGGTCTCGACGATCGGCTCGCCCATGATGTTCATCGACGTGTTGACGAGCAGCGGAACGCCGGTGCGGCGATGAAACGCCCGAAGCAGCTCGTAGAATCGTTCGTTGGACTCCCGGGTGACGGTCTGCAGCCGTCCGCTGTTGTCGACGTGGACGACGGCGGGTACTGGCGGGCCTGGGCGCTCCGTGTTGAAGTAGCCCACTTCCAGCATGAAGTCGGTGAGATCGGTTTGTCCGCCGTTCACAAACCAGTCGGCGGCGTACTCGGCAAGAATGGCCGGGGCGAACGGACGGAACGACTCGCGATGCTTGACGCGGCGATTGAGGAGGTCCTTGGCGTTGGGCAGCCGCGGATCGCACAGGATGCTGCGATGACCGAGCGCCCGCGGCCCGAATTCTGCCCCACCCTGGAACCAGCCGACGACGCGGCCGGCGCACAGGCGGTCAACACATTGCTCGATGATGTCGTGTTGAGCAGCAACGACCTCGAATCCCGGCAGACGCGCGATCGCGCCATCGATCTCGTCGGCGGTGTAGCCCCGGCCCAGCGAATCGTTGCGGAGACGGCGCGACGGAGTCGCACCGGTCAATTGCCGCACGCCGTAGTACGCGGCCCCAATGGCCGTACCGCTATCCTCGGCTGCCGGGATGACGAACAGGTTCTGGAACCCGGCCGGGCGCAGGACGCGGCGATTGGCCATCATGTTCAGTGCCACACCGCCGGCGTAACAGAGGTTCTGCTGTGAACCCGAGCGCACGCGCGTGATCAGCTGTGCCAACGCGGACTCGAGCGCCTGCTGCACCGACGCTGCGAGATGGCCATACTCCTCGCGTCGATTCGGCCACCGCTCGTCATGCACGAACATCTCCGGCACAGCGTTGCTGAACGTGAAGCGGCGGCCGTCGTAGGTGCAGAGCTGCTCGACATCGATCGTCGGCTGTCCAAATGGCGCGAGCGCCATGACTTTCCCGGCTTCGAAATAGTCGCCAAAGATCTGCAGGGCCGCGGATGAGAACATGTGGCCGAGACTGCGAAATGGGATCATCCCGGTTCGTCCGGACCTGCCCAGGTACGACATATCGGACATGTGCTTCTCGATCAGGGTGATCTCGCGACGATTGGCACGATACACGCTGACGTGCTCGCACCAGTGTTCGTCGAATTCCACGGCCCCGGCACGCTCGGCGTCGGGCAGCTCCCAGCCGAACGAGCCGCCACCGTCGATGACCAGCACGTCGGATTCGGGCAAGCCCGACGTACAGAACACGCTGTAGGCGTGACCAAGATGGTGCGGTATCTGAATCAGCGGGATGCGCTGCACCTCGTCGTCAGGAATGAGCCGCTGCGGGCCAGGCTCGCGTCGCGCCGGACCGCCGATCGTGCAGTCAACGATCAGATCGAGATCGCGCCAGCGCAGACCAGCCGCGTTCAGACAGTACTCGACAGCCCGAGATGGACGCTCCCGCGAGATCGCCGCCCGCTTGGTTCGGGTCAGACGCTCCTCCTGCATCGCGACCACGAGCTCATCGCCATGGCACACGCACGCGGCACCGTTGTGGTAACCGGTGCTCAGCCCGAGCACCCACGGTCGACCGTTGCTCATGTTCGTGATCCTCGTCAATTGCCGGTCCGGGGTTCGAGCCGTCCGCGGTCCACCAGTTCGCTCATGTGCTGCCTCCTGATATCTCATCCACGCGGACATGCCTCTAGGCCGTCTTCAGCGCCACTCACGTCGTCGTTTCGGGCGGACGACACTCGGCGAGCCACGCGGCTGCGCGTACCATGTCGGCCAACAGTTCCCGTACCGCATTCGGCTGGCAGCGGCCACGCGCGAACGTGGCTCCCACAGAGATCCCCTCGGCGCCGTCAGTCACCACAATGTGAAGATCCGCACTGCGCGCACGATCGCCAGCGGGCAGACGTGCCGCGATCAGGCCTGCAGCGGCCGGGTGGACGATGAACGGTGCGTGTCGCTTGAAGACGTCGAATCGCACTCGTATCTCGCCGGGACTGGCGACATGCCTAAAGCGCCGCCACAGTACTGCGAGCGGCATACTCTGGCATGCGAACGCATCTGCTACGTCCTGGCGGACGTTCATCAGCAGGCGTGCGGCGTTCGCCTGACCGACCGAAATACCGAGCAAGTGGCAGTTCACGAACCAGCCGGCAACGGGATGAGCCCCGGGATACTCTCGATTCGCGAAGGGTGTCCACACGGCGAGCTTGCGCATGCCGAACCGGGTTTCGGCGGCGCGCGCGAGGGCAGCGAGAAAGAAGACGAAGAGAGTTGCGCCGGCCACGCGCGCCGCCGCACGGATGTCGTTGACCAGATTAGCGTTCAGCAACACCTGCTCGCAGCCGGCCGCTTGTCCAACGTGGCGCCGATTGGGCGCGCCTCCGAACTGCACATCGGAGAATTGTGCGCCACCGAACTCGCGCCATCGATGCTGCCAGTACGCGCACTCTTCGTCGAAGATTCCCGAGTAGGCGTTCTCCGCTTGCCAATGCCCGAAGTCTGTATAGTGAAATGCCAGCTCCGGCAGTTCCGCATGCGTTCCGCTCACTGCGGCCCCGTACAGCGCGCGCAGTTCCGACAGAAACGCCGCCGCCGACTGGCCATCGAACACCAGGTGATCCACCACGATCACGAGCCGATGCTCGACGTCCGACAGCCGAATGAGCACGAAGCGGGCCAGTGAATCTGTCCCGTAATCGAATGAACGCGAGGTCTCGCGCCGGACCACCTGCGCGACGCGCGCAGGACGCTCGACATCGGGAACCAGGCTCAGATCCTCGAACAGCAGTGGCGCGTGAACGGACTGACAGATGGACTGAAGGAACGTTCCAGCAGTGACGGTTCGAGATTGGAAAAACGCGGAGAGACGCGCATCCAACTCTGACGTCGAGAGCTCCGGTGAAGGCATGAAGCGGGCGCGAAGTCCTTCATGGCGTGCCACGAGCGCCGTCAACCCGGTGTGCAGAGCGCACTCGTCTAACCGGCCCTCCAGGCCGACCTGCATGACGGCTGGGGGCGGCACTGCCCCTATGCCGGGGCCGATTCGGGCCGTGCACTCGGCCGCCAGGAGATAACGCTCCTGATTCAGGGACACTCGCAGGTGTCTCCGCCCGTCGTGACGAGGAATCCGCGCTAGAGCGGGTGCAATTCGTTCTCGAGTTGTCCGCATCGCCAGACGTCCAGTCCGGTGCCAGGGCTGCAGTTGACGACGTCCACGCCCCGTGCCTCGAGCGGCTCTCTCAGGGCGGCAAAGCCGTCCCTCCAATAGCCGTATTGCTCGCTTCCGTAGTCCATGCGTCGTCCATGTGGATGGACACGCCGGCCGTGCCAATGGTGTCCGTCGAGGCCATCTGGCGTCGCGGGCGTTCCCCGGCAATCGAATCCGAGCAGGATGACTCGACGGACACCAAGCTGCACAATCACATGCAGCGCTTGGTAGCCGGAGTTGGGCCCGTTGCGCACGCAGCCGGGACGAGGGTCGTAGCCCAGCCTCGAGCCATCGTTGTCATTGACTGTCGGTTCCAGGCGGTGGACGGAAGTCCAGCGTTGGGGAACGCGGTGATCCTGCGTGACCATATAGGCGCCCTGGAAGCGCGTGAGCGCCTGCGGAAACTCCGCCGCCGCATGCTCCCACCATCGCAGATCGCCAGCGTAGAGCAAGTCGGCCCACGGCGCTGCGAGCAGCGAGTTGTTGACAACGGCGACCTTGAAATCGCCGGCGTCGTGCCGCTCGCAGCGTTGGACGTACACCTGTGACGTCTGTCGAATCGTCAGGCTCGGTCCGCTGCCGATGAGGACGCACGTGGCTCGAGCCCACACCTCACCCGGCCGCCAGATCGTGTCCTCGGCGTCTGACGCGGCATCGACGTGATGTCGTCCGTCGGCAACCGGCGTCAGAGGGGTCACGCCGAGGCTCCGGTCCTCACGCGAGTCATGCATTGGCTCCGTCAGCGGCAACGCCGAGCCAGTCCGACAGCGGCTGGTTCGGCAGGCGTACGCACGACGCAGCGAGGCTGGGACGGATGCGGTCCAGAGTCTCCTCTGCCTTGAGTTGCGCCCATGGCGGATCGCGCTGGGCCCTCGTGAGCGTCCGGGAACGATGCCCAATCGGCACCATGGGGGCGGCTACCCCGATTGACAGGAGGCGACCAGAAATTCGGATCAGTACTTTCTTGGCGACGAGGCTGGCAATCGACTGGGTAATCGCTTCCACGGTTGCGCCCGCGGGGTCGGCAGCCTGGAGCGTCGCCGCCACACTGTCGGGCAGGACGCCTTCCTCCGCCGCCCAGTAGATTCGATGCTCGAGTCCTGCGATCTGGAAGCGCGGTTCGACCGACACTGCGCGGGTATCGGTGAACTCGGTGGTGTCGCCGAGGTTGGTCGCCAGGAGCAACGGAGGCTCGCGCTTCTGCCACGCTTCTTGCCAGGCGGCAGCGGCCTTGTGCATGCGAAGGAGCCCGGCCTGGCGAACGGTGCCGTACGAAAAGACATGCGAGCGCTGCCTGGGCGTCTCGAAGAAATACGCGAAATCCTTCAGGACGTCCGGCGGGAACGGGTAGACATACTCGTAGCCATAGGCCGGGCGCAATTCCAGCCCGTAGCGCTCGGGCTCGCGCCAGTAAGGGCTGAAGCGGTCGTAATGGATCTCGGCAAATCCATGGGGCGCGTCGAGGTGCGTCAACAACGGGATGAGCTCGGCAACGTCGCTATGCCACTCGTCACGCTCACCTGGAATGTTGTGCAGCATGTTCCAGTAGATCCGCAGACCGACCCGGCGCGCGCGTTTCAGCAGCAGAATGTTCTGAAACGCCCGCACGCCCTTTTTCAGGAGCGCGAGCGTCTCGTCGTGCAGGCTCTCGACGCCAGGCTGGACCTCGAGCGTGCCGGAGTCGACGAACGCCTGCATCTGTTCGAGTTTGAGGTTCGCCTTGACCTCAAACCGGAAATACGCGTCGACTTCCTTGAGCCGCGGGAGAAGTGTCCGGAAGTACTTGTAGTCGAAGATGTACTCAGTTCCCTGAAACACTGCGTTGCCGTATCGATTCTTGAGGGCGAGGATTTGCTCGATGACCTGGTCCGCACTCTTCGAGCGGAATTTCATGGCCGTCCGGCTGATGCCGCAGAACGTACAGTGACTCTTTTCACCCCACCAACAGCCGCGGGCGGTCTGGTACGGCAACGCCGGCTTCAGCCAGCGGCCGAGCTCCTGAGTTTCGGCGAGTGCCGCGAAATAGTCGTCGTAGTTGGGAATGGGACTCGCGTCCATGTCATCCAACCGGACGATCGGCGCGCCATCCGACGCCATTGACATCGGATCGACCTTCACAGGCGCGACCGCAGCCGCCACTGGTCCGGCATCGGTGCGGCGGATAATCTGGATCAGCGAGACGGTACTGGGCGCGTCGGCCCGACTGAGTGCGGCAGGCGGCGTTGTGGCACCCGCGAGGCGATGGAACGGAGACCAGACGCCGTCCGGAACGTCGCCCGGACCAATGCTCGACGGTCCCGACCGGACCAGCTTCTCGCACAACGGTCCGAAGAAGCCATCGGCTTCACCCGAGCAGACGAAGTCCACCCACGGAAACCGCTCGAAGGTCGCACGTCCGAGATCGCCTTCGCAGTTGGCGCCGCCGATCATCGTGACGACGTCGGGGCACCGCTGTTTGATCGTGCGCAGGAGCGCCAACGAGGCACAGTGCTGCTGAAAGGTCGAGGAGCAACCGACGATCCGCGGTTCGAGGGCGAGCACCCGATCGGCGACCCGCTCGACAAAGTCCGCGGCGATGCTTCGTACCGTGCGCAGCAGCACGATGCCGTCGACGTACGGGTGGCGATCGCGGATGTAGCGCCAATAGGGACGGCCGTCGAGCTCGAGGAAGGACAGGGCTCGTCGCAGGTAGGGCTCATCGTTCTCCACGTGAAAGTCCGGGAAGAGCACTCCGGAGAACGTCCACTCGCCGATTAAGGTCGTGGAATACGCCTGATAGAGCATCTGGTGCAGCGACGGGCCGATCTCCTCGCTGAACCACAGGTTGGCTGGCAGCACCCGGCTGGTGAGACCGTGCCGGTCGCATACCGCCTTCAGCAGACCGAGCGCCAACGATGGCTGCGAGACCTCGCTGTAGGGCATGCGCACCAGAACGACATCGACTGGCTTGTGAGTCATGGGGACCCTTCTGCTGACGGTTCGTGCATGCCGGCGCGGTCACTCGAGGGCGACAGCGTTGGACCGACTCGCGAACGCCGGTCCAACGCGATGTGCGGTTACCTTCGTCATGCGTCACCTACCTCGCCGCGAAGGCACACCGGCTACGAACAGAGCGTCTCAGTGACGACCGCGCTGACGATGGCTGTCGTCGCCACGATCGCGACGGATTCACCGCCGGCAACCGCTTCGAGCTCCTCGTCCGTCAGCTCGTGTCCCGCGGCCTCCGAAATCACAATCACGCACTCTGTGGCTCCCTCGAAATACGCGCGCACCTGCTTACCGGCCGGCACGCTGGTCTTGTACGGCTTCAGCACCGCGTTGAGCGCCTGCTCCGGCGCCTCGGCGAGCTGCTTGGCGAACGCCGGGTCGTTCCATGCGCGCTTGACGACCAGCGCGTTCACCTCGCCCTTGGTCGGCTCGCGGTCGCCGAGATCCGCGATGGCCCGGTTGATCACCTGCTCCAATGCGACCGTCTTGTGCGGAACGAGCAGCGACAGATCACTGGGCTGTCTGTAGACAATCCGCACCGAGTACGGCTGCTTTCCGAAGAGCTTTTCGATCGTCTGCCCGGAGTCCTGACGGAGTTCCGCTGAGAACGCCGAATCGCTCGCAGCCTTGTTGCTGACGGCTTCCCGCAACGCCTGCGCTGACAAAGTTCGCATCACGACCTCCTGAGAAGTTGAGACCGGAGGGTGCCGGTCTGAATCGCAGTGGATTCTGGAGGGGCGTTCGCGATGCCGCAAGCGTCTGGTACACAACGTGTGCCGAGATTCTCGTCAACGGGCGTCGGCGCGCGGTGCGTCCGCATCGAGGCGATCGCCGAACGGCGACACATGCCGCCGCCACCAATCGCCATAGCACCGCATGAAGGTCATGTCGGGCTCTGCGAGCGGGCCGCGCGCCACCGCGTCCATGGCCGCGTCCAGCTCGGTGGCATTTCTCGGCGCGACCAGCACCACGTCGACGAGCGGATGGGAGAGCGCGAATCGGTAGGAGTCGGTGATGCTGGGCACGGGCCAGTCCGTCGGCGGCGTGCCGGGCGGCTTGTGAAACGACCGCATACCTTCGTGGCTGGTGTTGAAGGCGACGATGCCCGGCCGCGCGGCGCCGCGGGCACGGATCGCCGGCTCGAGATCCCGTTCCATCCCGCGGTGCGCAATGTTGTAGCGAATCATCGCCACGTCGATCCCATGTGCGATCGCGTGGCCGGCCGCCGGCCTCGAGTGGAACGACGCCCCGCAGAACCTGACGAGGCCGCGACGCCGCAGTTCCCCCGCCACGTCCTCCACCTGATGCTGCCATCCGAACATCCGCCGCATCTGCCGGCACATCGCGCTGTCCGTGGTCAACTCTCGCGAGGCCTCGAGCAGCCGTTCGATCTCCACCGCATCGAGCACCCAACCCCAATGGAAGACGTCGACGTATTCGAGGCGCAACTCGCGGAACTGGTCGTAGAGGACGCCAAACAGCTTCGCTGGATCGTTGACATAGGTCACCGTCGACAGCACCACCTGGTCGCGAACGGCGGAGCGCGCGCCGCAGAGTGTCCGCAGCGCGCCGGCTGACGCCGAGTACGCGAAATGATGCAGATCGGATGAGTAGAAAAAATAGTTGACCCCTCGATCGAAGGCCGCCAGCACCGCGTCGTCCCTGATCCCCGAGCCCCCGCCAATCCCGATCGGACTGACCAGGAGCCCTGTGGCACCGAGCTCGCGGCGAGGGAAGGACGACATCGTGGTGCATCCTGCCGCGAACGCGATCGGTCGCGAGCATGTTGGTACACAACGTGTGCCACATTGCGCCTGGCGCACGCCGTCTCGTGCTTTTCTTTGGGTCGTGACGCGCGTGCACGGTGCGCTGCGAAAGGCCTCTATGGAACACCTGACGCTCTTCTCGACTCCGGTGATCGTCTTCGATCTGCCACAGATGGAAACGGTCAATACCGAGCTCGTGACGCGATTGCTCGACGAGGAGCAACGCGCGCCGGGCCTGCGACGATCCAATCATGGTGGCTGGCACTCCGACTGGGGGCTCGAGCAGCGCTCCGAGCCCTGCTTTCAGACGCTGATGCGCTCCATGCGTGAACACGTGAGCCGCGCCGCCGTCGCGCTCGTGCCCGATCTCGCGCGCAGCGGCGAGCCCGAGACGCGCGTGTTGCAAGCGTGGGCGATGATCATGCGCGACGGCCACTACGCGGTCACGCACGACCACGGGAAGGTCACCTGGTCGGTGGTCTATTACGCCGACTGCGGCGACGGCGACGAGCCATCAGGCGAGCTGGCGTTCACCGACCCGCGAGTGGGCGTCCGCCCACTGCCGGGAGTCGAGGGCGGCGCCGACCTCTTCCTGTTTCAACCGAGGACGAGCGCCCTCGTCGTGTTCCCTGGCTGGCTGAAGCATCAGGTGTTCACCTACTGCGGCAGCCGCCCCCGTATCAGCATCGCCGCGAACCTGTCGATGACCGTCGCGGCGTCCGAACGGATGCTGCGGACGGCGTAGATGCCGCTCGCGCTCGAACCGCGGCGTCTACTGGCCCCGGCGCGCAACCGCGCGTTGCTCGATCGCATTCGCGCGCAGGCGTCGCCTCCTGAACGGCGCGCGCCCATCGCCGGCATCGGCGTGCCGACACGCGATCGTCCAGCGCTGCTGAGGCGCTGCCTCGACTCGTACATGCGGAACTGCCGGGAGTACGGACGCGACCTGGAGTTCGCCGTGTTCGACGACGCGCGCGAGGCATCCCGGCGCGCGGAGAGCGTCGCGACGCTGCGCGCGTTGCGGCAGACGTTCAGGGCGCGGGTGTCGTATTCCAGCATTCTCGATCGGGAGGCCTATGCCCTGGCACTCAGTTGCGAGTCGGGTGTGCCGATCGACACCGTGCGATTCGCGCTCGTCGGCACCGGCAGCATGGTCTCGACCGGCGGGTGTCGCAACGCGCTGTTACTGCACTTCGTCGGCCGGCGTGTGATTCACGTGGACGACGATACGAGCTGCCACGTGGCGTTCGCCCGCGGCCAGCGCGGTGGCCTGGCACTCGAGTCGGTTCACGTCGGCACGCACGAAGTCTTCCCGACTGCGGCTGACGCCCGCGCCGCGGTCTCGTTCTCGGCGCACGACTACGTCGGGCTGTTCGAGCCGCTGCTGGGCCAGCACGTGGCGAACGCCGTCGACGCGGTCGCCTCGTCCGACGCGATCGACCTGGATCGGCTCGGCGGTCAGTTCGCCCGCCAGTTGATGCAGTCGGCCTGTCGCGTCACCACGGCATCACCCGGCGTCGTTGGCGATTCGGGCCTCGGCTCCACGGCCATGTATTTCTTCACCGGCGGCGCTGCCACGCGCGCCATGCTGCTCGCCTTTCCGGGCGGGCATCGCCGCGCGTTCGAAAGCCACCACATGGTGCGCTCGTCGGCCCAGCCGTCCATCGCCGGTGGCGGCATCTGCCTGGGAATCAATCTCGGCCTCGATCAGAGCGGTCCCCTGCTGCCGCCGTTCATGCCGAGACTGCGCGACTCCGACGGGGTGTTCGGCCAGGCCAGGCAGATCTGTGCGCCGACGACCGCGACCGCGTTCCTGCCCTGGATGATCGAGCACACGCCACCGGCGGCCCGCCGCTCGTCGCTCGAGCAGATCACGGCGACGGCCGGCCGCGTGCAGCTGTCAGTGTTCCTGCGCGCGTTCATCAAGACGTTCGACGCGCCGTCGGCTGAACCGCCAGCCCGCATGATCGCACTCGGGCGGCATCTCGTCGAACTGGGCTCGATCGATCGCGCCGACTATCTGGCGGCGTGCCGCCGGCACTGCCACGCCAGAGTGGACAGCTATTTCACGTATGCCGACGCGATCGAATCGGAGGCGGGCCCCGGGCGGCCGGAGTGGCACGCCGATTTCAGACGGTATCTCGGCGTCGCGCGGCAGACGGCGCAGTCGCTCGAAGGCGTGGTGCCGCGCGACCTCAGTCTCGGCCGATCCGCTGATGAGGCGATCGACGCCGGTCGGCAGCTGATACGGGCCTATGGCGACCTGCTGTGCGCATGGCCGGCGATCGTCGCCGCGGCGCAGGCGCTGCACCGGCGGGGCGAGCGGCCGGCCGCGCCGCTCGCCTGATCGGCCGCAGCAATCAGCGCGCCTGCTCGATGATGTACTTGAACATCGCCTCGTGTCCGGCTGGCAGGATGCCGCGCGTGAAGTACTGGACGATGTTCAACGAATGATCGAGATCCTCGAAGTAGTAGAACGAGAGATTGCGCTTGCCCGCCTGCTTGGCGCGCTCTTCCAGCTTCCGGACATGCTCGACCGGCGTGTTCCTGTCCGCCGTTCCGTGGAACAGACCGACCGGCATCGTCAGTGCAGACAGAAACGTCCAGATCTCCGCATGTTCGAAATGGTCCTTGAACCAGAAATCGGGCGTCACCAGCGCCGCGGACTGGCTCGACCAGCGGTCGAGTGTCGCATAATCCCTGTTGACCACCGCGTCGAGGAGCCCCTTGCCGACGAGCAGTTGCTCATCGGCGGTGAAGAACCCGTCGCCGTTGCGGTCCCAGTGGTCGAAGGTCACCTGAGGAATAAGGCGGCGGAAGCGGCGGGGATCGGCGTCGAACTCGCTCTTCGAAATACGGCCGTCCTTGTCAGTGTCGAACGACGTGCGATACGTCATGAACATGCCATCGCCGATCATGTAGGTGAACGCCTCAAGCAGGTTGGTGCTCAGCACGCCGTACACGACGACGCCGCGGATCTCCTTGGGAATCCTCGCCGCCGTTTCCGCCGCGAGCAAGCTGCCCTCGCTCGTGCCCAGGAGGAAGATTCGGGCGCGATCGACGCCAGCCTGCTGCTGGACGACCGTGACGGCGGCCACCGCGTCGCGGACCTTGTTCTCGAGCGTGCTGGTGTTGAAGACGGTGCGGTCGATCTGCTCGTAGCGCGGCGGCATGTCGCCGTTGACGATGCCGCGTCCCTCGTAGCTGAAGAAGCCGATATTCGCCTCACCGAGCTTGGTGCGGTAGACGTCAAAGTAACTGAAGGTGCCATTCGGTCCGCCCCGGCGCCTCATATCGAGCGTCAACCCTTCGGCGGTCTGGACATACACGACCACGGCATGGAGACCATCGGTGTCCGGCAGAACGAGCTTGCCACGCATGGCGTAGCCATCGTGCGACATGAACGGAATCTCGATCGTCTTGCCGTCGACCCGAGCGCTCGTCCAGAACAGCAGCGTGAGGCAGACGGCGACGACAAACGTGTAGCGGCCTCGCATGACGGTTCTCCTTAGCAGTCGGCCAACGCGACGCAGCGAAGGCGATTCGATTATAGGCGACCGAACCGGGAGAGTTAAATGTCAGTACACGCTGTGTACCACCTGTGCGCCGATGGCTTGCACCACCTCCGACCGCGGTCCAGTATGTGACCTGTGGCCAGCGTACAAACATCTGCCGGACTCGAGTGCCTACTCGGCGACTTCGACCGGGAGCGGTTCTTCTCCGAATACTGGGACCGGCGCGGCCTGTACCTCTCGCATCACCAGCGCGACCGCTTTGCACACCTGATCTCTCATGAGACGTTCTTCGAGCGGGAAGTCCACCATGCCGCCAGCCTGAAAGCGAGTGCTCGGGACGCCGACGGCTGGAACCGCGAGGTCCGGATTCAACCAGCGCAGGCTCTGAAGCTGTTTCAGCTCGGCATGACGATTTGCGCCACCGGGCTCGACAGGCGCGGAGGAGTCGGCGAGCTCATCGACGTGTATCGGTCCGAGATCACGAGCGCCGTCGCACCACACGTCAATTGCTATTACTCTCCCGATGGTGCGGGGTACGGCCTTCACTTCGACACGCATCCCGTCTGGATCGTGCAGGTGGCAGGCCGGAAAGAATGGACCTTCAGCGTCGAGCCCGCTGTGCGCAACCCGCTGTTCAGCGTCATCTTCCCGCCGGACCGTGACCGCGTCGAGCTGCCCTGGATCACGCTCGACCGCCCGCCGGCCGATGACCCGACCCGATTCAGGACGGTGGACCTCGAGCCCGGCGACGTGCTCTACCTGCCGGCCGGCTGCTGGCACGCGGCTCGCGCCCGCGGGTTTTCGCTTGCGCTGACGCTCGCCGTCGAGCGAATGTCGAGCGCTGACCTGCTCGGCGTCTTCATGCGGCAACTGCCAGCGGCGTCGTATCCCGACACGCGTCTCGAGCCGTTCCGAAGATTCGATTCGAGCGACGCCCGATCGCGGGCCGGCCTGCGCCGACAGATTGCTGCCGACCTCGAGCACCTCAAGGTTCTGGTCGACCGTATCAGCGCCGACGATCTGCTCGAGACCTACGAGTACCTCGCCGAACATCCGGATGTGATTGGCAAGCGAGGCTTCGCCGACGCCGCCGGACAGGTGCAGATCATGCGTGAGCGCTATCCATCCGGCCGCGCCGATGCGCGGCAACCGGCCTGAGGCCGGCGCGAACGAGGTCCATCATGTCCCAGCGCAGTGCCGGCGTGTTGTATGTGGCCACCGAGCGCCCGCGGTTCGTGACCGAGGCGCAGCACTCAGCCGAGAGCCTGAAGCGCTGGATGCCGGACGTCCACATCACGTTGTTTACCGACCGCACCGACACGGTCTGTGCCTCCCCTTTTGACACGGTCGAGTACCTTCCCCGTGTGGACGGCATCGGCTGCAGCTGGGGCTGGGGCTTGCTGAACAAAGTGCGTGCCTGCGCGCATTCCCCGTATGAGCGAACGCTCTTCCTGGACACCGATACCCGCGTGTTGACCCCGCGCATCCGAGAGGTGTTTGCGCTCCTTGACACGCACGAGATTGCGCTCGCCCGCTGCGAACCAGGGGAAAGCCACAGTCAAGATCTGTACGGACGGCCCGTGTTCAACGGAGGAGTCATCGCCTTCCGGCGAACGCCGCGGGTCTCGGAGTTGCTGAACGCCTGGCGGGACCTGCACCTGGCTCACCTGCGGGCGTTCGGGGAGAATCGGTCGCATCAATTCGCCTACGTTCGGCATCTGGATGCCGCGAGCCGGTGCTCTCTACTGATCAACGATCAGACGGCGCTGGCGCGGCACCTCGCTCCCGATGGGGTGAACACGTTCGAGGTCTCGTGCCTGACGCTACCGAGAATCTGGAACTGGCGCCGGAAGACGATCGATGCGACACATGTCGGCGACGTCGTGATCCACCATTCCAACCGCTTCAAGGTCGACGACTCCGAACCGGCCGGCGCGCCACGACCTCAGATAAGTACTGCTGTGTCAGATCAGCCGATTTCCTAAGAGACAGCGCCGTTGTAGCGATTTCGGCCCTTCTACTAGATGGCTTTGAGGACGAGGATGTCCTGAAACCCGACGCAGCCGGAGCGTCCCGTCCACATGCCGGGGAAGACGTTCAGAGCCTCCATTCGACTCTCGCCGATCCATTGCATGACCATCGACTCGTCGAACGCGATCAACTCCTCAGCGACCGATGTCTGTGAACGACCGCACTCCACCTGGTGACTGAACTGGTACGCGCTCGAGCGTGTGCGCATCGACTGCAATGCCGTCTCGTTCAGCAGGTACCAGCTGCAGACACACCTCCCGCCAGGTCTGAGAATGCGGCGGATCTCTGAAAGATAGCGGCGGACTTCGACGGGCAGCAAATGGGTGAAGACCGACGTCAGGAACACGAAATCGAAGCTCCCATCGCCCCAAGGAAGGCGGGCCGCATCCGCGGCGGTCAGACCGCCAGGATTGTATGCCGCGTTGCGAAGGTTCATCCAGTCGAACTGAAACTGCGGGAACCGGCCGCCGACGTACTGCTGTGCCCAGCGAACCGGCTGCTCCCTGACATCAAGGCCGCGATATGAGCCGCTCGATCCGAGATAGTGGCCCAATGCGTTCGCCATCCGTCCGAGTCCGCAGCCAATTTCGCAGACGCGTTCGCCTGGTGCCAGACCGGCACGATCGACGAAGCAGGAGAGATAGTCGGGGCTGCGCGACCACCAACCATTGATCAAGGCGCTCCCCCTGCGGCTCGCCACCTCCCCGAACGCGGCGCAGAACGCGCGCTCGTCTGGTGGGGGCACCGCCGGCCTTGGGATCGCCAGCATGCGACTTCCGGAACGTTCACCCGCGAGCGGCAGCACCGTGACCAATGTGCCACGCAACCGATCCTCCAGCTGATCGCCGCTGACGATAATCTCAAAGGGGCAGTCGGCCGTCCCGGCACCTGGACTCGATTGACCTCTCGACGCCTCGAAGTCGCCGATCCACGTCTGATCGAAGAAGACGCGGAAGTGTTGGGCCGGCTCGTCGTGTGGCGTGGCGACCGCTCCCCTCAGGATCAGGCGGCCGTCGAGCACGCGCGTGGTCTTGATGCGGCCGCGAGTGTCCCAAGCGGGCTGGAAGGTCGGCGCAGGAATCGATCTGTGTGAGGCGTGCATGGCTGTCGTGCTCGGCGGAGGCTGGGTCGACGCTAGATCGATTCAGCGGCATTCATTCGAGAGAACGTGAGCCGATCCATCACTCGACGCTCCGGAAAATAGTTGTTCGTCGCGTAGTGCACGCACGAGGCGTTGTCCCAGAACGCGATGTCGCCAGCCTCCCAGCGGAAACGGCACTGGAATTCCGGTCTGTTGATCCGGGTGAGCACGGCGTCGGTCAGGTCGCGACTCTCTTTTCGGGTCATGTCTTTGATGTGCACCAGGAACCCGGGGTTTAGGAGCAGAACCGTGCGGCCGTCTGGCGGTGGACGATGCGCGACCAACGGCAGTTCCTGGAGGGGCTGCATCGACATGGCCATGACCTCTGCCTCGTCCTTGCCCCGGAATCGCGCGAGGCGGCGTTCGAAGACGAAGTCGTAGACGCCGACGGCGTGTTCCAAGCGCTCCTTCTGTCGGTCGGACAAACTGTCGTAGACCGAAGCAAGGTCTGAGAAGAGCGTGTCGCCGCCCACCTCCGGTACGATGCGCGCGCTCAGGATTGCCGCCGGTGCGGGTCCTTCGGGGAGAACGTCGAAGTGCCAGAAGTTCTCCCGTCCGCGCCGGGACTCACCGTAGTCGAACGTATGAATCTCCGGGTGCGCCGAAGGCGATTCGCCATCTCCGTGGCCCGGTAGCGCAGTCGGCTGGCGGCAATGCAAGGCTCCGAAGGCTCGTCCGAACGCGACCAGCTCGGGAGCAGACAGGGACTGTCCTCGAAAGAACAGCACCTTGTGGTCGCGCAAGGCCTGGCCAATCGATGCCACCTGGGAACGCGACAGCGGCGTGCGCAGATCGAGCTGTTCCACGACCGCACCGATCGCAGGGGTCAGCGGGGCGACTCGAACGCCGTCCCGTCCTCCGACGTATCGTCGGCGTCGATGCGATCCATCAAGCGGCACCGATGTCTCCACTCGAAGCTTCTCGATGCATGGGGCCGAGTATGGAACTCGCATCCAAGGAGATTCAAGCGACTGGTGCACATCGGGTACACGATTGTTCGCTCGCTCGAATTAGTGAGCGATCAGATTAGTCCCAGATCAGAACATTCGGCAGCGAGCGATCCACTTCGCGTAAGAGGGTGTAGCCGACGCCGGCAACACCGCGAAACAGGCCGAGGCTCCTGCCAGTTCGCCAGCCACCGCCTTCGACCGATGTGGCCAGCAGCGTCATCAGCCTGCGGCTCGCCAATTCCCCCAGCTCCTGTCGCCCCGCGACAGCGGCGGCCTCGCGCAGGAGCTCGATGCTGCCCAACGTGCCGCAGCAGAGCGAATCGGATGCAACTGGCCAGCTCGCCTCCACCGCCGCGCACGCGTGATGAATGTCGGTCCGTAACCCCGGATGGAGCGCTCCTCGTTTGCCCATCGCCGCTCGCGCCAGACCGATCCCGGCGGCGCCATGACACCACTGACATCGCCAGCGCGTTTCCGTCTTCTCGCGCAGATCGGGCCAATTCTGCTGTGCCGCGTCATAGAGGCCATTCTCAAAAGCCAGGCACTCTGCCGCGGCTTGCGCGTACTCCTGATGGCCACTCGCGACCGACAGTGCGGTGAGCGAGTACGCGTAGCCGGCCGCCCCATGCGACATGCCGGTCAGCATATGGCGCCCGATGCCTTGCCCGCACCAGCTGCGGCGGCCTTCCAGGCCGAACCGGCGCTGACGCAACAGATGCTCACCACAACGCACCGCGCGCTGCAGCACATCGCGGGAGTGCGTCTCGCGATGCAGACGAAGCAGGCACAGGATCGCACCGGCGCTACCGTCGATGACATCGAGTCGCCTGTCGGAGGCAATGAGATCGTCGGTGAACAGTTCGGCTGCCGCCTGTGCGTCGGCCAGCAACTCGCCGTCGCGGAGGCAGATCGACATCACGGTCAGCGCGTAGACCACCGAGCCCCAGCCAGTCGCGCCGCCAATGCCCATCGCTCGCGCCAGGCTGGCCGCTGCGCGACTGCCGATATCCTGACGCAGGGTGGCGACGGCGCTCAGCGCGAGCTGGCACGCCCACTCGCTGCCGGTCACGCCCGCGTGCCCGGCGAGGAATACGCCGATGCCGGCAACGCCGTTGTAGAGATCCGGCCCAAGCGGGGAGAACTGCTCGATGCCGGTATCTCCAGGGCCGGCATGGGCGATCCACGCGGCGGTGGCGCCCTGCCGAATCGCGCGGCGGCACAGGTCCACGGCGATGCTGTCGGCTTCGCTGACACACCGTTCGGCGTCGTCGGCCTCCAACCAGTCAGGCTGCAGGAGCTGCCGGCCGGCCGCGGGCGCCGGGCCCGAGCCCTCGACCAGCACGCGCGTACTCTCCTGTATCACTGTGCGCTGCCAGGCGATTTCAGCGTCGCTCAGCCGGTGAAACCGCGTCTGCGCGCGCTCGAGACCTGACGGCTTCCCGGTGTCCGCAATGAGCACGCCGGCGCTGTCCCAGATCTGCGAGCCGTCGCACAGCGACATGAAGTGCGGAACATTCAGGTCGAGGAGCGCGGCGCGTTCCGCCCGCTGCAACGGCCACACCGCATCCGAATCCCAATCCCAGTCCATTTGTCTGGCGATGACGTCCGCCTGCGCCGACCACGTCACTCCATCGTCCAGGGTGCGATGGTCCTTGAGCCGATTGATCAAGAGGAAATAGGACCGCGTCGCACGAATTCCCATCCGAACGGGAAGCCGATCGAAGCCATCGAACAGCGTCGGCCCGCTGGCATTCTCGCGTCGCACCAGGAACCGCGCGTAGTCCTCGAACCCCGTGATGAAGGGGTCCAGATGGTCGCCGAGCGCCGCGTACTGGCCGTTGACGTGTGGCAAGTTCGGCCGTAGTGTTTTCGGACCTGCCGATTTCCACGGACGCATCGCGTCGGAGTTCGTATCCTGCCAACCCGGGCCCGGCGTGGACTTGTAGCTGGAGGCCAGTCCGCCAACGAGGAAGAGCGTGTTCTTATGCGATCGGCCCCACGCGGGAATGAGACCGACGCTGGCCACTGAATTTAGGTACGTCTCAACCGCAACATTGACGGCGTCTCGCCAGAAGTACCGCGGCTGTTGCTGTCGTTCAGCCGCCTGAAGAATCATTTCGAGATCGATCGGCACTGGATGGTCGCCGCACGCGATCAGGTTTTCCTGATGCATGTCGCCGCTGGCGAAGCAGTGGAACAGCGCCAGCAAGGCGCCAGCGCGCCGGAAGAACCGCTGCACGTCGTCGGCATCGCCGCAGCCGTGGTGATCGATGTACTCGACCCAGCCATAGCCCTGCCGTGCGATTGCTCTGGCAGCCTTGAGCTGAACCGGCGGTTCGGCGCGGTTCAAGCGGTCGATCAACGCATGCCATGTCACGTCGAGTCGAAGGTCGCGCGGCTTGTAGACCACTCGCCGGCCGTCCGTGAAGGTGGCGATGTGAACCGAGTGGCCGCTATTGTGCGGATCGGAGAGTCCGGTGTCGATGGAGACGACTTGGGCGTCAGCGTTCGAACAGCAGAGCTCACGGATCGCGGGGAGATCGGCATCCAGCCGGAGCACGAACTCACGCGTGGTCTCGATCCATTGCCGCGTCAATGACGCGATCAGTCGCAGCAGCACCGGGCGGCATTCGAACAACCGTCGCAAGCCGCCGGCTTTCATCTCAGCGATGAATTGAGTGTATTGCGCCGTCGAGCCGTGGCGTTCCGCCGACTGCGCCTCGGTCCGCAGTTCGTCTGGCATGAAGGCGGTAAAGCGCTCGTAGATGGCCGGTGCCGCAAGCGTGCACAGCTGAGCGAGCAAAACATGCCGCAGGCGGGCGCGCGCGGCGGCGGTGAGATGAGACGATGCACGCGTCTCGATGCCTGACCATAACCGCGCCTCGGCCTGTTGAATCACTGGAATGAACAGGTGCTCGAACGGACACGGCGGCGTGTCGGCAGCAACCACGGTTGCAAGGTCTTCGAACGGGCCGCGCAGCGCGTCGTCGATCCAGATCGCATCCTCGACCCACACCGGTGTCGCCGCGTCGGGCCGACGGCGTGCCGCGGCGAATCGCGCCAGCACGTGGCCGATGGACCATCCGTCTTCTCGGAGCCGCCGCTCGAGCACCGACCAGTCACCGCTGGCAGCGTCCCGGCACCATGCGGCCAGACGTTTCGCAGCGCGCTCGGTGTCGGCGCGCTGCCCCGCGATTGTCTCGAACCCGTCGCCGAGCAGCTCGTCGAAGGTCGACGCGCGCAAGATCAGATCATCGAAGAATGCATCCATGTCACGACCGTCCGCGACCGCTCTGGGCTGCGCGTCGCGCGCCGCAGGCTAGCGCTTGCGTCGCCGACGATGCCTGTTGACCAACGGGATAATGACGAGGAGAAACAACAGCATCCACGGTTTCATCGGCGCACCTCTCCTCTACGATACGCCGGTTTAGTTGTAGACACGCAGACGTTTGAGCAATTCGTCGAAGCGCCGGCCGGCCAGTGAAATGTCATCGAGCTCGGCGTCCTCGATTTGCCCGGGGACGTCCTCTTTCCACATGCCGTAGCCAAGGTGGGCCGAGGTCGTGCGCAACCGATCGACGAGGAACACGGCGAGTGCCTTGTAGAACCGTGCCGCGAAGTCGGGTTCCTTGAGCATCTTCTTGTCGAGCGCGTCGCGACCGATCATCAGCACGTGCGAGTCGTGGACAGCGGTCACGGTGGCCGACGGCGGACGGGCGTCAACGAACGACATCTCGCCAAGCACCTCGCCGGGATAGAGGACTGCGTTCGTGCGTCCCTGCCCCGCCGAGACCGTCACCGACAGCTTGCCCTCGAGCAGAATCGACAGCGCATCGATCGGCTCCCCTTCGCGGATGACCGTCGTCCCTCTCGGCACGAACCGCAGCTGCCCGCGGGAGGTGATCCACTCCATGTCCTCGTCAGTCAGCAGTCCCATCAGATGCAGCACTTTTCGCATGATCAATCTCCATAGACCCGGGAATGGAGCGGACCGAGAGCGCCCGCGCCGCGCGCCCACCTTCGGCTCAACTCGAGGCTGTCGTCGAGCAGCACGCCGGCATCCTCACTCGACAGTGTCTCGACGCTCATCCGCGACAACGTCACGAGGAGGAGCAGGATGCCCAGCGGGCCTTCCATGTCGCCGCGGTGCGCTCGTGTAAAGCGCTCGAGATTCGTCGCCGCCGACACCACCATTCGCTGGAGTACCGAGAACGCCGCGTCCGACAGCGGCGGTGTCCCGCGGTAGTTGTGAATGCGGCCGCCGGCACGGCACAGCGGAAATTGATCCAAGCCGAGAAACGCCAGCAGCCAGTCGGCGCGGAAGGCGCCGAGCGCGGCGACGATGCCACACGCGTCGGCGATGATCTCGTCGAGCAGCGAGTTGCGCATAACCGAAAACAACCGGCGCGTGCAGTAATGCGTGCTCTCGTGCTCGCGCCGGATGGCCAGTGACAGATCACGCCATGTCGATTCGCTGAGGCCGAGACGCTCCGGTGGCACGTGGCTGTACCAGCCTGGGCTGAGCAGAATCAAACGGTCCCGGTACTCTTCGGTGGCGTCAGCGACACAGCCGAACGTGAACGCCTGGCCGGGGTGCTCGAGCATCCATCGCTGTTTCGCCTGCTCGAATCTGTCCCAGTTGTTGTAGCCACCGACGATGCACGCGCCCATCGACTCGGGAACCGGACGAGGCTCGTTGCGCATCGTGAAGGCGCGAAGCAGGCTGACGAAGTCCTCGCGGCAGCCGGTCTGGATGACCGGAATGGACCCGGCCCACGTCCAGTGAATCAGGATCGAGCAGGCCTCCGGCTGACACAGATTCAGCGTCAGCCGCGCGGCGGTCCCGGCGTGATCGCCCCGTCGCGTGGCCGCACGGTACGCATCGGTCTCGCTGATGCCATCGGCTACAGGAAACTGCAACTGCACCAGACGGTCGGCGAGGCAGCCGATGCCGTGCTCTGAGACGTCGTGCGCGTAGGTCCGCCACGTGTCCACGAAGGGCTCGTCAGCCATCGGCACCCGCCGCCGTGGCAGCTCGTCGCCGAACCCGTCGCGATCGTAGGACAGCAACTCGCCGATCACGCCGGCGTCCGGCGTCATCCCGGTCAGAATCGCCGTGCGATGGTCAGTGCGTAAGCTCATACAGTTGCGCAGCTGTCAATTGACGTGCGGCAAGCTCACGGAACAAGCCAGGGGCCTGCAACAGCTCGCGACACGTTCCCGTCTGTACGATGCGGCCGCGCTCCATCACGATGATGCGATCGGCGTCGATGACCGTGCTGAGGCGATGAGCGATGACGAGGCGGGTCGCCTTCAATCCTTTCAGGCTCGTGCTGACGACGGCCTGCGTGTGATTGTCGAGGGCGCTGGTGGCTTCATCGAACAGCAGTAGCCGCGGCTTTGCGACAATCGCTCGAGCGATGATGATCCGTTGGCGCTGGCCACCCGACAACCCGCCGCCGCCCGCCTGCACCACCGTGTGCATCCCCATCGGCATGTTCTTGATGTCGGCGTCGAGCCCTGAGAGGCGCGCCGCCTCCCACGCTTCGTCCATGCCAACGAGCGCGATGCCGCAGATGTTGTCCTTGATCGTGCCCGGGAACAGCGATCCCGACTGCAGCACGACGCCGATTTGCCTGCGGACCGCTTGCGCATCGAGGTTGCTCAGATCGCTGCCGTCGTACTCGATCGTTCCCGACGTCGGCGTCTCGAACCCGAGCAGCAGTCGGAACAACGTCGACTTGCCGCAGCCTGATGGTCCGACGATCGCGACGTATTCACCCGGCGCGACGCTGAACGAGACGTCCTCGAGAATGAGTGGTCCGTCGGAGTGATAACGGAAGCTGAGGTGGTTGGCGCCAATCGCGCCGGCGAGGTCGCCCGGCACCGTGCGTCCGCGGGCCGTTTCCGGCAACGCCTGCAGGATCGGCGCCGCGCGCTCGTACAGAGGAACGATACCCGACAGTCCGACGATCGCCGCGCCCATCCCCAGACTCGACGCCATGAACTGGCCAAACGCCGTCGTGAACGCGAGAAACTGACCGGTCGTGAGCTCCTGTCCGGACCAGCCCGAATTGACCCAATAGAGCACGCCAATGCAAGCGGTAACGTAGACGCCGTTGAACACGGCTGGCACCGTCGACACCTGGCGGTTACTGAAGTCCGCCCGCTTCTGGCTGGCAAACCGTTTCACCCAGAGCACGAACGCCCGCTGCTCCGCGGCGGCGATACGGAATTTGTTGATCGCTGTGATGAGCTCGACGGCGAGCCCATAGGCCTTTCCCATCTGCGCCGCGATCTCGCGCTGGAGGCGTAAGCCGATTGAGCCGGCGCCGACCGTGACCGCCACCGCGGGGAGCAGCATCAGCGTCGCGACGACGGCCATCCGCGGGCTGTAGTAGAACAGCATGCCGAAGCTATAGAAGGAAAACACTCCTGTGAACACGGCCGTGAGCGCCGTTCCGGTCAGCAGCGAGCGGATCTGTGTGATGGCGGCGCTGCGCTGCGCGAGATCGCCGGTCGTGTAGGCACGGAAGAACGGCAGCGGCAGGCTGAGGAGCCGATCCCACAGCGCACTCTGCAGGGTCAGCGAGGCACGCCCCTGTACTCGTAGCACAGTGAGGCTTCGGGCCATCCCAAGCAGGCCCGTCACGACCGACGAGACCAGCAGCAGCGCGCAGACGACGGCCAACTCGGCCCGGCGCGCGGTCGGGATGATCGAGTCGAACACGACGCCGGTCACCAGCGGCACGAGCATCGCGAGCGCTCCGGACGCCATGCTCACGGCGACGATCAACACGATCTCGCGGGTACACCCTTTCAGGCCGAGCGCCACAAGGCTTCGAGCCGACACCGCCTCGTCCTCGAAGCCGCGGTAGAACATGAACGCGAACGGATTCAGCGTCGCCGCCGTCTCGCCGTCGAGCGGCACCGAGGAGCGGAGCTCGGGATCGTAAAGCGCGTAGCGGCCGTTGCGTTGCGGCCAGAGCGCCACAGGCGACCTGTCTTTGTCGCGGAACGCCAGCAACGGCTCCCGGCCGTCGAGCCACTGATCCTTCAGCGCGATGCGGCGATATCGAACGCCGGACGCCTGCGCGATTGCGGCGACCGGATCCTTCACCTTGTTGCCCCGCACTAATTCGGCGGGCGCCACGAAAGTGATGCCGATGACGTTTCCGATGGTCTGACACGCCCGCATCAACGGGGAATCCCACGCCTTCACGCGGGTGACGTCCACCTGAGCCTGCTGGCGCGATAGCGGCGACACCAGCTCGCGGAGCGCTTCGTTCAGCGCGAGGGCGTCCGCGTCGGCGCGATTGAGGAGACGCGCGCGCTCGTCGGTGTCCGCCGCGTCGAGCGCACGGCCGATACAGGCCACGGCGTCGGCGTGGAAGCGGGCGAAGCCGCGCTGGCATTCGGCGGATGCCAGCGGCTGGGCCGGTCGCTCCGCGGCCAGCTCGCCCTGCGGCTGCACTTCGATCCACATCGACTTCGACACGGGATAAAGCTGGCCTGGGTCCACGAGTTTCAGATCGGGCCGGCCGAGGACACGCGATTCGCCCGTAATCTGCCGCACCCAGACGATACCGGCCTTCGACGTTCCGCGCCGCAGATGCTCGTCGGCGCTCAACGTCGCGCCAGGGTCGAGGAGAACCATCCGGCGCGGGGTGCGCTCGCTGTTCGCGATGCTCGACAGCCTGTCGATCCAACGCTCCAAGAGTGCGCCGTCATCGACGAGCGGCTGCCTGACGACCTCGCTGCCGGGAACAGGCCTGGCCAGGATGACGCCCCACTCGGCGTTCGGCAGCGGCAACAACACCTCGCCGGCGCCAACCTGGCCGAGCGGCCGCAAATGTCCCGCCGCTTTGCTGTCGGTCGTCCTGACGGTGAAGAGCTCCACCATGCCGGATCGAACGAGCCACATCGTCCCGGCGGTCTCGTGCAGCGTGAAGGCGGCCCTCGTTTCGAGGTCAGCGGGGAGCGATGAAGTGAGATCGCTGGACATGGTTAGGCCGTGGTGATGAGCCGCAGGTAAGGACCGTCAACCTGCGACATGTCGTCATGCGTCCCGCGTTGCACAACCAGGCCGCGCTCCAGGACGATGATCTCGTCGCAATCGCGGATCGTGCTCAGGCGGTGGGCGACGATGATGCAGGTGCAGCCGCGCCGGCGGATGCTGTCGGTAACGAGGTGCTCGACTCGAGCGTCGAGGGCGCTCGTCGCTTCGTCGAGGATCAGGATCCGGGGATTCGTCGCCAGCGCCCGGGCGAGCTCCAGCCGCTGGCGCTGCCCGCCGCTCAGGTTCCGCCCACCCTCGTCGAGCGGTGCGTCGTACGAGCCGGCGCGCTGGGTGATGTCGTCGTGCAGCTGCGCGTCCTTGGCGCCGGTGACCAGCGCGGCCTCGGGCAGCGTGCTATCCCAGAGCGACAGGTTTTCGCCAACCGTTCCCGCGAACAGGTTGATGTCTTGATCGACCATGACCACGGAGTTGCTCAGTGTGGCGCGCGGGATTTCCCGCCGTGGCCGACCTCCGAACAACACCTCTCCCGACCATGGTTCGTACAAGCCGGCAATGAGCCTCGCGATAGTGGACTTGCCGCTGCCCGAACCGCCGACGATGGCGATGCGCTGGCCGGGCCGTGCCGTGAAGCTGAAGTTCCTGACAAGCGGTGGCTCCAGACGGCTGTAGCCGAACGTCACATCGACAACCGCCACCGAGCCATCCAGCCTGTCGGTGATGTCGCCGGACGTCGGCTCCGACGTGAATTGCGTGTCGAGCGGATAGCGCAGCACGTCGTCCAGCCGATCGAGGCCGCTCTTGGCCTGCTGGAACTTCTGCCCGACGTTGACCAACATGTTGACCGGGTCGAGGAACGACGACATCAACACCTGGAATGCGATGAACATACCCAGCGTGATGACACCGTCCATGATGCGCGTGCCGCCGATCCAGAGCAGCAGCGCCCCGTTCAGGCTGGTCAACAACACCGGCGCCGCGTTGAGGAAGACCGCCCGCCGCCCCAGCTCCTGCTCGACATTGAGAACTTTGGCGCTGTGACCGGCCCACCGCTGGAAGAAGTCCGATTCGCCACCGGTCGCCTTCAGCGTCTCAATGCTTTGCAGGCCCTGGATGGTGACGCCCATCAACTTGCCGCTCGCTTGCTGAAGCTTCTGGCTCAGATCCACGTTCTTCCGCGAGACGTAGCGCAGCAGCAGGAGATTGGCGGTCGCCGTGGCGATGCCGATCAGCGTCAGGACGCTGTCGTAGTACCACATCAGCGCGCCGTAGAACACGATCAGCAGCATGTTGACGACGGCGGTGGCCAGGTCGCCCGACAGCAGCGCCGCGACCTGGTCGTTGATGCCGACGCGCGAGCCGACTTCGCCGGCGTACCGCTGGCCGAAGAATGGGATCGGCAGCCGCAGCACGTGCCACAGGAACCGTCCCGACGAGTCCAGCGACAGCTTCGTTGCGAGCTTGCCGAGTATTCCCTGCTGTAAGTAGGTCAGGCTGCCCTTGACGACCAGGGCCAGCGCCATCACGATCAGCAACGGCTTCAGCCAGGCATCCAGCCCCTTGATGAGCACCGAGTCGATATAGATGCGCGAGAGCGCGGGAATGGTGATCGACGGCACTACGAGCGCCAGGGTGCAAAGCAGCAGGAACGCGAACTCACGGTAGTTGCCACTCAGCCGCTTCTTCAGCGAGGCGGTCACCGAGCGGCGCTGCCCGCCTGTTTGAAACTCCGGCTCGCGCTCGAATGACAGCACCACTCCCGTGAACGACTCGTCGAACTGCGCTTCATCCACAACAGTCGGTCCCTTGGCCGGGTCGTTCAAATAGACCTTGGCGCGCCCAAAGCCCTCGAGCACGACGAAGTGGCAGAAGTTCCAGAACAGGATCAGGGGAAAGGTGAGACCGCGCAGCTCGTGCGGCTCCTTCTTGAGGCCTTGGCACTTCAGCCCGTACCGCGCGGCCGCTTTCAGGATGTTGTTGGCCTTGCTCCCGTCACGCGAGACGCCGCAGTCGATCCGTAGCTGCTCGAGCGGCACGATCCTGCCGAAGTAGCCGAGGACGATGCCGAGTGACGCAGCGCCACACTCGACCGCCTCCATCTGAATGAGGGTCGGCGTGGTGACGCGCCCGCGATTGCGGAGGCGACTGACGGCGGCGGCCAACGACCAGAGTGCCACGGCTACAACCCCAGCGTCTGCCGCAGAATCGGCACGACCAACGTGATTGGGGCGCGCGTCGCCGAGACGATCTCGGTCGTCGCGAGAGTGCCGCTCGAAATGGTCGTCCTCGGCCCGGTCGGCGATGACCAGCGGAAGCCGCTGGGGGTTCGCGGATCGGCCTCGAGGACGATGCGCACCTCGGTGATCGGCCCGTGCGACATCAGGCTCTGCGACAGCTGCTCGTTCTGGAAGTGGCGCATCAGCGACGCGAGCGTGGCCGGATAGTCGGCGACGAACGCGACCTTGCCCCACATAAAGCCGAATTCTTCCCGTTTCACCGTGGATGGTGAGATTCGCGCGGTCATCCCGGGCTTGATGTCCTTCGCCTGCAGCGAGGACAGGTAGGCGATGGCTTCGAGCCGGTCGGCATGTGGTTGCAGGCTGAGAATGGGCGTATTGGCGGCGACCACCCCGCCCGGCGACACCTTTATTTCCAGGACGTCGCCGGCGGACGGCGACGTCACCGTTTCCTGAGTCGACAGCTCCTTGAGCGCCGCGTCGATGCCCCGGCGGCGAGTGGCGATCTCAGCCAGTCCCTGCGCTTCGAGCGCGGTCGGCTGATTGTTGAGCTCGAGCTCCTGCGCGTCGAACAGCTTGAGTTGCGCCTTCCGCTCTTCGACCTGGCCGTTGAGCTGCACCAGGCGCTGACGCGCGGTGATCACCTGCTGCGAGGTGACGATGCCGCGTTGGGCCAGCTGCTCCAAGGAGGCGAGCTGCTCGGCGCCGACTCGCACCTCCTCGCCGAGATCGACGATCGATCGCTCGGTATTGGCGCGTTGCACGCGCAGGGCCTCGCGTCGCGCGTCGATCTCGTTCAGCCGCTGCTTCAATTGGCGCTCGTGGTCGAACGTGAGCTGGGCGAGCTCGTCCCGCATGCCGCGTAAGCGATCGCTCAAGATCGGCTGGGCGATGGTGGCGACGATCTGGTTCGCCTCGACCCGTTGGCCGACCGACACGTCGAGCGCCTGCACGAGACCGGAGCCACGGGCGACGACGTTGAGCACGCCGCTCGAGCGCACGATCATCCCGGTGCCGACAACCGTCGTTGGCAGTTCGGCCGTGATCGCCCAGACCGCCGCGCCGGCGCAGAACACGATGATCGCCAGCAGCGCCGCCCATTGGCCGCTGCCGAGAATCCTGATGGCCTGATCGAGCTCTTCCGGCGAGCCAAGGCGATCGAGCGCGGCTTTCCTGAAAATCTGTCGCTTCCCCATGTCACACGCCTTTCAGTCGTTCCGGCAGAGCCGAGGGCTCCACTGTCGTCGAGCACGGTCGACAGATGCGACGCGGCGACGACCATGCAATCCCCTTGTTGGGCCGATTGTGGTGACGGACGCGACGCGCTTCAAGCGACCGGTACACAACGTGTGCCGTCTTTTCTCGCCGCGACCAACTGTGTACACGACGTGTACCGCGCGTGTACCACGCACTTGAAGGGTCAGCCGGCCCGACACGACAATCCTCACGATCCGACGGTTCGCGAATCGAGCCTCAGATGAACAACACACTGAGTACGGACGTGCCGACGCCGGACACACGCCAGCTGTCGCAGGTCATCTTCGAGTACGCGGGACGGGTTGGCCGCGAGCAGAACCGTGAGGCGCTGATCGAGACGATCGCCAACATGGGCCGCGATCTCGTGGGTGCGGACAGGTGTACGGTCTGGCTGGTTGACGAGGCGACGCGCACGCTGCGGGCGCGTTTCGCCCACGGCCCTGGGGTCATTCCGATCGGCGCGAATCAGGGATTCGTCGGCCACTGCGTGGCGACCGGCACGGTGACTCTGTCCAACGCGCCGGCAGACGATCCGCGATTTGCCTCGATCGTCGATCAGCACACCGGCTATCGAACCACGTCGGTGCTCACCGTGCCGATGCGCACGTCGGAAGGGACGATCATCGGCGCGTTCCAGGCGGTCAACAAGCCGGGCGGATTCGCCGACGCCGACGCCGACCTCCTGGGGCTCGCCGCGGTGTACTCGGCACACACGCTCGAGACGCAGGCGCTGCTGCAGAAGGCGGAGGCCGCGCGGCGGGTCGAGCGCGAGCTGGACATCGCCCGCGACGTCCAGCAGCGTCTGCTCGCCGGGTCGCACGCGCGGAAGATCTCCGGCGTGGACTTCGATGCCGTGTGCCGACCGGCGTTGAAGGTGGGCGGCGACTTCTACGACGTGATGCCGCTGCCGTCGAATCGGATGGCGATTGCCTTTGGCGACATCTCCGGCAAGGGCGTCGCCGCGGCGCTCATGATGGCGACCCTGCAGGCGACGCTGCACGGCCTTGTGCTGCGGGGCGTCGCGCGGCCGTCAGCGATCGTCGCCGGGCTGAACGAAACGTTGATCGAGGCATCCGTCGGCCACTATTCCACGCTCTTCTTCGCGCTGTACGACTTCAACACCCGGCGGCTCACGGCGGTGAATGCCGGGCACTGCGCACCGCTGATCGTCGGCGCACACGGTACGGTGCGTGAGATTGAGTCGAGCGGCCCACCGGTCGGCCTGCTGCCGCACGCCGTCTACGAGCAGCAGGACGTTGTGCTCGCTCCAGGCGAGACGCTGGTCTGCTACTCAGACGGTCTCAGCGAAGCGCAGAACGGGGAGGGGGCGTTCTGGAGCGAGCGCGGGATGCAACACGCGCTGCGCGCTGCGGCCGCTGTCAGGTCAGGAGACGCCGTTGCTCGAGTGATGCAGGAGGCTGATCGTTTCGTCGCCGGCGCGCCACAGTCGGACGACATGACGATCCTGTGTCTGCTTGTCACCCACTAACCGGCCGGCGGTCAGGCGTCGCGACGCGTCGATCTGGCATCGCGTCGCGTTCGCCGTACTCATCTTGCTCGCCGGCCTCTTCGACATCCATCACATCTCGTATGTCATCCGCATGGGCGCGGGGCAGGTGGGTCTCGTGCGGCCGCCCCTCGCGATCAATCCCGTAACGCGGGTCGTGGCATCGACCACGACTGAAGCCGCGTCGGCTGGCATTGCCGTCGGCGATATCCTCGTGTCGATCAACGGCTCTCCGGTCGATCGGATCGGGGTCCTCAACCGGGCTGTTGCCCGAGCTCGCGTCGACGACGTGCTCGTGGCCAGCGTTCGGGCGCCCGGCCAGGCCGATCGCACCGCGCGAGTACGTGTGGTGTCTCGCCCGCCAGCCTCGTTCGACAACCGCGCGTTCCTGTGGCTGATCCAGGTTGTCCTGCCACTCTCATGTCAGGCATTGGGATTCTTCGTGGCCTTCACCCGCCCGCGCGATCCGCTGTCATGGCTGCTGCTCGCCGCCGCGCTCGGCTTCGCTCACCGGCTCACGCTTGCCGGGGAGCTCCGGGACGAGACGGCGCTCACACCGATCGCCGCCGGCTACTTGTTCGCGGCGGTGCTGACCTACTTCGGCTGGTTGTTCTGGTTGTCGCTGCGGTTTCCCACACGACATGCGCTCGACACGCGCGCGCCGTGGCTGAAATGGGTGATCCTGGCGCCACTGTTCGTGTTCGTGACGCAAAGGGTGGCGATTCAGATCGCGGTTCTCACCGACCCTGAACTGGCCGCAAAGCTCCTCGCCTGGCGTCCCGCTGTCGACATCGTGGGTCCGTTGCAGATGACGTGCTTGGCCCTCGCCCTTCTCGTCATCGGCGCCAGACTGATCTTCGAACGCGGGACCGACAGCCGCCGCCGTCTCTACCTGCTGAGCGTCGGCACGGCAATCGCGTTGGCGCCGAGCGAACTGATGGCGCGCTGGGTGGGCTCGGCGGGGTTTTCGGCGCTGCCGTCGGGCGTCGTGATCCCGGCGCTGCTGCTGACGCTGCTGTTCCCTGTCGTGCTTGCCTACACGATCGTCGTACCGCGCGCCCCCACGATCGGCGCGGCGGCACGGGAGGTTCTGTACGAACTCCTGTCAGGCCGCGGCGTGACCGTGTTGCAACTCGGCTTGGCTGTGCTCCTGCTGGTGCTCCTGAGCGACCTCGCCTATCTCGCCAGCCTCGGGCAACTTCTCGCCTTCACCCTCACAGCCGGCCTGGTCGGTGGGATTGTCCTCGCGCAGGAGCGTCTGTTCCGTCGATCGCGGCAATGGCTGGACTCAAACATCTTCGAGGACGCGCGTCAGATCGAGAAGGCGTTGGAAGAATTCGAAGGCATCGCCCCGGGGTTTGCCGATCGACCCACCGTCCTGAACCACTTCACGGCGACGTTGTCGCGAATATTTGCCATTCGCAACGTGACCGCCCTGCTGGCGAATGACGGTGCCTTAATTCCGTTGTACCCGCAGAACCGGACGGCGCGAACGCCACTGTTCGGCGCCGACTCGCAGCTGACCGCGCACCTCGCCCGCGGTCAGCGTCCGGCGACCACCTATTTTGACGACGGCTATTCATGGGTACACCAGCTTCCGCCGCGCGAGCAGCTCGCACTGCGCTCTCTCGAGTCTGCCGTGATCGTGCCGATTGCCGACGCCGAGCGGCTGCTGGCCGTCGTCAGTGTCGGCGAGAAGCCACGACAAGTGCCGTTTTCCGAAGCCGAGATGGGCATGCTCAAAATCGTCGCGACCCGAACGTCACTGGGGCTGCAGAACGCCGCGCTGGTCGAACGGGTGGCCGACGAAACGAAGGTCCGTCTCCAGGCGACAGCCGAGCAAGAAGCCGCCGAGGCCGCCAACCGGGCCAAGAGTACGTTCCTTGCCAGCATGAGCCACGAGCTGCGCACGCCGATGAACGCCATCCTCGGCTACAGCGAGATGCTGCTCGAGGAGTGCGAGGAGCGCGGGGACGAATACGCGGTCGCGGACCTCCGGAAGATCCACGCCGCCGGTCGCCATCTGCTGGAACTCGTCAACTCTGTCCTCGATCTCTCGAAGATCGAAGCCGGCAAAATGGAGGTCCACGCCGAACCGTTCGACGTCGAAGAGCTCGTTCAGCACGTGGTCCAGATTGCCCACCCGCTCGTCGCCAAGAACGCGAACAAACTCGTGCTCGAGCCGGAGCCGGGCCTGGGTCAGATGAACTCCGACGGGACCAAGATCCGCCAGTGCCTCTTCAACCTGGTGAGCAACGCGAGCAAGTTCACAAAGGAAGGTGTGATCACGGTTCGAGTCACCCGTACCGCGCAGGAGGATCAGACGTGGGTCAGCTTCGCCGTCAGCGACACCGGCATCGGTATGACCCCCGAACAGCTCGATCGCGTCTTCATCGCCTTCGCGCAGGCTGACGCGTCGGTCGCCAGCAAGTACGGCGGCACCGGTCTGGGGCTGAATATCACCAAACGCTTCTGCGAAATGCTGGGCGGGGGCATTTCGGTCACCAGTGAAGTCGGCACGGGGACGACGTTCACGATCCGTCTGCCTGCCGACGTCACGACCAGCCGGCCGGCGACGGCACCCACCGACCCGGCCACCATCGAGGACGACGGCCGGACGGTCGTGCTGGTGATCGATGACGACGCCGCGATCCACGATCTGGTGCAGCGCTCGCTGCCGGCGGACACGTTCAGGATCGTCAGCGCGTTCAGCGGCGCCGATGGACTGCAGCTGGCCACGACGTGCCTGCCGCAGGCGATCATCCTCGACGTGAAGCTCGGCGACATCGACGGCTGGCAGGTGCTGTCACGGCTGCGGTCGGACGCGCGCATGGCCTATATCCCGATCGTCATGTTGACGTCGACGGAGCACACGAGCGCCGGCTACGCGCTCGGCGCGCGGGCCTATCTGACGAAGCCGGTCGCACGAGACCGGCTGCTGGCCACGATCAGCGAGTGCTGCGTCACCGGCAACAATCCTCCCCACGCCCTGATCGTTGACGCGGAGCTGGACAGCCGGCGCGTCGCGCGCCGGGTCTTCGAGGCGGGAGGCTGCCGCATCGCCGAGGCGGACGATGGCGCCCGCGCTCTCGCGATCGCAGCCACGCAACCGCCCGACGTCATCGCCGTCAGCGTGTCGATCGCCGGACTCGATACTTGCGCCCTCCTCGAGGAGTTGCAGCGGCGAACCGGGTCAGCCGGCATCCCAGTCGTCACGATCGGGAACAAGGTCTGGACGCGCGACGAGCGCGAGCGCCTGCGCGTCGCTGGCGTCATCGGCAGCGTCACGGAGTCGTGGCGCACCAACGAGAAGGAATTTCTCGCCGCACTCACCCAACTGCGCGATGACGCGCTGCAGGCAAGCGGCGTCGGACGGTAGCCATGCCAAAGATCCTGCTGGTCGAAGACAACGAGATGAATCGGGACATGCTGTCGCGCCGGCTGCTGAAGCGCGGCTACCAGGTGTCGATCGCCATCGACGGTGCCGAGGGCGTGCGGATGGTCGAGTCCGAGCAGCCCGACCTGGTACTTATGGACATGAGCCTGCCGGTCATGGACGGCGCGGACGCGACGGTCGCGATTCGCAACAACCCGTTGCTCCGGCAGGTGCCCATTCTCGCGCTCACCGCCTCCGCCATGGCCGCGGACCGCGAGAAGGCGCTGGCCGCCGGCTGCGACGACTTCGACACCAAGCCGGTGGACCTGGCGAGACTGCTCGAGAAAGTGGAGACCCTGCTGGCGCGAAAGCGCGCGTGACCTACGCCTGGGTCTCGGTGGCCGGCGCCAGCGGGCGGATCAGCGAGCAGGGCAGTCCGGGAATCGCCCGGCCGAAATACTTCTGATATCGCCTGGAGAAGCCGGCTGTCGGATCGCCTGCGACATCAAGCAACCCGGGCTGAACGCCGTCCGCGAGATACGCATCGAGCTGGTATCCCTCCTTGGTGACGACCTTGCCGCGGTGCTCACACTTGAAGAAGTCCTTGACCCTGGCATACGTGCGTTCGGACAGGCTGATGCGATCGGGCAGACCTGTCGATTCCATGCGCGAGGCGATGTTGACGGACTCGCCCCAGATGTCGAACGCAAACTTGTGGAGCCCGACGACGCCGGCGATGACCGGTCCGGTGTGTACACCGATGCGCACCCGCCAGTCCGCGCCGGTGCCCGATGTGCGCTTGGCGGTGACGAAGTCGAGCATGTCGAACGCCGCCAGCACCGCATCGACCGGGTGGGCGGGGTTTCGCTCCGGCAGCCCCCCGGCGCACATATAGCTGTCGCCGATCGTCTTGAGCTTCTCGATCCCGTAGCGCTCGGCAATCAGGTCCATGCCGGTGAAATAGGAGTGCAGCAACTGGACGAGCTCGTCGGCGGACAGCCGTTCGGTGCTCACGGTGAAGCCGACGAAGTCGGTGAAAATGATGGTGGCGTCTCCGAAGTACATCGGCTCGACTGCGTTCTTTTCCCGCAACTCGTCGGCCACCGCCTTCGGCAGGATGTTGTTCAGGAGACCATCCGACAGCTCGCGTGCCTTCTTGACGTCGGCCAATGCCTCCGCGAGCGCGGCCATGTTGTGCTTCTCGCGATCGCGTAGCCTCTTCCGCTCGAGCGACCCGTGCAGACGTGCCCGCAGCAGCACCTCGTCGAACGGCTTGGGCAGAAAGTCTTCAGCGCCAAGCTTGATGCACTCCGCCACGCTGGCGACGTCATCGACCGCAGAGATCATGATCACCGGCACGTCGCAGAGGACGGGGTCCTGCTTCATCGTCCGCAGCACGCTGACACCGTCCATCTTCGGCATCATGACGTCGAGCATGACGAGATCGAATGCGGTTGCCTGCAACAGCGCCAAGGCCTCGAGGCCGTCAGCCGCCGTGACTGCCTCAGGAAAGCCGGCACGAGTCAGCCGCCGCGTCAAGAGATCGCGATTGTTCTCGTCGTCGTCGACAACCAGCAGTGCGGGACCGGATGCCGGCGTGCCGTCCGCTGGGGTCATGGCTGCGTCGGGTGGTGCGGCGACAGGTCGCCCGTCGCCGCAAACTGCGACAGCCTGCCACAGGCGCCAAGAATCTTCGCCACGTCGCTGGCCGAGGCTGGCGACTGCGCCAGGCTGCTTTCGTCGATCCGCTGGCTGGAGAGCTGTTCGACCCCGGACTGGATCGCCGCCCGGAGGCCGGCGAGCACCTCCGCGGGCACGACTGAATCGGCGCCGCGTCCGAGATGCCCGTTCACTGCCGTGAGCATGTCGCGCGCGGCCGCCCGCACGGCGGCGATCGCGCGATAGCCGTCGGAACCGGGGTCCGCCGCGAGGTCCTCCATGAGCATTTCGCTGTACCCGACGATGTGGTTGATTGGCGTGCGTAGCTCATGGGCCAGTTCACGCGAGTTCATCGCTCCTCCTCTCACGATCTTGGCGAGGAGATCGTCGCGCGCGCCGTACCGGGTCTCGCGATGACCCCAGCAACACCGCGATGGGAATACGCGCGTCGTACTCCACGGCAGGTGCCTATGCCTTGATCCCGTAGCGGGGGTCCGCCGGCCGCGGCGCGACCGCGGGCTGCTGACGCTGCTGGTCGCGCTGGCGGACGTAGACGCGAATCAACCGGCGAAGGATCGCCGAGGTGGTGGTCCCGTCTTCTTCCGCGATGAGGCTCAGTTGTTCGCAGTCGCGCAGACTGGCGCGAAAGTGGATATGGTGCCCGTTACGCATGACGTTCCCTTGTTTCGTGAAAACTCATTTCCTTGTGCGGCGCATCGCGCGATCACGCGATCTGGCGGACACGATCGCTCGTCAAGGTACCCTGCTGCTTGCGAAGCCAACACTCGAGGATCAAGATCTGGCGCAACTGCGCCTCGTTGCAGTCGAGGCGATGCAGCAGGCGGTGCAACCGTGCGAACAGGCTGGCTGGTTCGACCCATCCGCGCTCGACCACTTGCCATTCCGCGGTTTGCTGGAGCACGCCGGTCACGTCTCTCATGATTTCGATCCAGGGCGCGGAGAACGTGCTGGAGCGGCGCTCCTGAACGGCTCGCGGCCACAGATCGGCAAACGCACGGCGCATCAGGCGACGCGGCTCGCCGGGTCCGCACAACACGTCGGCCGGCAGGCTCAGGACGTATTCGACCAGCGGCCGATGCGTGAACGGATGCGTGACGTCAACATCCTGCAGGATCTCCGGGGCCTGAAGCAGACGGAGCTCGCGCACGAGCGCGAGCGCGCGGAAGTGATTGCGCCGTTCGGGCGGCGCATCCTGCCACGTCGGCGACAGCAACTCGTCTACGTCGAGGACGCCCGTGATCTCGGCAAAGGCAGGCACGAGCGAACGCTCGGCCTGTGCGGCGCGCGTCTGCGGATCGGTCGCGTGGAGCCGGCGTGGCGCGACGCTCGAAGGCAGTGCTGCGAGCGCGCCACGATAGAGGACGGCGGCCGTCGGCACATTGAGACTCCGGCTCCACGCGGCGGCCTCGTGCACCGCCTGGCGGAGCCTCCCGCGCCGCAGTGCAGCGGCGACTTGCAGGCTGTCGTCGAACCAGTTGCCCATGGCGAGATCGCCGTTCTCCCCTGTCATGAACACGCGCGCGCCCGAACGGCGCATCAGCGCGGCCACCATGCGATGCATGGGCACCCACGAGCCGGGCCGGGCCTCGCCGACCTCGAGCTCCGACATCAAGGCGTGATCCTGGATGGAGAGGTGCGTGCCTTCAGCACCGCAGAACGACTCGACTTCGCGGATGAACGGCATGTCGAGTGAATCGGGATAGACATAACTCACGGTCGAGAATGGACGTGGCGCCACCATGTGATGCCGCATCAGGTGATGCGCCATGCACACGACCGACGACGAGTCGAGCCCGCCGCTCAACTCGGCAAGCACTGGCTCGCCGGACTGCATGCGAACGGCAACCGCTGCGGCGAACAGCGAGCGCAGTTCCTCGTCGTAGCGCTGTTCATCGCGGTAACGGACACTGTCAGACGTTGGCGGCGCCCAGAACCCTTCGACACGGACGCCTCCGGGCCGCACACAGACGGCATGGCCGGGCGGCACCGAGTGAATGCCGACGTACGGCGTGCGATTGGGATAACCGCCGATGCTCAGATACCCGGCAACGAATTGTTCGTCGAGCGCGTTGGCGCCGGCTTCCTGCACGAGCGACTGCAGCCGGTGTGACCACAGCAGCCGCTGGCCGTCAGGCTCGGCGTAGTACAGCGGTCTGACACCCATGTAGTCGCTCGCGAGAACAATGGTGTCGCGTGCCGCATCGCGAATGACGACGCTCCAGTCGCCGATCAACCGCGCCAGGCCCGGCACACCCCACCGCTCGTAAGCGGCGGCGACGATCGCCTCGACAGCGTCACGTCCTCGCAACGCGTCGCGCAGCTGCAGCGCGAGCTCCGTCCGGTTATCGAGACGCCCCTCCCAGGACAGAACCTCCGCGCCGGACTGCTCCACGCCGACATCGTTCAAGGGCGCGCGACCGATCGTGGTGTGCATTGCCCCTCGCTAGATTTCTGCTGTGACTGCCTCGCCATCGACATCATGCGACGCGACGGCGAGCAATCGTCCAACGCCGCTATTGATCGCCCAAATGAGAACTCGATCAAGACACAGAGTGCCGTACGACCTGCGGTCGGTGGCGTGGAGTTCCCAGGATTTACGCGGGCGTCGCGCTGGCAGGAAAAAGGGTTGGAATTTCGTGTGTACCCAGTGTGTGCCACTCGCTTGAACGACGGAACACTGCTCGCGACAATGCGGGCCGTGCCTCGCTTGCTGTTGTTGGTCGCCGTTCTGTTCTGCATCCCGGTGCCGCCGGCTCACGCGCAGGATCTCGCTCAGGCGCAGGATCTCGGCGTCACGATTCACCAACTGATCGCCGCCGCGTCACGGCAGTTGGGTGGTCGCGCCGGCTCTTCATCCGCCTCCCCCGCGGCTGACGAGGGCTCGCCGCTCCCGGTGACGCTCGACGACGCCGTCCGCCGCGCCCTCGAGCGCAATCCAGACATCGTCGTGCAGCGGCTCAATCCGCAGTTGCAGGACATCGCCGTCGCTTCGGCGTTGAGCGCGTTTGCACCCACGCTGTCGACCACGATGAGCCAGTCGGGACAGACGCAGGGGTCTACAACCGACGTCCTGGGGTTCTCGCCCGGTATCCACACGGGCCAGATCCTGTACAACGGCGAGTTCTCGAACCCGATGCGCTGGGGTGGCGAGTTCGCCGTCGTCCTTCAGAACCGCAGACAGACCAGCACGAGCAACAGCGTCACGTACAACCCGCAGTTCACCTCGACGTGGTCGTTGCAGTACCAGCAGCCACTGCTCGGCGGGCTTCGCATCGACCCGGCGCGCCACACGCTGGCCGTCTCTCGCATCAACCGGGACATCGCCGACATCCAGCTCCGGGCGACGATCGTCAACACCGTCTCGAGTGTGCGCCGCGCGTACTGGGAGCTCGTCTTCGCGACCGACGTGCTCGAGGTCGCGCGCCAGTCGCTCGAGCTCGCCAGCGCGCTGGTGCAGGACAATCGCGAGCGGGTGGCCGCAGGCTTGATGCCGCCGATCGACCTCGTGCAGACCCTCGCGCAGGAAGCGACGAGCCGTCAGGGCGTTGTGACGGCGGATAACAACCGCAGTGTCGCCGCGCTCGCCCTGAAGCGACTGCTCGTCAGCGGAACAGACGATCCGTATTGGACGGCCAATCTCGAGCCAGTCGATCGGCCGGAGTTCCGCGACGAACCCGTGGACGTCGCCGCCGCACTGCGGCGCGCACTCACCGATCGCACCGACGCCGCGACCGTGGCCAGGAACCTTGATCGCAACGAGGTCTCCCTCCGCTTCCTGCGCGACTCGGCGCTGCCGCGCGTGGACCTCAATATGAGTTATGGGGTGCAAGGCGTTGGCGGCACCCGGCTGATTCGCGAGTCGAACGGCGCCCTCGGCAGTCAAGTCATCGGGACTGCACCTGGCGGTTTCGGCGACGCGCTGTCAACGATCTTCAGGCAGGACAACCCGAGTTGGGCGGTTGGTCTGACGGTGAACTACACCATCGGCACGAGCCAGCAGGACACCTCTCTCGCTCGGTCGCTCGTGCAGTTGAGACAGGTCAGAACGCAGCTCCAACAGGTGCAGCTGCATGTTGCGACGGAAGTGACGAACGCAGCCATCGCCCTGCGCAACGCGGTTGCGGCGGTCACCGTTGCCCGCGCGGCCCGCGAGCTGCACGAGCAGCGCCTGCAGGCCGAGCAGAGCAAGTTCGCGGCCGGCCTGTCGACGAATTTCGTCGTTGTGCAGGCGCAGCGTGACCTGACCGACGCGCGAATGAGCGAGCTGCGCGCGATCCTGACCCACCGCAACGCCCAGGTGGAGTTCGATCGCGTGCAACAGTCGACGCTGCAGAGCGCCGGCATCACCTTGTTCTAGGCGGCGCGGTGTGGCCATGACACCGCTTACCGCTGTCTCGTTGCTGCAGCGGGCGTCGAACGATCACCTGGTGACCGAGCCCTTCCCACATCTGGTGATCGAAGACGCGCTCCCCGCCGCCTATTACGATGACCTGGCGCGGACGCTTCCGAGCGACGAGGCACTCCGCGGCGATCGGCCATGGCAGGCAAACACGTACTATCGCATCGCGGCCGCCACCTCACTCGACGCCGCGAATCCAGTTGCACTGCCCGCGCCGTGGCGGGACTTCATCGCCTACCACGTGAGCCCGGCGTTTTATGCCGACGTCTTGCGTGTATTCGCCCCCGCGCTGGCGTCGTACGCCGCCACGGTCACCGGCCATTTCGGCGCGCCGCTCCATCAGCTGCGCGCGGGCCCGCGCCTGACGGAGGCATCGGACGCCTACGACGCGCAGTTGGATTGTCAACTCGTTCACACCAGTCCACCACAGCGGACGGACCGTCCAGCCGGCCCGCATGTCGACCGTGAGGTGACGCTCTGGGCGGGACTGTTCTACATGCGGCATCCGGCGGACGACTCGGTGGGCGGGGACCTGATTCTGTACCGCTTCCGAGACCGCGCCCAGCCCGCCTACTGGAAGAACCGAAGGATTTCCGACTCGCTCGTAGAACCCGTGCAGGTGATTCCGTATCGTGCGAACACGCTGGTGATGTTTCTCCAATCACCGCACTCCGTTCACGGTGTCTCGCCTCGCCTGCCAACGGCATGGGGCCGGAACTACGTGAACCTGCTGTGCGAGTTCCCGTTCCGCGTCTTCGACCTGAACGGGCGACGCGTGCACATGGACCGGTTTCCGGACTGAGACGATGGAACGAGTGGCCCGGCCCGGCGTTCGACACGTCTACCGGAACCATTCGCTGGACAGCACGCGCTGGAACGGCTTCCGACCCCGTGACGGCGATATCGTCATCGCCAGCTCGTACAAATCCGGGACGACGTGGCTGCAGTTCATCGTCCTCAGCCTGATCCGGCGCAACACCGAGTGTCCGCCGATCATGGAGACCTCGCCGTGGCTAGAGTCGCCACTGGCCCCGATCGAACAGATCATCACCACGCTCGAGGCGCAGTCACACCGGCGCGTCATCAAGACGCATCTGCCGCTCGACGGCCTCCCGTACCACAGGAACGTGAGCTATCTCGTCGTCTGTCGCGACGCCAGGGACGTCTGCATGTCGCTGTGGAACCACTATCGGCACATCGTTCGCTATCCGTTCCTTGCGGCGCCGACGCATCCGCAGAGGATCGGCGAACCGCTGCCACGCTGCCCCAACGACGTCAGGCAGTTCTGGCGCGACTGGATGACGCGCGGGTGGTTTGCGTGGGAGCGTGAGGGGTTCCCGTTCTGGTCGAACCTCCATCACACGCAGACATGGTGGGAGTGCCGGCATCTGCCGAACATCGCGTTCGTGCACTACAACGACCTGCTCGACGATCTCTCTGGTGAGATATCGAGGGTTGCGGCTTTTCTCGACCTCTTCGTAGACGAGGAGACGATGAGACGGATCGCTGACGCGGCGACGTTCGCGAACATGAGCCGGCGCGGGGAGACACTGCTGCCGTCGGCCGGCGCCATGTTCGACGGCGGCGCGGCAACATTCCTTCACAAGGGAATCAATGGCCGGTGGCGGGGTGTCTTGACCGACGACGACCAGCAACTGTATCGCACCGCCGCCGCGCGCGAGCTTTCACCGTCGTGCATCGAGTGGCTCGAGGGCCGCCTGGGTTTGCGCGCGCGATTTCTCGACAAACGCGGCGAGTTCGACCAGCGTCATGTCGTTTAGGAACAGCGTGGCGAGCGGCAGCTCCACGTCGAAGTCCCTGGCGACGGCGCTGACGCACAGCGTCGCCGCGATCGAATCGCCGCCCAGTTCGAGAAAATGATCCTGGTCTTCGATCGTCGTCAGGTTGAGGACGTCGGCCCAGATCTGCCGCAACCGTGCGGTGATGTCGTCATGTGTCATGCGCGCGAGTATACGCATCGCCTCGGCACGCGCTGCCGCGCGCCGATCGTACGGCACGTCGTGCGCCGCCAAGGCTGAGGACGTTCACGGACGACCACCGCTGGCGCGGACGATTTCTCCGGTGATCGTCCGGTTGGCAGCGGAGGAGAGAAACACGATCGTCGTCGCCATGTCCTCGGGACACGGCAGGCGCCGAATGGGAAGGGCACGTCCCAGCCGCTCGAGTCGTGCCGCTGGCATGTGCTGTACCACGCGATCGGTCAGCGTGGGGCCGGCCATCACGCAGTTGACGAGCACACCGGCCGGCCCGAGCTCTTTGGCCAGCGTTCGCGTCAGACCGTGTAAGGCGGCTTTCGCGGTTCCATACCAGGCAAATCCAGGCATGCCGTCTGTCGCCGCAATCGACGAGACGTTGACGATACGCCCCCACCCACTCGATCGCATCGACGGCACCGCGCTCTGCACGGCGACGTAGGTGCCTTCGATGTTAGTACGCAAGAGCGGTTGCCAGTCGCAGGCGGACGCCTTCTCGAACGAGCCGAGCGGAGCGTCGGCCACTGAGACGAAGTCGACCGCGTTATTCACGAGAATGTCGATACCTCCCCAGCGCGCGGTGACGGCGTCAGCCGCACCACGAATCGAATCGCCGTCACGAAGGTCGAGCCGGGTCACGCATGCCTCTCCGCCACGTCGTCGAATGTCGTCGGCCACACTCTCGGCCGCGTCGCGATTCGAGCAGTAGGACACCGCAACGCGAGCACCTTCCAGACCGAAGAGCCTGGCGGTGGCGGCTCCGATACCGCGTGAACCGCCAGTCACGAGCGCGACGCGACCGCTGAGTCCGAGATCCATGTTCGTCGGCCGGCATTCTACCGGCTGCGCCATCGCGCACACCGATTCGATCCACCGCAAAACCGCATGCGCGTCAATGTACGGCAATCACTGCGGCAGGTGATCGTCGATCATTCACGGCGCATGTTGGCTCATTTCTCGGAGATCAGATCATGAGTACGACGAACGTCAGCGACGATCGAGAGGCGGCAGTCGCGCGCAAAGTGCAGCGACACATCATTCCGCTCCTGCTGGCCACCTGGTTCATTGCCTACATCGACCGCTTCAACGTCAGCTTCGCGGCACTGCAGATGAACGACGCGCTCGGTCTGTCGGCAGCGGCTTTCGGATTCGGTGCGGGACTGTTCTTCGTCGGCTATAGCGTGTTCGAGGTCCCCAGCAATCTGATTCTGGCGCGCGTCGGCGCGCGCCGATGGCTCAGTCGAATCATGATCTCGTGGGGCATCGTCACCATCGCCATGGCAGCCACGACTGATGCCACCAGCTTCTATGCCCTGCGGTTCCTCCTCGGTGCGGCGGAAGCCGGCTGTTTCCCAGGCATGGCGTTTTGTCTGAGTCAGTGGCTCTCACCGCGAGAGCGAGCCGCCGCTCTCGGCGTTGTCGGCAGCGTGTCGATGATCTCCGGCGTGGCCGGTGGCCCGATTGCCGCGGCTCTGCTGTCGCTCGACGGCGCGTGGGGACTGGCGGGGTGGCAGTGGCTGTTCGTGGTCGAGGGCATTCCGGCGATCGCGATCGGGTGGTGCGTGCTGCAGTGGCTGCCGGACACGCCTGACCAGGCCGCCTGGCTCACGAGCGAAGAGCGCGAATGGGTGCGCACACACATGGGACGCGAGAGCGTCGAACGGCCAACGAAGGAGAGCCTTATCGCCGTCGTGACCGACGGGCGGTACTGGGGTTGGGCGATCGCGTTCATGCTGGCGAGCGCGTCAGGATCCGCGGTCCGGTTGTTCCAGCCGTTGATTCTGCGGGAAGTCGCCGGCCTTGGAAATGCGATGGCGTCAATCCTCACCGCCGTGCCATCGCTGTTCGGCGGGCTGCTGATGATCTACGTCGGCCGGCACTCCACTCGCGTCGATGAGCGGCGGTGGCACTCGGGCGCCTCGATGCTGGTGGCGGCGACGGGCGTGGCGCTGATGGGTATGACCTACGGCGTCGCTGGTGCGCTGCTCGTCGCCTGCCTCGCGAGCGTCGGCGCCTCCGCACAGCCGCCGCTCTTTGCCACTGTCAGCTCCGCCGCGCGGGGCTCGGTGAACGCTGTGGGGATCGCGTTCGTGAACTCCGTCGCCGCGCTCGGTGGATTCCTCGGTCCCTACATCGTCGGCTACGTGCAGGACACGAACGGCCTTGCCGCCGCCTTCCTCGTCGGCGGCGGGTTCATCGCCGCCGGCGGACTCCTCGTCCTGGCGGTTCGTGAGAAGGCCCCGGTGCCGCAGCCGGTGCTGAGCGCTGTCCACACGTCCTGAGCTGGAGGGGTCTATGGTCCCGATCGACTACTTCGACCATGCCGTCGCGAGACACGCGGCGCGCACTGCCATCGTCGACGGCGACGTGACGGTGACCTACGCCGAACTTGCTCGGCAGACCCACCAGCTCGCCATCCACCTGTCGCGTTGCTGCAGCTCCGGCGCCGCCGTCGGACTGTACTCACCGAACGACCACCGCGTCCTGATGGCCACGCTCGGCATCATGCGCGCGGGTCGACCCATCATGCCGCTGCACGCGCGCAACACCGTCGACACGACCATTCGATTGCTGCAGCAGGGGCAACCGGAATGTGTGATCTATCACAGCAGCCTTTCCCGCGAGGTGCGCAGGCTGCGTGAACAGGTCCCCGGTGTCCGGCAGTGGATCTGCCTCGACGCGAGCATCGACACGGACGTGTCGATCGAGCGCATTGTGCAGGGTGAAGAGCAGTACGTTCCCGACTGGATCGATGTGTGCGGGAACCGGTCTACGCCGGTCTATTACTGGGCCACCAGTGGCAGTACGGGCGAGCCAAAGCTCGTTGTCGACGATTGCACGACGTTTCTCGCGATGCTGCTCAATGTCCGCACGCGGCGCACATGGGGCGAGTGGCCGGTCTCGCTCGCCGTGGCGCCGCTCACGCACACCGCGGGACCGCGCTCCTACTCGCTCCTGACCGAAGGGGCCACGATCGTCGTGATGCGCGACTTCGATGCGAGGGAGGTTCTCCGCGCCATCCAGCACTACCGCGTCAGCGACACGTGGCTGCCGCCGACGGCCCTCCAACTAATCCTGAGCGTACCGAACGCGACGTCGTACGACCTCAGCAGTCTGATCAACGTCGAACTGGGCGCAGCGGCCATCGCTCCGGACCGGTTGCGCGAGGCGGTCGCATTGCTCGGCCCGTGCGTCAGTCAGGCGTACGGACAGATCGAGAGCGGTGTCGTCAGCGTGCTCACCAAGGAGATGGTGGCAGCGTGCCTGGCAGGCGATCACCCCGAGCGCCTGGCGAGCAGCGGGCGCACCGTCTGTGCGAACAGCTTCGCCATCATCTCGGAGGACGGCGGCCTGCTTCCGCCCCTCGCGCACGGCGAGATCGTCGTCAGAGGCACGACGGTCAGGCGGTACCTCGATGAGGAGGCCACCACCATCGCTCGTCGCCACGGCTGGCACCACACCGGCGACATCGGCTACGTCGATCACGACGGCTACCTGTATTTCGTTGGGCGGTTGAAAGAGGTCGTCAACGTGGCGGGCTTCAAGATTCCGTGTGCAGAAGTCGAGCAGGTCATCATGGAGCTCGACGACGTGCAGGAGTGCGCGGTGATTCCGGTGCCGGATGACCTGCGTGGCGAGGCGATCAAGGCCATCGTCGTGGTGAGGCCAGGCCGGACCCTGACGAGCGACGCTCTCCTGCGTCATTGCCGGCGGCGTCTCGGTCCTGGACGGGCACCGAGCTCGGTGGATCACAGGTCGCAGCTGCCACGATCGCCGGCCGGGAAGATCGACCGGCTGCGACTCCGGCAGGAAAACGACAGCGCGTTGTCACTGCGATGACTTCGCACTCGAAACGTCGGACGCGTTCTTACGGCGATTCCTGTCTTGCCTTGCCTCGCACACCACAGTAATAGACGACCTACTGTTGGAAACCTCGAATGACGAAGGGGATGCCAATGTCTGCGCTTCACCGTGACGTGGGTCGATACATCCGGATCTCGCTGGTCGCTTTGGTGTCGGTCATAGTCGGGTTGTGCGTTCCAGTCGGCACCCGCGCGGAACCGGAGACGCCGAAGAGATTCTTCAACGGTAAGTACAGCGCGGCACAACCGCAGCTGTGCGACGACGAGTCGCATTCGCACGGCTCGTTTTACCCGTCCGAGCCGGGTCTTCTGCACGTCAACGTCTCGCCGCAATGGGTTGAGCTGCACGTGGCGCCACCAGGGTTCACACGCATCATCGAGATGGAGCCCACCGGACATCCCAGTCGAGGCATCACCCACTACCAATACGCGGGTATGGGGAAATGGGAAGAGAACACCCTCGTCGTTGAAACGAAAGGACCCGCGACACCGTTGTGGTACGTCGACGCGCCCGTAAGCGCACTCCTCGAGACCTTCTCCTTCCAGGGCCACACGCTGACGTACGAGGCATGGAGCAGCCTGCGCAAAACGCCCCGCGGACGTCCCCTCGTCTCGGTCGCGCTGAGCAGGTGCGATTAGCGATCGGCCCGGCCTTCAGCGCGGCGGCTCGATTGACAGCCCCGCGCTGTGGGCAGCGAAGTAGGTCAGCCTACTCTCCATCCAGCGAATAACCCAGCGTCGCAGCCATTTCTCCGCAGACGGACCGCAAGGTGTGCTTTACGGGCCCTCAGTGATTCCAGACCCTGTTCAGTTGCCTGATCGTAAGGTGCCTTTGATTCGCAAAGTACGCGATGGTGAGTCTTTCGTAGAAGTAAGCTGGGTGCAGCCATGCCTTGTAGCCGTTCCACGCATTAGTGAATGGGGGCTCTTCGCCGTACTTGTTGAAGAAATGGACGAATTCCTTGTTCCACCACAGCAGGAAGTCCAACATCACTTGACGCTCGCATATGAAATTGTTCGACCAAAAACTGTCTCCTGTTGTTCTGAATCCATTCCGTGAGCAGACTTCGTCAATCAAGATATGAATGCCTGGATGGCATCTCTCGCTGGCGGCATACCAATTTCTGACCTTCGCTGCGACCAGCACTTCGTTGTGCGCCGGCGGATAGAGGTCTAGCGACTCGATGGGCGGAATTGGCGGCTCTGCTCGACCGTACTTCCGATTCCAACTCGCCGCAGCAATTCCTACATGTTCTGTGTGTATGAAATGCGTGTTGGTCGAGAGAAAGTATAGAAATCTGTTTTCCGCTATTGATGGTATCTGGTATTCGGTGTCCAAGCTGTCTAGCACATACTTTTTGATGAACCGTCTATCGGGTATGCGTTCGAGCACTGTCTTGTCGTGGTAGATCACAAACAACTGGAGCGATTTCATTTCGATACCCGTGTTTCATCATCCATGCGCGGTGCAATCGACAATGACTCTGTGTCAACAATCGCTCTTCCTCAGCCTTGGCGAAAGTCGTACGTTACGCCTTTCCAATCGCCGTCTGTGGTAGTTCGGACCAGTACTCCACGCCACGAGGTGACTTCGCCACACCGAGCCGCCGTCGACGTTCGCTGAGTTGCGCGAGCAATCGCGCAACGTTGGCGTCGACATTCCTGTTGACCGTGGTCAGGATCAGATTCGGCGCGATCGGCGGCTCGTACGGATCGGTCAAGCCGGTCATGCCGGCGAGTTGTCCGCTTCGCGCTCGTGCGTACAGCCCTTTCGGATCACGCCGTTCGCACACGTCAAGTGGCGTGTCGACGAACACCTCGATGAAACGGTCACTTCCGATGTGATCGCGCGCTCGTGCTCGCGCGTCGCGATAGGGGCTGATGAGGGCGCAGACGACAATTTCGCCGCGACTGACCATCTGTTGCGTAAGGGCTGCAACCCGCATGACATGCATGTCTCGGTGGGCCTTGGAAAACCCGAGATCACGGGATATCGACGCGCGAAGCTCGTCGCCGTCCAGCAACGACGCGTCTTCGCCGCGCACTCGCAGGCGGTCGACGAGTGCTCGCGCGATGGTTGATTTGCCGGCACCACTGAGGCCGGTCAACCAGACGCATACACCTTCGTCGATGGATACCCGAGCGTTCACTGAAAACCCGCTCCCACACTAACCAGGAGCGCGGGCCGGCGACAACACAGAGAATGCCGTACGTTCGAACTGAAGGACTCAGTTCTGATTCACTCGCACGCCAACTGGCGTGCCTCTGCGAGCTTGGACACAATGGCCCGCTTATCGACCTTTCCGACGGCCGTCTTTGGCAGTTCGGACCAGTACTCCACGCCACGAGGTGATTTCGCGACACCGAGCCGCTGTCGGCAGTGTCGCAGAATGGCACTGTCCTCATGGGCACACCCCGTCCGCATCACGACGACGGCGACAGGCACCTCGCCCCTGTAGGCGTCGGGCATCGCCACGACCGCGCACTCGAGCACTTCCCTCAACTCCATAAGAACGCTCTCGACTTCAGAGGCGGATACCTTGAAACCTCCGACGATGATGACGTCCTTGAGTCGTCCTGAGATGTACAGGAACCCATCCTCATCAACGTATCCAAGATCGCCCGTGTGATGCCAGCCAAACCCTCTTGCGTTTTCCGTATCCTGAACGCTCACATAATCCTTTACAGAGGCGCCGCGAACCACCACCTCGCCCTCGGCATTCGCCGTCAGCAATCGACCCCGATCGTCCATGATCCCGATGCGTCCGACACCCAAGCTCCTGCCGCTGCTGGCGAGCCTCTCCGGATGGTCGCCTTGGACGGCTCGACCGATCGTCTCGGCGTCCAGCCAGGTCAAGAAACCACTCTCGATCTGTGAATAGTTGGTCGACACGCAGGGCCCCAACTCGACGATCGCTCTCCGAAGCAGACTCGGCGACACTGCGGCGGCACCAAGGACCAAGGAGACGAGCGATGACATCTTGAAGCGCCCGTGAGACGCGGCTATCCCATCCAGGAACAATGCCAGCGCCGTCGGCGGCATCCACATGTGGGAGACGCGATGACTCTCAATCATTCGCATCGTTGGAACCACCTCGAACTCACTGGCGAGCACGACACTCGCGCCGGACGTCAACATGCTGAAGGCGAACACGCCGCATGCGTGAGAGAGCGGAAACGATGCACAAAAGACAGACTCAGGCTGCGCCCGCAGTACCTGCCGAAGCACACGCTGGGAGGCATTGAACGAATGGATATCGTCGATGACGAGCTTGGGCCCTCCTGTTGTTCCACTGGTCTGCCGGATGTAGACGGGTCGATAGGAATCCTCTCGAACGCCTCCCCAGTCGGCTACCTCGCCGCGGCCCTCCGAGATGAACCTCGCGAGCGAGTGGCGCGTGTCCGCCGCGGAGTCGATGCACACCCAGCGCGCTGCGCGATCGAGGGCCGCCTCAAATGCGTCGATGCGATCGGAAAACTGGCTATGGTAAAAGACACAGTCCGGGGACGTACTCCTCATTCGATCGCAGAGTTCTTCACTAGAATTTCGGGCGTGCATCGGCACCACGGCGTGGCCCACCTTCATAGCGGCCAGCGTGCAGGCGATCACTCGATAGTCATTGGGCGACAGAATGCCCACTCGTATCGGGCGTTCAGGCGGTGCCAACGCCGCGAGCGGCCGTGCGATTGAGTCGACCAGGTGGCTCAGCTCCGCAAACGACAGTTGCGTGTGGCCATCCACGATGGCCAGACGATTCGCGTTGCCTTCTACGGCCGAATCAAAATAGTCGATCGGTCTCATGGCTCGGGCTGCGCACCTCGGTTATCCGCTGCTCGTGCTGACGCGCGGCTAGTTACTGAGGGGACCACAATTCAACTCCTCTTCGATGGTCGCCGCGACCTCACTCATCGTGGATTCGCCTTCCAATAACCGTTGAACAGAGAGGCGCACATTGAAAGTACGATGGACTTCATCGACAAGCGCTCTCGCAAAGCACTCGTCGCCGACGCGCGCCCCTCTGGCGGACGTTGACACGCGCCCGTTGCTTCCGGACACGCGCGCCCACACGGCCGCCAATCGATGCTCAATCGCCGTCATGTCGACACGCCTTCCTCATGGGCGTGGACACCGAAGATAGCGCCGGATGCGCAGCACGAATCGCTGTACATTCGATCCCCGACAGATTTCACTTCTCGACGCTGCGGTGAGGCTGATGGTGAGTTAGGGCGGCTCGACGCCGCCCTGTCATTGGCCATCAGAACGTGAATCGTGCACCGAGCTGGATACGCCGCGCGCTCAGAGTGTTGTTCGTCAGCCGGCCGAACACGTTCGCCAGGTGGCCGCGCGAAGTCGCGAACTACTTGTTCCCCTGCTGCGAGTGCGGGTCGGCCGAAATCTCGATCGTCCGATCGACTCCACTCGAGGGGTGCTGGATGTTCACGAACGCCCTGTTCGGGTTGCGGAAGTCGAAATAGAGGCCGGTGAACTCCGATCCCACGGTTCCGTTCGACGCCCAGCGTGCCAGGCCTTCTCCCTCATCGAGCAGATCACCGTCTTTGTTCAAATCGACTGCGCACCAGATGTCGTCGTCCGAGCCGCCGCCCCGGTCCTCGACGATGTAGATGTTGCCCTCGTGGTCGATGGCAAGGTTGTCGGCGTTTCGGAGGCCTCCGCCGACCGCCGCGTTGGTCGCGAGATCGATGGACTGGGGCGACGCGAAGAGTCTGACCACAGTGGTCGAGAGGTTGAGGTTGTAGACGCGACTGGTGCCATCTCCGCCCGTGGCGTTGACGTCGGAGTCGGTGGTGGCGAAGTACAGCAGTTGCGTGCCGTCGGCCAACATCTGCAGTTCCATATCCTCGGGACGGTTGTAGCCAGTCCCCCGGACGTCGTTGTCGTCCGCAGACACGCGACCGTCGATGGTGCCGTCGGGCAGCGTCGTGGAAATGCCGACGATCGGGCCGCCAGTCGCGTCGGTGATGGCCACCCAGGTGCCCTGTCCCGTGATGGCCGGCCCGTTGTTGCCCTCGAACTGTCCGCCGGCCCCGACTCTCAGCACGAACGTCTGGCCCGCGGCGAAATACTCGTCTCCGGTCGTCGCGTCCGGGTTCACCGACACGTACTTGTAAATCGATCCGCCGTTGAGCTCGTCAACGAAGTACAGGGTGTTGTCCTTGTCAAAGACGAGCCCTTCATGAGAGACACGCGGGAGGATCGATCGCCAGACGAAATTACCGCCGTTGGGTCCAGCCGTGATCGGGTTCGTGACCTCGAACAGGCGCCCCTTGGTGCTGCCGGGTCCCCAGGACTCCTCGGCGGTGAGATAGCCGCCCCACGGGGTCCAGCGCGAGGCATCGCCAGCGACGAACCCCCGCTCGCCCGGCGCGACGATCGTGACCGTGCGCTGCTCGTAGTGCGGATTCTGGAGATCGACCCGCTGGACGCCAGCCGTGTCCGTCTCGAACGGCATGAACAGGTACCGTCCTGCCGCCGGGCCGGTTTGATTCGACGTGATCATGTCCCAGTTCCCGGAGTTGGAGTTCAGAACAAGCAGGTTCTGTGTTCGCCGATCGGTCACCGTTCGCTGGCTCCACTTCGCGTTGGACAGCGTGATGGGGGTGGCTTCTTCAGGGCCATCGATTGGGAGGCCACTCGCCGAACCGGTCAGGGGGATGAAATTTGAGAACTTGGTGCTGACTGCCAGAACAGGCAGTCCGACGACGAACGCCAACGCGAGCGCCAGCTTCACGCGAGTCGACATGTGTACTCTCTCCAGAGCTAAATGGATCCAAGGCGGGATCGCAGAATTGCGACGACCGGCCAGTCGTCAAAGGTAGGGCGGCGACGCGACGGCGAGACAGCTCTGAAGTAAAAACGACGACAACAGAACCATCACACCCGTGTAACGCGGAGCGTTCGCGCCCCGCTCGGGCTCAGCGTTTCACTCGTCCCCAGAGTCCGAGGAGCATCAGACCGAAGAGCGTAGGCCCGAGGATTCGAAGCACGATCCGAATCCACTGGCCAATGACGGTGAAGGCCTCGGCCTGGAGATACTCGAGATTGATCGACGCGGCGAGCGACGCGAGAAACGCATCGGAATACGTCCGTGAGCGAGGGCACGTGATATCGTGCGGCGGACTGATCGATTTCTCCGCTCGCATTGACAGCCACCGTGTCGGAACGGAAGGAGCTGGCCGATGAATGCGTCACGTCGTCGGGACCGCTATGCGGCTCGTTGCGTGAATCTTGTTCTCGTCGCCACCCGCATAGCAGTCCTAGGCGCGCGGAGCGCGCCAAGAGGCACAGGCACCCAGCCAACGGTTCTGCGGGGATATCAAGGGCAGAGCCGTTGGCTGGGTGGGATGTGTGCCGCCGCCGCGCTCGTTGGCGCGATTGCAGTCCAGGGACGCGCCTCTGGCACCAACGATGGGCAGTGGCGAATGTATTCCGCGGATAACGCGGCGACCAAATATTCGCCGCTCGATCAGATCAACAGAGCGAACGTCAGAACCTTGAAAGTGGCATGGCGCCGTTCGCAGACGCCGCCCGACATCGCCCTGTCGCCTGCACTTCGACCCAACAACAATTTCCGTTCGACCCCCATCATGGTGGATGGCGTCCTCTACGCCTCGAACGGCCTCGGCCTCGCCGAGGCGTTCGATCCAGCAACGGGCGCGACGATCTGGGTACAAAAGCCTGGTGACGACCCGCTGCGTGGATCGGCGAGCATCCGAGGCATCGCGTATTGGACCGACGGGAAGGCGCCTCGCATCTTCTCCTATCGCAACCAGTATCTCTACGCGCTCGACGCGAAGAGCGGAGCAGTCATACCGTCCTTCGGCGTGAACGGACGCGTTGACCTCTCGGCCGGTCTTGACCCGCGGGCCCGCAGCTGGCGCTGGAGTGCCGCACCGCTCATCGTCCGCGACGTCGCTGTGATCGGCTCCGCGATGACCGACCAGGACTTCGCCACGAGGATGGAGGGCGCGCCGGGCGTCGTCCGCGCATTCGACGTCCGCACCGGCGCGTTGCGTTGGACGTGGAATCCCATTCCGCAGGATGGCGAGCTCGGTGCCGACACTTGGGAGAACGGCTCACGAGCGTACAGCGGTGCCGCCAATGTGTGGTCGATGATGAGCGCAGACGAGGAGCTCGGGTACGTGTATCTCCCGACGACCAGCGCGACCAGCGACTACTACGGCGGCCATCGTCTCGGGAACAACTTGTTCAGCACCTCCGTGGTGTGCCTCGACGTCACGACCGGTAAGCGCGTGTGGCATTTCCAGACCATTCATCACGACATCTTCGATTACGACAACCCTGCTGCGCCGATTCTTGCCGACCTCACCGTCGAGGGCCGGAGGATCAAGGCGGTTGTCCAGGTCACCAAGCAGGCGTTCACGTACGTCTTCGACCGCGTGACGGGCAAGCCCGTGTGGCCGATCGAGGAACGCCCCGTTCCATCGTCCACAGTGCCCGGAGAACGAGCGTCGCGCACACAGCCGTTTCCGACGAAGCCCCCGGCCTTCGATCGCCAGGGGATCACCGAGGATGATCTGATCGACTTCACGCCGGAACTGCGCGCCGAGGCGCTGGCGATCGCCAGGACGTACGTCCTGGGTCCGATATTCACGCCGGGATCGCTCCCCGAGCCCGGGCCGGGCGGCAAGCAAGGGACGGTTCAGATGCCCGGAACGGTTGGTGGTGCCGACTGGACCGGCGCCGCCTTCGATCCCGAAACCGCGACGTTGTACGTGCCTTCGATGACCGGCCCAATCGCCCAGAACATGATGCCCGGCAACCCCGAGTCATCGAACCTGCGATACCGCGTCTCGCAAAACATTCGGGTCGTCGGTCCCCAAGGTTTGCCGCTGGTGAAACCTCCGTACGGACGTATTACGGCCCTCGATCTGAATCGCGGCACAAAAGTGTGGACGGCTCCGAACGGCGATGGCCCGCGGAATCATCCCGCCATCGCGCATCTCAAACTCGGACCGCTCGGCAATGCGACGCGTTCCGGCGTGATCGCCACCAAGACGCTGATCTTTGCGACCGTCGGCGATCAAATCACCGTCGGCACGCCTCCGGGTTTCGGCGGGAATCAGTTCAGCGCGTTCGACAAGAAGACGGGCGAGCTCCTGTGGACGACCAATCTCGACGCGGGAGCCACCGGCACTCCGATGTCGTACATGCACCGTGGCAAGCAGTACGTCGTATTTGCCATTGGCGGTCAACAGCACGCAGCGGAGTTCGTCGCGTTCGCGTTGCCGTAAGTCGCGCGGCGGCGCTGGACTCTGCCCAAGGTCGAGATGCCCATGGGCGACAACTCCCCCTACCTGATTGGAACCCCAGGACGAAACGGCTTCAGGGTTACCCCTTCTAGTGCCAGGGTCGTAAAGGTGGATTCAGCGCCGAGCTACGGCCCACTTGAAGAGTCCCACAGTCAACGCGACGGCGACAACGACGATCAGAGCGACGGCAAGGATCGAGCCGAGCACGAGCGCCGCGATCAGGAAGGCGATGAACAGCGACGCCAGGACCAATGCGACAACGAGACTCTTCACCCGACCGCGCCGGCGTGCTGGAGTCAACGCGCGCTGCGGGTCGGTCTGATGCGTGGAGAAGAAGATCTCAAACCTGGTCATGATGCCGCACTGGGTCCACTGGGCTAGCGCGAGCTAGCCCGTTTCACCGGAAGCACCTGGTCGAACGCGAGTCCGCTGGAGCCTCCACCCCGTCCGGTCTGCTTCCGGGTGCCGAGCCACGTGAATACCCGGCCGTCGTACCAGCGGGTCCGCTGATACGACAGCCGCACGGTCACGCCGCCCCGACTGATTTCCTCTTCGTGCACGAAGTACTGCCGCGGTGGCGTGTCATCGAGTCCCTCTCTCACCAGAGACGTCCGCGGCTCAACCTTCTTCGGCACCTCGGGATCGTTTTCGAGGATGCGCGGCAGCGATGCCCTCTGCAGCTGGATCTGTCTCATCTCGCCGTCGCGATGGACTGGAATGAAGGGTACCCAGTGCTCGGGAACGGTGTTCACGAGTTGATACCGCACGCTGGCGTTGAACTCAGTGGGCGCGCTCCCCGGCGGGTGCGCCGCGAACACGAGCTGCTGCAGCTTGGTCCTGAACTCATAGCCGGTCTCGGCGCCAGCGTGGCCTCGTCCCGTCGCCAGCGGCACGCGCGCCTCGACCGCCCACACCATGTTGGCGATCTCGTCGCGCAGCAGGTGAATTTCCTCGAGCGGCTTGCCCTCTTGAACCTTTGGCGCCACCGGGAGCAGCACCGTCGCCAGTTCGGCGGGCACGTCGTCTTCCCCGTGAACGGAGAGCGTGTACATGTTCCAACGCTGCCAGTCTTCGTCCGCACCGCGGCCGGCCGCTTCCACCCACGTCTGCTCGCCGAACACGTTCGTGACCATCAGACCGCGAACGTTCGTCAAGCCGCCGACCGGCAGCGTCACCGGGAGCACGAACCAGTCGTTGGCGAAGATGAGCAGAAAATCCAGCAACAGGAGTTTGTTCAGATCCGGCGTATCCGGCTTGACGAAGCTGAGATTCGTCTTCCAGTCCTCGAACCGCCACCAGCGAGGGTGAGGCGCGCCGGCAAACGATACGACCGAGGGCACAAACGTGCGCGTGATCAGACGTTCGGCCTCGCCTGGCGCATCACCCTCGAGCGAGCTTCGACTCTGATCGATGTCCAGACTGTACCAATCGAGATGTCCGTGATGGTATTCCTCGGCGGTGAGCACTTTCTCGGCTTCGCGCCACGGCGCCGAGCAGGCGAACTGATGTTCGAGATACGACGGCTTCCAGGACGGATTGGCCTGTTCGATCGGCTGCTTGAACAACCGCTCGAACCAGGCGACAAAGCGCGTAGCGGCCGTTTCGATCGCGTCCCGTTTGGGTTGTGTATTGGCGGCGGTAATGCCGTCGTGCGCCTTGTGCGCCGTGGTGTCGGCTTTCAGATACGCGTACAGCTCGTAGCCGTCCATGCACCGCTCGGCCACCGCCAGGAACTGTTGCCACACTTGGCTATGGGCACAGATGTGGGCGTCGGCTTCTGAGGTGGGATCCGGTGTATCGATCCCGTACTTCTCGATGTACTCGTCCTTGAGATCTGGATCGATCGGCTCGACCAGCTTGAGCCACTGACGGCCCATGAGCAGACGAATGTCGAGCGCGATCCGCTGACCGGCGCGCTCGAACGCGATCGGCCGGTTCTCGACGGTCACCTCCAGCGGAACCTCGCGCTCCATCGCGGTTGCCGGCTCGCTGCCCGCCTGATATTTCGACAGCCGCGTGGTTTCGAGCAGCGCCTTCGCCAGCACCGGCGACCCGGCATCGTCGCCGATGAACTCACCCATCTGCCACTGTTTCGAGATCATCCACAACGCATCCGCGACTTCGGCCTTCAGCGCGCGGTCGAAATTCTCCGTTCGCGGCCGTCCTTCAAGACGGTTCCACAACGTGACGGTCGGCAGATAGTCGGCAATTCGTGTCAGTCTAGCCATTGGGCACCGTCGCCATCGCCAGCGCGGCGTAGTTGATCGCGAACGTCACCGGGTGGTAGGTCAAGGTGGCCACCGTCGCCGGAAGGAATCTCGCGTAATCGAGCTGGTCCAACTGATCGGGCTCGACGGCGCGCAGCCGCGCGAGATCGAGTGCTTCGTGCATCGAGGCCACGACTTCCGCCCAGGTCCACGTTCCGGTGATCGTGGACGGCATCACCAGCAACAGCGACTGGGGCGCTTCACAGTTCGGCCGGTCGTAGTGGAACGTGAGCGCCGTGGTCTCCTGCCTGACCGGGATCGTCTCGGTCCACTCGTCAACCAGCAGTCCAACGATCGGGCCCGCCGGATTCATTGCCGGCGCAAAGGCGGTGTAGAGCATCGTGTCGCTTTCGATCACGTGCGACTCCGGATACTCGAGGGCAAGCCAGGTGTCGAGCGCACGGTAAGGCAACTGGAATGGCGTCAGTTCCATCGGCGGCCGATCCTTCAGCCCCTCGGCCAACATGACGAGGTTCTCCCACGCCGCCAGCTTCTCGCGCACGCGCCCGACACCATAGAGCCACTCGTCAACCGGAAAGTCACGATCCAGCGTCGTCGTCTGGTGATGCAGCAGTTGGCCGGCGTCGTTCAAACAGTTCTGAAGTTCGAGCGCGCGGTCGGCGCTCAGACGAAACTCGGGAAGCAGCTTGAAGGATTCACCGAAGAGCAGCACGCCGGCCTGCTTCATCGCCTCGAGTGTGTCTTCCGGCGTGGCCGAGACGGCGCCATCCAGCAGATCCTGCACGGCGTCCGAATTGGTCGTGCCGCGCGCGTGGAGTTTCTGCGCCTGCTTCAGCATGTCTTCGGCCAGGACGACGAACTGACGGACGTCTTCGTCGATACTCGGCGGCTCTTGATCGAAAGCGTCGATTCCAGTGAGCACGGTCGTCACGGCCACATGTTGAGCGGCGAGCGTCAGGAACGGCGCCGAGACGAAGTCGATCAGGTCGTCGCGCTTGGCGTCGAACAAGGTCTTCTTGGCCTCGATGAGGCTCTGCAGATTCGCGACGTCGGTGTACGTGGTGGTGAATGACGTGCTGATCAATGTTTCCGCTCGTTTCAGCGCCGCGATCTGCTCGTGCTCTGCCGTGATGCCTGGCAGGCTGTCGATCAGCGTCTGGTAGCGCGTCGCGAAGTCTTCCCAGCGTTTCAGGAACTCCACCACCCGGTTACGGATTGCCGCATGGATCAGACGCTTGCGGTCATGCACGAATCCCGCTCCCGCACCGGTCATGCCGAACAGGCCGAGCGTACGCATGCGCTGGACGAAGAGATCCGAGCGCGCGTCGATCGCTGCGACGATCGCCGCGAGATTCGACATCCCAACGGCCGCATCCTCGAAATCGATCAGCGGGTCGAAGAAGGCGATGCAGTCGTTCTGCAGGTCAGAGAGCGCCGTGTCGTACACCCCTTTGGCCGCCGTAATGCGGCCGGCGTTGACTTCGGCGGTGACGTTCTTCGCTTTCGAACCTTCGTTTTGCAGGGCGATGTCACTCGGATCCAGCGGCCGCGCCGCCAGCACCAGCGTCCGCAGTTCCGACAGCAGCGATCCGAGCGCGAAGAACGTGAGGTCGCCGCCGCCCGCCACCGTGTAGTCCACGGCGATTTCGAGATCGGGCCGGCGCGGAGCGGAGCTCTGGAAGAACCCCAGCACGTGATCGTCGAGCGCGTTCAGGTTCTTGACGCTGTCGGCATCGTGCAGATAGAGGAGATCGATTGGCTCCAGACCGAGGTCCTGCAGCGTGATGCGAAGGTCGGTCCAGGGATTCGGCGGCGACCCTTCGGACACTGGGGCGCGGAAACGCAGCGTGCACGCGATTGAAGCGGCGGCAGGCACGAGATCGCGCAGCCACACGGCTAGCGCTGGCTCCGCCTTCGCGCGCGGGGTGACTCCGACTGCAGGTGACACACCCGCAGGAAGGTGAATGCCGAAGCGGTGTGTCAGCGCTCTGCCGCTGGCCGGCGACTGGATGACGTCGGGAATCTGCGGAAACGCTCCCTTGCTGTACGCGTCGAGGGCACCGGCCGCGCGATCGTAATTGCCCTGCACAACCTGGTGCACGCTTTCGGCGAGCGCCAGGTCCGCCACGGCATCACGGACGTTCATCAGTCGTCGAACCTCGGCGTCGATCGCGTCGCGCTCATCGTTGGTTGCCGCCCGGAGCTGGCCCACACCGGTGCCGGTCGGGAATCCGAACGGATACGACGACTGCCCCGACTCTTTGATGTGATCGAGCAGTGCCAGCCCATTGACGACGTTGCGTGCTTCGATCTTCGTGACGGCTTTGGCGTCGTTGAATTCGCTGAGCTCTTCTGCGAAGCGAGCGACTTCGAGCGGCGTCGTCGCGATCCGTCCGGCCCTGATGGCCGTTTTCTTCAAACGGTTCGAGACCAGCGGGAACACCTTCCGGAGCTCGTAGATGAAGATGTCCAGCTCCTCGTCGTTGTTGTCGTGCAGCCCACGCTCCAGGCGATAGCCCAGGAGCTCCGCCAGTCCCTGGCCCTGCTGCATGCCCTCGATGATCGACAGCGCCAGGCGGATGCGCTCTGAGGAGAGGTTCACCTTGTATCGATCGGCCTCGGTCTCTGACGCCGTGGAAATATAGGCGTTGCGCAGGACGGCCGCCGTCAGCGCGTGCGCATTCGACAGCGCGTGCAGGTGTCCAGCATTCTCGCTGTCAACGACGATGCGGCCGGTGTTGTCGGGATCGAACGTCTCGCGCTGCACCTCGTCGAGCGTGGCCGGACTGAGCTCGCGGTTGTCGGACTTCACGTCCTCGACCCAGCCGAACGCCCCCAGGTACGTGCCGCGGTTGACGGCGCCTTCGTCTCCAGTGCCACGACGCAGGAACTGCAGTTGTGCATGGAGCAAGCTCAGGAGCCATGCGTCCAGCCGGTAGTGGCAGCAGTCCAGGTGCTCGACGAGACATCGTTCGAGCCGCGCCGTCGGACTGTCCTTGAGGATTTCCAGCGCGGCGAGCACTTCTTTGAGATGGTTCGTCGAGTCCTCCACCAGACCGGCGCGCAGCAGCGACATGATGTGCTCGACCACCATGCCCTGCTGAACGATGCGTGGCTCGACGCGGTAGATCAGATCCCAACGGCTCTCGGCGACCTGGTTGCTGACTTGCACGCCGATGAACTTCGCGTCGAGCCGAGTGGCTTCAGCCTCTGCCGACGTCAGGATGGCGGCCTTCTCGTGAAGACGGATGCTGGCGTTTCCGAATTCCAGGTTCAGCGCGTGACGCAGCATCTCGTAGAGAATCGCCCCCGGCGGCTTTCCTTCGGAGAATCCTTCCTCGCGCCGAATCTTGCCGTGATCCTCCGTGGCGTATCGCAACAGCCACTCGATGTAGTTCTCTCCCTCGTCCGTATAGCTGCGGATGTGCCGCTCCTCCGAGAGCGGCTGGTCGTCAATGAGCGGCTTGGTCACGTCTTCCTGCTTGCCGAGAAAGGCGCGCGTGAGAATGGGGATGTCGGGATTGGTGTCCGTGTTGTGGACGTATCCGAGACGCTGCAGCAGTTGCATGCCGCGCGCCTTGTAGGCCTGATCCAGGTTGTCGATCTCGTCGCCGAGCACACCCTGTGCGTAGAGCGCGTTCTTGATCTGATCGAAGCTCTCCGCGATGCGCCGGTCGAACTCCACCGAGCCGGCATGCAGTCCGAGCGCCTGCAGCAGGATCTCGTGGGCGTCGCCGCTCTTGCCGACGTAGGCCACCTGATTCACCAGCGATTCCCAGTCGCTGCGCATGGTCTTCAGCGCCGCGTAGAGCCCGCGCAGGAATTCGAACCACTCGAACATCTGCCGAGGCACAGGAAGCCGCGACGACAGCCATTCGAGATTTCTCAGGTTGGATATCGGAAGGATTCCGTACGGCTGCTTGGCGACGCGGATTGCCGGAATCGCTCCGCGTCCTTTGACGTAGTTGACCAGGTGATCTCGTACGAGCTCGCGGCTGCGCGGCGACATCACCGGCGGCACCATGCTCTCCAGGTAGAAGCCGATGGTGGCGTTCCAGAGCGCCGCATGCATGGCCTCGGCTTCCATCTGGTCGTGCCCGAAGTAGTTCTCTGCGGTTGGCAGCGCCGCCGCGGTCGGATCGATGCCGAGCAGTTCGGCGAGCCGCCGTCCATCTCGTTTCAGTCGCGGCTCGGCCGGATCCTCGGGCGCGTTCTCTCCGAAGTACCTGTCGAACGCCTCGTCGGCATCTTCCACGTCGGACCGGCCGGATTCAGCGTCTTCAGTATTGTTCGTCGGCGTCCCCTGGGGCACCAGCGCGAAGCCTTCATCGCTGAACTGGTGGTTCCGGAGCAACTCCTCGAGCGACGTGCGCCCCGTCTGCGCGTCCGCTCCCATCCTGATGCCGAGCACCATCAAGCGAGTGAAGCCCCGCGTGGCCTGTATGGCCGTCAGATCGACACGGAAGCCGAGCCCCATCGCCACGGCCTGATCGAAGTCGAACATCCACCGCGTCTCCGATCGGCTCGACAGATACTCGACGTACTTCGTCGCCTTCTCTTCGTCGGAGAGGTCCACGAATTCAGGACCGAACTCCGCCACGAGCAACGACTCGATGTCGTCACGCGCGTCAGGACCGAGCACGATCGAACTGGGAACCGCCTCGCCGATCTGGTTGATCACCGGCGGCAGGTTGTTCCCCTGATAGCCAAGCAGGACAAAGCGCTCCGGGAACGTGCGGACCGTCGCGGCCTGCGACCACGCGCTGAGCGTTGCGTCCACGGTTCCATCGAAGATCAGGAAGACGATGGTGACCGCGGCGTCCGTCGGCACCTCTCCCGAGTACTCGCCGATGTTCTGTGGCACATACGCGGCTACCAGACTGCCGGCCGCATCAGCATTGCCGCCGGTCGCGGCGGTCAGCGCAGCAAACGCGGTGTCGATTTCCGATTGATCCCCGGCCGCACGCAGCACCGCCTCCCAATACGTTTTGAGCGCGTCTTGCGTGGCCGCATCAGGAGGAGCGTCGGTGGGAATGACCAGGATGCGATCCGCGAGGCTGGTTCGCTCGGGGATGTCCGCCTCGTTGGTCGGACGATACTGGGTGGTGATCCAATAGGCTCTGCCGGCGTTGAACAGCCCCATCAACGCGCGCCACGCGCCCCTTCGTTTCTCGTCCACGAACGACCGCACCTCGTCATTCGCCGCGGTGCCGGCTTTCCAGAGCGCCGTCCAGTAGAGTCGCGCGCGTGTGACTTCGCTGGCCGACAAGGACGCATCGAACGAGTCGATCGAACAGTCATCCGGGAATATGCGCACCCAGAGCTGATGCCGGACTGAGCCGTCGCGCGACGGCAGCACCTTGAACCGCGTCTCGAGCCGCACCGGGAAGAGCAGAATCGGATGCGTGCTCGGCAGACGCGGCAGGTTGTCTCTCGGGTCTGCAAACTGTCTGAAGGCGTCGAGTAGCCGCCCATGATCGGCGAGCACACCGTCGAGGCGCGACCGCTCGGCAGCGATCGCCCGTTCGGTTTCCTGCTGCTGCCGGACCAGCGACTTGTACGCGTCGCTCTGCTGTCCTTTGCCGCGCGCGACGTTCGCCTTCGCGAGCTCGAGCGTCCGTACTTTCTCGCGTGACAGGAAGATCCGCTGCTTCGCCGTTTCTGCTGCGGCCGTCGTCTCGCGAATGCGGGCCTGGAGTTCGCTGAACTCGGACATCGTCGTCTCCGTGCGGCGTCAGGTTTTTGGGAGCATTTCCGACGCGTGAACCGCAACCAGCACGGGAACCTGATAGAGGATGTAGGCGAGCTCGGCGGAGCTCATGTCCTTGCTCCACGTGACGTTCCCGTCTTCCCCCTGCTGCTCCGCCTTTTCATCGTCGACGTCCTCAAGCGACTGATTCGCCGAGATCGTCGGCGTTGCCGCGGTGATCTGCAGGTAGGCGCCTTCAGCGACGGCGGGCGTGAGGTCTTCCCAACGGAGGTCGTTCCACACCTCCACACGGTTCTGGCTGTCGAGGCTCGGCTCATCGCCGATGTCCAGACCGAAACGCGGCTCCCCGGGGCGCTCTTTGATGACGAAAAACCAACCGGGATCGTCCCAGGTGATGCCTTCATCGGCACAGACACCGGTGACTGGAATGTCCGCCTTTCCCGTGCCGCCCTTCGCTTCGCATACCGTGAGATCGAACCCGAAGAAGTGGATGTCGGGATCGACCTTGGCCTCGTACAACGGCGTCTTCAGAATCGATCGCGGAGGATTGGCCTGCTCCGCGTCGCTCAGCGGCCGCAGGTCGCGCTCTTTCGTCGGGTCGATCTGATCGCTGTCGCCGGGGTCGAGGATCACATCGCCATCGGCGTTCTTCCAGGCCGCGCGCTGCGCGTAGATGACGGCGTTCGGATATCGCTTCAGAAGCTCGCCGCGGATGACGAGCACGACTTCCTCTTCGTTCTCGCCCGGGACTTCGCGATGGTCGTGGTCGCCGAGCTTCGAGAAGCGTGACCACAGATGGATCGGCGGAATGTCACGGAGCTTCTCCTTCAGCGCCTCCGGGCTGAGGTTCGCGTCATCGTGGTACGCGCGCGCCTCCCAGAACTGGCGGAAGTAGCTGCCCCGCTGATCGGTGGGGTACTCGCGCCAGAGCAGCTCGCGCGCGAATTCGTGGTTGAGACCCACCATGTACGATTCGATGAACGGCTGGTTGGTTTCGAGGAGCGAGATGCTGTTCTGGGCGATGTAGTTGATGTTCGGCAGGAACAGCTCCGACGAACGCTTCACGAGCGGCTGGTACATCGGCAGGTCGATTTCCGGGTAGGCCATCGCCTCGACGAAGCGTTCCTCGAGCTGCTCGCGTATCCGGCCAGGTATCGTGACGCCGGCCCAGGTCCATCGCGGGATCGTCACTGCCGGATTGAGCGCCACGAACACCTGAATGCCGGTGGCGCCCAGGTCGAGGGCCGGCTTGACGACCGGCACGCTGGCGGCGAGCGATCCTTGGACCAGCGTGTAGACGTCACGCAGCGCCGTCTTGAAACGCCGGCCTTCTTCGCTGTCGCTGTCACCGAACGTCGGACGCACCACGACGCCATCGGTGGAGATGCCGAAGTTCGGGCTTCTCGGCCATGTATCGATCGATTGCGGCAGCTGATTCTCGGGCAGGATCGAGGCTGCCCCGCCAAGGCGGTTCTGCCACCGCGAAAAGAGCCGGTACAGATAGAACCCGCCGGCAACCACCGCCAGGCCGATCGCCAGTGCCAATCCAACCGGCGCAATCACGAGGAGAAGCAGCAACACGATCAGCGCGACGATCAGAGGCAGCCATCGCAACCACCGGTATCTGGTCAGCTGATCGGCAAGAAACGGCGGAACGTCTGTTGGACGTACCTGTTCCGCGGCCTCCTCGAGGCCATTGAGCGATGGCGGCGACAGCCGCGGCGGCGCCGCGCTGACTTCGCCACGATTGATGCGTGTCACAAGGTTCGTCGGCGTGACGGCATCGGTGAAGGGAAGGCGCTTGACGAGCGGCCCGCGCGGCCTGAGCTGCTTGCGCATCCCCGTCGAGAATGCGGCTTGCGGGACCCGGCTGCGCGCGATCTGCGAGCGCACGGTCATCCGGCGCGCCGACGCGACCCCATTGACGTTGACGGTACTCGTCGTCATGACGCGGGTATGGACGGGCGCCGACACGGCCAGCCACACCTCCGGCTTTGTCTGCGTCACCGGCGCGAGGTACGTCGCGTACCAGTACTCGGAGGCATGCTTGGCGAGCTGTGCGAGTCTGATCTTCTTGTTGGACTCCAGAACCTCGCCGACCTGGTCCCATGCGGCGGCCATGTAGTCTTCCTGGTTGTCCTGCACCACCGCGGTGCCGAACCCTCCCGCGGCCCGCCAGCGCGGATCGAGGTTCAGCTCGTGAACCCAGTTGTCGTTCGGTGTGAGATCCGATCCGTCGGCATCCTTCAGCAGCCGCTTGGTCAGCGAGTGCCATCGGCCGTACAGCGGCGCGGTGATCAGCGGATCCGGGTTCTGACGGATGTCGTACTCGATCTCCGGATCGGTCGCCGTCTGCTCCTCGGTGATGTTGGTATCCGCATTCGCCTGCGCGGCGCTCTTGTCTTCATATTCGGCAGTCAGGTTGATGAACGCCGCGACGTCCTGTTGAAACGGATGCGGATACGGCTGATGCCCGTTCAGCGTCGCCCAGTTCCGATACTTGAGCACCACGGCGAATTCTTCGGGTGTGTAGAACGCGTCGGGAATCCGAAGCACGCCGCCCAGTTTGAGAATGCCGCCCAGCGCCTGATCGTCGGGCGCGCCCGGCGCATCCACGATGCCGCGGATGTTGGCGCCCGGCTTCTGAACGTCCATGTCGCGCTGGCCGACGCGGCTGTCGATCGGCTGCGGCTTCAACAGCCGCACGAGATATTCGAAGTCGCCAACGGCGCCGGTGCGGAAATACCAGCGATGGTAGAAAGGGATCTCGGTCGGGATGGCCGCGTCGGTCCACGCCGGCGTATCCGGTGCCGCGGCCCCGGCCGGATCCAGTCCCAGCCCGGCCAATCGGCCGCTCTCGAACGCGGGCACGAGAAACGCGTGGTACGACAGATTCGCCTCGAGCCGTCGCGGACAGAGGATCCGCGAGTAGCCCATGTCGGGATCTGCGTCGAGGGTCTGCCGCAGCTTCGACTGAATCCCCGCGCCATCGGTCGACTGGAAGGCGAGTCCAATCAGATTCCTGTTCACGTGCACGTGCGCCCACGCCCACTGTTGTTCCGGCGGTGGAAGTTTCACGCCGGCGGTGGGAAGGATGTACGGCAGCGGATGATCCTTGACGTTCCTTCCGTCCTTGAACTCGGCCTCCTTCAGGACGATGAGCATCATCCACGGCAGAAGACGATGGCCATTCGGGACGAGCGGCGAATAGCGCCACGGCAGGTCTTCGTCGTAGAAGTCGATGTAGGCGAGGTAATTCGGTTCGAAGTTGGTGATGTAGTGGAGCGGCTCGGTCTTGATGATCGCGCGCGGGTCGAGGCCGGTCACATCGCCCGGGCCGTAGATCTCGATGTCCTTGTGGATCGGCGGCCTGGTTTCCGGGTTGCCATCGAGCTTCTGGCCGGTGAGCACCAGATCGACGGGAACCGTCGCGCGCTGACCCGACACGCCGGAGATCTGGTTGGCCAGACCCTGGCGCAGCCATGGGAGAAACGTGTAGGTGGCGATGTCGCTCATGCGGCCAGGTCGACCTCGGTGTTGGGAATCACGTGGACGCGGGGTCCGAGCGCCGGATCCGCGGCGACGCGGCTGTTCATGAACTGCACGGCCTTCGCGTAGCTGGTAAACGTCGCAGCCGGATCAACCGACTGATTGTTCTCGCTATACGCCACTGAGTACTCATTCGGCTGGATCGTGATCACTTCGTCGAACGGTTTGAGCCGTGTCTGATGGTGTTTCGAGAGCACCGACTGCTTGACCGCGCTGCCGGTCAAGAAGTGGCCGAAGAGAAAGCCGTACAACAGCGCGAAGCCGGCGCGGAAGAAGCCGAAGAACGGCCGCACGAATCGCTTGAAGTTGTTGTCGATGATGATCGATTCGTAGCGGATCACCCGCCGCACCGCCTGGCTCGTCTTGCGCTGCTCGCCTTGCGCGACGATTTCGACGCCGCTGTCCTCGGGTGAGAAGCCAGGGCTCGAGAGGCGGTCGCCATCACCAAGATCCACGAACTGACCGGTGGCAAACGGCTCCTGCAGCATGTGCTGCGTGCCGCCGCCACCAACCGTCGCCGCCAGCGAGAACCGGTTCGCGTCGGATGGACGCTGACTGCCGACTTTGTCGAGGCCCAGGTTCAGCGGGATCCGCCGCTGACTGATCTTTAGCGTTCCCACCGGATGAAGGACCAGACGATCGGAGTCCTGATCGCCGAGCGTGCGAAGCGAGACGCTGATGTTGTTGCCCTTCGGCAGCTCCGCTCGCCAGTTCGTGAGCGCGCCCAGTTCCTGTTCGAGCAGCGGGAAGACTTGAATCGGATCGAGCTTGGTGTCGGCCGAGTCGCCCCAGGTGTGGCTGAACGGCACCGAGATGCTGAAGAACAGCACGCTGATGCTGCCGTGGCCTTCGATGTGCCAGGGCGTTGGACCTTCGAGCAGCCCGCTGAAGCCGACGCTGAAGAGGCCGACGCCGAACACCTTGACCGAGAGCGAAATCGACAGTCCGAAGCTGAAGAAGAACGGGTTGAACTGGAACAGCGCGTCGAAGCCGAGATGTCCCTCGATGTTGAATTCGTCGAGACCGAAGAACAGCTCGGCGTGAGCACCGAACTGCACCGAGTTCGATGTCACGGCGAAGTAGGCTTCGACTCTGATCCGCGCGTACGACTCGTTCAGGATGCTCACCGCGAGCCGCGGCGGGTTCGGGAACGGCAGCGGCGGCGGGTTGTAGCGCGGATGGAAACCGCCGACGCTCACGACGAAGTTGGCTTGATCGCCCCATCGCACGAGGAGGCCCATGCCGCCTTCGAGCGTGATGAAGAGTACGCGGCTGTCGTACAGCTCGGCGTAGAACCACAGGAGTTTGTTCGCGGGCTCCAGCCGGCCGATGAAGTTCACCTGCAGACGAAGAATGTCGGCCTCTTCGGTGGGCAGGACGACTTTGATGACACCCAGGATCGTGATGTTGATGCTGGGGATCTCGAGGATGATGCCCAGGCTGACGCTCAGGAGCGTCGGGGTGCCCCAGCCGATCTTCGCCATCGGGCCGAGCAGGAACACGTCCTGCTGCGGCGGAAAGAACGCGCGCAGGTCGCTGATGATGCGAGGCGCGTTCGCGATGATGTCCTGCGGGAACATCACGCTCTCGATCGCGCCGGTGCGGACGCCTGCCGCCAGCGGTTCGATCTTGACCGTGCGATGGATGCCGATCAGCCCGCCGACACCAATCAACGTGAAGCCGAAACCGAGTTGGATTCCGGTGCCGAACTCCACGGTGATGATGATGAGCAGCGAGAAGCCCTTGCTCCCGTCGGGCATCCTCGTCGTGATGATGCCGATCGCGCGCAGGGCGATCCACTCGCTGAAGACCAGTTCCAGCGCGCCGGCATACTCTTCGCGCTCGGTGTCGATGTACAGGTAGCCGCCGCCCTTCACAGGACCGGCGTCCACGGCGAGGCCGACGCCGTTCGGCGGCTTGAACTTGATATCGATCTGGGCGACGCCGGCGTTGCCGCCGCCAGGCGGGAACGAGATCGTCGCCTTGGCGCCGAGCCGGTTGACGCTTGCGGCGATGGGACCGAGCGTGACGCCGAGGTCTGCCGACAGCTCGATCGGGATCGTGCCCGACTGGAAGCCGCCGATGATGTAGACGTTCGGAATCTTCAGCGGTCCCAGTTCCAGATGACTGGGAATCGCGATCTCGATCGTCGCGCTGCCGGTGAATCGCAGCCCGTTCGCGGTGTCGTACGCGGCGCCGACCTCGAACGCCGATTCGACTTTGATGCCGCCGAGGATTGTCGCGATGAACCCATCCGCCTGGGACGCATCGATGACGATCTTGCCGCCCGTGATCTCCATCTCGGCGCCCAGTTGCGCCTCGGGCGATGCGGTTCCGGTGGATGCGCTCAGACGGATCGGCAGTCGCAGAGAGAAGCGCTGGAGCTCGAGCCGGCTGCCCCCAGCCTGACCGATGAGAATCATCGGCGAACCATCCGCGGCTTCGGCTTTCAGTCCGAACGCCGTGTCGATCGACGCCGCCGCCGTCGGGGGTTGGATGCGAATACCGTTCGTGGGATGCAGCAGCAGCTCGATCCCGCCCTCGAATCGCGCCGACGAGGTGACGCTCGCGGACCACGGCCCGGCGATAGGAAGCGTGACGTCGAGGTTCTTTTGCGCAGGGACTCTCAGGCGCAGGCTCAAAGCGGGAATCGCGCCAGGGACGACGGCCAGTCGGAACAGGAAGACTTCGAGGACCGCTGGCTGCCCCGGCGCTTGAATCAGGACGCCTTCGAAGTCTCTGGTGTCCACCATCGACTTGATGCGGCGGAACAGCTCCACGCCATCGAAGTCGGCTCGCCCGAATCCGTACAGATTCGAGAGATGCTCCGCGGGCTCGGTCAGCAGCGGCGTGAGCCGATCGAATCGAATGCGCTTCAGGCGATGCGGCGGCAGGCTGGCGTCAGTGGGACTACCTGCGATCGGCTCGTCGTCGAGCAGCCCGGCGAGATCGAGTCCGCCTTTGACCGACGGCTGGCGATCCTCCAGCCACGAAATGAGCGTCACGTGCAGCAGCCGCTCCGGCAGCGCCTCGAGGGCAGTGCCGAGGCGCGCTTTCTGCGCCGGAGTCAAGCCCGCGGCCGCTTGAATCGCGCCGTCGATGGTCGTCCCGAGTTGCGCGAAGGCCTCGCCCGCAGCCTTGATGCGGAGCGCGAGCTGCAGTGCAGCAGAGACCATCCCTCCTTCGTCGCCGCCGGTCACGGCGTTGACGAGATCGGTCACTGCCGGCGGCAACTGCGCCGCCGCCTGCGCGGATTCTCGCAGGCGTTGCGGAATCGACCCAGCGCCGAGCGCTGCCGACGGCAGTCGCAGTCCGAGCTGATCGAGCACCTGCTCGGCCTGCGCGCCTTGCAGTCGATCGGCCAGCGGCGACAGCGCGTCACCGACCACACGTGCGAGCGTTTCGAGTACGCCTGACGGCACGACTAGACTCGTTCCTTCAACGCCAGCGCCCACTCATCGAGCGACTCGATGGTGGCGCCGGGCCATTCGTGCGCGAACGACGCGTAGCGATCGATGTCGTGCTTCAGCTTTTGACCGCCAAACCGTTTGAGGATCGGGATGAATTTCCGCATCAGTCCGCGAACGTTGCAGCCGTCGATCGCCGCGGGCAGCGGGGTGATGTGACTGTCGTGACTGAAGAGCAGATGCCGCGCCAACTGCGGCCCGCCTTCGCGTCGCCACACGGTCCCGACTTTCCGGTTGTGATTGATGAGCCGAAGCACTTCGTCGAAGTGCTCGCTCATCAGCGCAGCCATGAGCATCAATCCCGGTCGCGGACCCACACGCCGGCGCCATTCGCCCAGACGCGAGAAGATCGTGTGCGGCGTGTAGCCCCACTCGTCCTCTTCCGGAAAGAAGGAATCGCCGCCGCCACCACCGCCGCCACCACCTGCCGCCGGGACGGGGATGTCGCCCAGCGCAGCGGCAGCGTTGACCTTACCCGCGCCCCAGATGTGGCCGGCCCGGATGCCCAACAACGGATCGAACACTGCGGGCACTTCACCCGCCGGAATGCCGTCGACCCGCGTCGTGCGCTGGAGGTGACCGCGCACCAACTCGAAGGTCAGCGTCGGATTCTTCTGAAGCATCAAGGCAACGAGCCCTGTCACGTGCGGCGCGGCCATGCTGGTGCCCGATTTGTCCACCACCAACTGGTCGCAGCACGACGAGTTGCTGTCCGGGTCGTCATGGCTGCGCGGCGCCGCCACACCGCTTCCCGGTGCCGCGATGGTCGGTTTGAGCTCGTGCACCAATGCCCCGACGGTCTCCCAGACCACACCGCCATCGGCGACGGTCTGGCCGAGCGCCGTCGGAAACGCCGGCTGGGCGGCGCCGGAACTACCGGCCGTCACGCAGCGGTAGCGAAATCCGGTTTGCGCGCCGGTCGGGATGACGTGATCGCCAACGGCGTGAGCCGCCGACGCCTGCCACTGCTGCTGAACCGGCGCCGTACCTCCGCGAGACGAGTCGGACGAGATCGTGCCGTCGTCGTCGGAGTAGTTGGCCACGGTGATCGCGTTGCGCGAGCTGCCAGGCTCGCCGATGGTGTCGTTGCGCCGCCCATCGACCATGTCCGACTCGCTCTCCAATCGGAACGTCGGATACGGATCGTCGCGCGAGGTATCGAACCACGCGCGCCAGTTTGCCGCGACCCCGCTGGTGTTTGTCAGCGTGAGCTGCCACACGCCCGGCCGAATGTCGATGTCGTCCGCCTGTTCCACCAGGTTGCCGTTGGCATGAGCGGCTGCGGTCGTCTCATCTACTCCCCGCGTGACGGTCCACGTCAGCGTGCCCTGACCGCCCGTGACGAGCAGTGTCTCGGTCCCGATCGTGATGCGGTAGTCGCCCGTCCCCGGGAAGCCAGTGAACGCGGTGACGGTGATCGACGTGGCCGCGACAGTGATCGCCCCATTGAGGGTCGTTCTCGCGCGCACGCTGATGCCAACGCTGATGTTCCTCTGATTCGTATGTGTGGGATCCGGTGCGGGAGCCGACGTGACGTGGATCGACATCAGGCCAATGGGAAGCGGTGGGCCTTGGGGGCCGGGGGCAATCGGCCCGATGCTGATCGGGCCGGGCTGGTCAGGATTGGGGGGCGCCGTCAGCGTGATGCTGAGCGTCGCAGCACCGTTGTACCAGATGTCCAGCTCGTCGACCTCCTTCGAGCCATCGGGGATGGTGAAGGACACCGTCGTCGAGCTGTTGGCGTTGATGGTGCCGCTTTCGTGGATCTCTGAGTCGCCTTCATTTCCCGCCGAACAGACCACCGCCAGGCCTCGCGCGCTCAATCTCACGGCGTCGCCGTTGGCATGGGCAGCCGCGGTCGTGCCGTCAACCCCTCGCGTAACTGTCCACGTCAACGTGCGGTGGCCGGCGGTGACGAGCAGCGTCTCGGCGCCAATGGTGACGTGGTAGTTCCCCGTCGGCGGGAAGTTGTCATCGGCCGTGCTCACGGTGATCGACGTCGCAGCAGCCGTGATTGCCCCGTTGAGATTCGTCGTCGCGACAAGGACGTCGTCCACGACCCGGTCGAAGAAGCCCGTTGCATCGTGCGGGCCTGTGCTGGAGCCAAAGCTGCAGTTGATCACGACCGGCTTGTTGCCGTGTCGAGTGCCAGCCTCAATGCACCACCGCATGGCGTCGGTGATGTTGTTATCCGCTCCAGGGGGAAGGTCGATCGCCTTGACGATGACGAGATCCGCGTCCGGCGCGACGCCGACGTACGTGCCGGGCCCGGAGCAGCGATCGTCTTGTTGTCCGTTTCCGGCCGCGATGCCGGCGACGTGCGTTCCGTGTCCAATCTTGTCAATGCTCGCGAACGGCGGATTCGCCGCGATGCCGGCGTTGATCTGCGCCTGCGAGAAGACTCGTCCGATCTGCTCAAAGCCGGCCGGGGGCAAGCTGCCTCCCGTCGTCGCGGACTGATCCCACAGCTCGAGAATGCGCGTGCTGACAGCAGTTCGAAAAGATCTGTGAAAGATGTCGATGCCGGTGTCGATCACCGCGACGATGACGCCGGCGCCTCTGCCCGGCCAGGGCGTGGTCGGCGGCACTTTCCACGGCACGCGCATCTCGGTGATCGTGCCGTCGAGCAGCGCCCGGACCTTGGGCTCCTTCTCGATGGAGACCACCGACGGTACGGCCGCGAGCCGCTCCAGGTCGCGGTAGGCGATACGTCCGGTGACTCTGCCACGACGCTTGAAACCGGGAGCGAGTCCCGCCTCCGCGAGCCGTTGCACGTCGCCTTCGTACGTGACCATAACGACGAGCTGCTCACCGCCCGATGATGTTTCCGCGGCGCCGTTCGCAGTTCGCGTTCGCCACAACGACAGCGCGGTCTCAACGGGTGGAGCAAGCTTGGACATGGGACTTCCTTCCGGCGATTCCACGCAGATCGTTCTACGCGACCGCCACGTCGTCACCTGGTGACACTCGTACTGTCTCCAGGCTGTTCATGCGACGCAGTGCCAATGTCTCTTCTCGATCTTCGAACGGCTTCTGAGGATTACGAGGGGGACGACGCCGCGCCATTTACGCTCAAGAAGCGCAGGGCGTCAATCGAGAAATAATGACGAGCTGGAGATACGCCTCGCAGAATGACTGAGTGTCGATCTGGCTCGCGTTCAGCGACGGAACAAACCACGACTGGATCCAGCAAGGCGGCCAAACCAACCAACGCTACTACCAAAACGCGCAATACGGCACGCTGTGGCAGTGGGCCGACCAGAATAGCGGGCCACAGGACGCCGTTTCCGGCGAGCCACACGTCATCACGTTCAAGCACAACGGCTACCGAAACATCTGGATCTTAGTGGCTGTTCCGAGCGCGGGAGCGAACCGACTCTGGGTCAACGTGTGGGACGGCTTCGAGTGGGGGTGGGGCAACGTACAGAGGGGCGCCCTCTACGTACTCGAGCACCAGATAGCCTGGGCCGACATCATGGATCTGGCAGATGTGCGGATGATTCAGCGCCGCAATGGCCCGCGCCTCATGCTCGAAGCGGCGGACGCGATCGGGGTCGGCGGCAAACGCCTCGGGCAGGACCTTGATCGCTACGTCACGATCAAGACGCGTGTCGCGCGCACGATACACCTCGCCCATTCCGCCGCTGCCGATGAGCGAGAGGATTTCATACGGGCCGATCTGCGAGCCCAGCGCGAGTGGCATCAGCGAAGGATGGGCGAATTATATTCCGCGCCACGAACCGCCCGCGCATCTGGCGAATCGCTTGCTACGTGTAGAGTGCGCGGAGTCTGCTATCGCTTTCCTTCGGTGTCACACCGCGACCCACGTATCTATCTTGATCAGGTTCATGCCGAGGCTACATTGCCCCACCCGAGTGCAAACGTACATCGTCGATCCATTCCTGGTAGCCGTCAGCCGCCGCTGCACTTTGGTTTGCGGATGGCGGCAGACGGGGCACTCCGGAGGGAAGGACGGACGGTTGTTTCCTTTGGGTGGCACCATGATCGCACTCCGATCTGGTCGCGCTCGCGGCACCCGCGAGCGGTCGAGCGGGTAAACGTCAGGTTGAGAGAAGGAGTCTTGCCAACCTGCTTTGATGAGGCTGGCGGCCGAGTGAGGCCGGGAGGCTCAGGAAAGAAGGACCGATCATACACCACGGGCCGGTGCGAGCAGCGACATCACTCCTCTCTGTGACGGCCTTTGGTACGACCCGACACCTGCATGAGCTCGGGAGCGATCCGGACTGGACTCGCTGCGTGGACTACGACACTCGTTCCGTTGGCAAGATTCGACGAGGGTGGTCCAGCGGCCGCGAATGCGGGGAGCGGCCGCGCCACGAACAAGTGCCGGCACGGCCGCGCGATGAGTCGAGCCCATCGATTCGCGCGACTCACGCGCGCGCTATCTGTCGCGATCCCGGTGTTCGCATACATCTGTCGATAGAGCTTTGAAAGCAATACGAACGCCACGCGTGCACGCAGCGTGGAGGTGCACCGGGAGCGTGCCCAGATGCGGCGAACCGTGTAAAAGCGATCCCACACGGCCTGCGTCCGCGCACGGATTTCGTCCGGATTCATGACCGGATGCGAGGCATAGACCTTCGGGCGCTGCGCCTGCGGGATCAACCAATGACGCGTCACGGGGATGTCGCCCACTCGCGCCACATCGGCGCCAAGGCTCTTTTCCCATGCCTCGAAGTCGACGGTACCGGGATAGGGCGTCAACATCACAAATTGCGCGAAGGCGAGCCCGGCGCGTTCGGCCACATCAGCGGTGGCCTCGAACGTCGCCGCTCGGTCACTCGGCAGCCCGAAGATGAACGAGCCCAGCACGTGCACGCCGTGGTCTCTAAAGGTGCGCAGCCTCTTGACCAACGCCTCACCGACGTCGTTGAAGCCCTTGTACACGTCTTTGAGCCCTTCGGGCGTGACGGCCTCCACCCCGACGAGCGCGCCTTTGATGTTGGCGCGGCGCATGGCATCCAGAAAGGTCTCATCCTCGGCAGCTTCCATTGTGATCTGGGTGAAGAACACCATGTCCGCAGGCAGCTCCGCCAGCCGCGCCATCAGCTCGAACCGTTCGGCGCGCAGCGCGCGCAGCTGTTCGACTCGCGGCGCGTTGCGCTGCCGCTCCGCCATCGCGATGTCGGCGAGCGTCACAGGATAGAAGTTGTCGTCAGCCAGCGCGACAAATCGAAATCCGTTGCGACGGAGTTCCACGATCTCCGCGATCACGCTGTCCACCGTACGCTGCCGTGGCTTCTGGCCGTCGGTCCGCCACACGGAACAGAACGAGCAATGCTTCGGACACCCGCGAACCGTCTGCACCGAGCCCCACATGTAACGGCCCTGCGGCAACAAATCCCAGCGTGCCGGCACGAACCGGTCTGCGTCTACTCGTCCACCTTCGTACTGCGGCTTCACGGTGCCGCGCATCCCATCGTCCAGCACCGTCGGCCAGATCACATCGCCATCCCCCCGAACCACCGCGTGCGCGCCCCCGAGCTCTCGCGCCTCGTCCGGAAAGAGCGTGGCGTGGATTCCTCCAAACACCACAATCGCGCCGTGGGCTCTCGCGCGGGTGCCGATCTCGTAGCCGCGAAGCGCGTTACCGGTGTGGATACCTATGCCGACGATGTCACCGGCGCGCAGGCTGTTGACGTCGAAAGGTTCGAGCGTCTCGTCCCAAATGTGCGGCCGCCCGTAGTGAGGCGGTGTTGCCGCGGCAAGCACGAACAGCCAACGAGGCGTGATCACTCCGACGCCGAACGACAGATGGCTGGGGTTCACCAGATGGACGCTCATGTCACTCCCTTCACGCCAGGGCATTATCATTCGCCTGATCGCAGTCAGAGATGTCCACTGGGTTGTTCCCGGAGGCATCAACGACGTGCGCAGTCTTTAGCAACAAACGGATTGGACATCGTCGCGCTCCTGCGCGGTAGCTCGAGGCTGCCGAAGCGCGGAGGCTGAAGCGACGTCGCAGGGGGAGAAGCACCAGTCGTGCGGGCAGCGTCAGTCTACCGTACCCGCCCCGTCAGGAGCGACGAGCGTATGCTGAGTGTTCACGCGGTGGCCCTCACAGAGCGCTTACGTGAGAGTCAGATGTCCTGGCAATTGTTGGATGAACGAACTGTAAGACGCGTCGTCGATATCGCGATGCCGCACTGCGGGGTAAGGGCTCCGAGCGTGGGGAATCGCATGATCTGGTCCCGCCGTCATACGCTGCGCAGACGTGCGACACCGATCGCCGGCACTGTCACTGTTCGCTCGAGTTCGGCGACGCGCTTCAACGCCGCTCGTCTCAACCCTTGGGCATCACGCGCAATGTCACACTCCCCCTCGCGCTCGAGGCGGGGCACCCTTTTGTCGAGTGCAGCCACGAGTTCAAGAAGGTCGTGGATGAGGGTCTGGTCTGATCTGGTTTCCATGATGTGTCCTTCAGCTTTCCCGCACGTTGATGTTCTCGGCGCGCGGCCCTTTCGGACCCTCGCCTACCGTGAATGAGACGGCCTGGCCTTCGCGCAAATCGTCGAAGCGGGTGCCGGCGCAGGCCGACTGATGGAAGAAGTAATCAATTCCCTCCAACGTGGTAATGAAGCCGAAACCTCTATCCGTAATGCGTTTGATTGTTCCGTTCGTCGTCGTCATTGATCGTGTCCTTGTGATGAATTGTTCGGGCGCAAAAGCCGACGCCTCAACAGAGATGCCCAGGCGCTCGCCGCGCGTAGCCGGTGCGTGTCAGCAGTGGACAGTCGGCGTGGCCGGTTTGGTGCGTTCGCCGCCCGGTTGGGGCGTGTCCCACAAGTGCCGGCACATGGGACAGAACGAGCATTGCGTCTCGGAAGTCAGTCTAGCTACAGCGCTTCAAGTACACTGTCCCAGACTGAACACATGGGCACATCCCTGTTGAGCTAGGAACGAGCAGCTGTGTCGTTTGGAACAGCGCCTCGTGGCGTATGCCGGTCACAATCCGGGATGGTTTCTGCTGCCATACTCGTCCTAGCGTTATCGGTGGAAGCCGCACCCTCGCAGGTGAACGCGTCGTCATCGGCGCGAGACGTGGCCGGCGACACCACTCACTCGCCCACATTCGAAGACGCCCAGCGATCCTTTTACAACGGCGACTACGCGCGAGCGGCCATGCTGAGCCAGATGCTCTGTGCGGACCGGCCTGACGACCTCAACGCGTGCGAACTGCGCACCGCGAGCCTGCTCTTCCAGATCAAGAAGGCACTTGGAGAAACGGGAGAGCGCGACAAGAACACCGCATGGAACCGCTGTGCTCTCTGTCCAGCACTCATGTCCGCGTTCATGGCGGATACGGCTCGCGCCCAAGCTCTTGCCCGTACAAGGCTCGAAACCCATCCCGATCACGAAGACACGTTGTTCTTCCTCGGAAAGATCGACCTGAACTACGTGTGGCTGCAGTCGGGCACGCTCGGGCGCAAGACCGGATGGACTGAATACTGGGAGGCACGCCGATCGCTCGATCGCGTGCTGCGGCGAAATCCAGCGCACGTTCGCGCTCGCGTCGCACGCGCGTGGGTCGATTACATCGTTGGGACGACGGTTCCACGAGGAGCTCGCTGGCTGCTCGGAGGCGGGAATAAGAAGCGAGGACTTCTTGTCGTTGCCGAGGTCGTCGACACGGGTGGCGCCAGCTTCTTCGATCAGACCGAGGCAAGGTTTGCGCTCTGGGACATGCAGGTACGCGAACGCGACGTCCCAGGAGCCGTTGCAACCGCACGGCGACTCGCCAGCGAGTTCCCCGAAAACCGGGAGCTGCGCAAGTTCCTCACCACGCACGATTCGACGACGATCGTGATCGACCCCGCCCGTCGCGCGCCTTAGCTCCTCCCACCGACGACAAGAGATTTGACGACCCAGGTCTGGCCGCCGTCGCGTGGGATAATTGTGCTCAATTCCCGATGCCGAAGGCGAAAGCACGTACCGTCTCACGCAAGAAACCACCGGCCTTCGACGCCGAAGCGTTCCTCACGTCGGCACGTGCGGCACAGCGGGTGGTGACGTATCCGAAGGGGAAAATCGTCTTCTCGCAGGGTCAACCAAGCGACAGCGTCATTTACATCCAGAGGGGCGGCATCAAGATGTCAGTGCTGTCCCGGACCGGCAAGGAAGCCGTCGTGGCGATGCTGGGCCCCGGCGATTTTTTCGGAGAAGGCGCGCTGACCGGTCAGTCGATTCGTATCGGGACGGCAACCGCGACAATGCCGACAACGGTGCTCGTCATCGAGAAGGATGTCATGCATAACCTGCTGCGCGAGCAGCCGACGTTCTCGGAACGGTTCATCTCGTACATGCTCGTGCGGAACATCCGCATCGAAGCGGACCTGGTGGATCATCTCTTCAACTCCAGTGAGAAGCGGTTGGCGCGGACGCTGTTGCTGCTGGCGCGGTTCGGCGACCAGGAGGGACCGGAGCAGCGGATACCGAAGATTTCGCAGGAGACGCTTGCGGAGATGGTCGGGACGACGCGTTCGCGCGTCAATTACTTCATGAATAAGTTCAGAGATCTTGGATTCATCGAATACAACGGTGATATCAAGGTCAATACTTCGATGCTCAGCGTCGTCCTCCACGACTGAGGGATCACGGCGTCGTGCGCGCGGACGTGTGCCCTTTTGAACAGCGCCCGGCGGCTCCAGGCACTACCGTTAAGTATGAATCTCAAGAACGTAAAACTCATCGTCGTGGCCGCCTATATTCTGGCGGTCGCCGTCGCGGCTGTCGCGAGTGGCGTGACGTCGGGTGCCGGCCTGGTCGTTTTCGCGGCCGTCGCGCTGTTACCCTCTGGCGCGCTGCTGACGCTGTGGAGACATCCATCGCAGACGATGTCTGAGCGGATCCAGGCGGCGCGTCGATGAGCTCGTCGCCGCCGATCGTGTCAAAGAGTGACGAGCAGCGCTGGACCGAGTGGCAGGCTCGTGGCCTGGAGAGCGACCGGCGCCGATCTGTGGCCATGACATGGGTCATGGTACTCATCGCGATCGCGCTTGGCGCCGTGTTCGGCAGGTTATTATGACGGCGAGAGCAGCCTCCGAAGGGACCATTCTCGAGGACAGACGCGCCATTTCCGTTCCGGACCCGGTCGCTGACGAAGCATTACGGCTTGCGACCTGCCCGTTGTGCCATACGACGGATCCGATCACGACGATCGGTGCGCTCGATGCCGGCGGGGACTGGAGGTGTCGCAAGTGCCATCAGAATTGGAGCGCACGTCGCCTCGCGACGGTAGCCGCGTACGCATCGTGGTCTCGAAACCACGACGGAGATCCGACTGGCTAAGCCGACCGGTCATGACCGCAAGTGACAGTAAGAGCCGGAAGGAAATGATGTCACCACTCAATGAAACGGTTGCGCGGCCCAGCATGTGCCCGTTCTGCGGCGGCAAGGCGGTCGACACGCTGGCGAAAGTCATCACCGTCACTACGTACTGGCGCTGCCGGGAATGCGACAAGACCTGGACGATTGCCAGTCAGACGCCGTCGCCGCGCCGTACGTAATCAAGTGCGTCGCCCTGTCCTCGGTTGAGACCAGATAGCAGCTCGGCTTCGACTTCCACGCTGGCTCGCTGACGGCGCCGTTTATCGATTGAACGTCGTTCCCATCCGGGTGCCGCCGCCACGCGAACGCAGGCTGCTCCAACTCCTAGGCTTTCGGTTCTCATCCGAAGACCACGTGATAAACACCAAAAAGATCTGGCGCAGGTTTTCTCCGAATACGGAGACCAGAAAGAGGATGGCGATAATCAGTCTCACGGTGAGAGCCGCGCAGAATTCTACGGCTGACGCAGCGCTTTGGCGAACGACACCATCGCGAGCCTCCCCATTGATTCCAGCACGCGATCGGAGCGGCTATACTTCGCGATCATGAAAGCCCGGCTGTTTGCTATCACCGCCGCTGTTCTCGCCGCATGGACGACGCTTCTGAACGTTCAGTCGCTGCAGGCAATCACGGTGAACTTCCCCACCCGAAGCGGTGCGTCGTGGCCGCTGTTCATCGCCAAAGAAGGCGGCTACTACGAGAAGCATGGCCTCAACGTCACGCTGGCGTTCGCAGGCCACCCCGCCGGCATCGCGATGGTGGTCAGCGGCGAGGCACAGCTCAGTAGTTACAACCTCGAGTCGGTGATGCAGGCCAGCGCTCGCGACTCCTCGTTCACCATCGTCGGCAGCTCGGTCTACCGTCCGTTCTTTGCGCTGATGTCGAAGAAGGAGATCGCCACAGTCCGCGATCTCAAAGGACGGACGATTGCGGTCAGCCAGATCGGCGATCCGCCGTACAACTATACGAACGCGTTGCTTGCCAAATTCGGCATGGGCCCGAGAGATGTGCAGTGGATCGTCGCCGGCCCCGACGCGAACGGCCGCGCCGCGGCGCTCGCGAGCGGGCGCGCCGACGCGACGCTGCTGACACCGCCGGCGTACTACAAGGTCGAGGAGGCGGGCTTCAAGGTGCTCGCGAACCTCGCCGACCACGACGACATCTTCGCGGCCACGACATACCTCATGCGGAAAAGTTACGTGACCGCCAACCCCCGGCTGCCCGAACTGCTCATCAAGGCGCACGCCGAGGCCATCAAACGCTTCTATGACGACAAGGCGTTCGCGGTGAAGGCGTATCAGGCGTACGACAAGCAGCAGACCGCCGATGTGGAGCGCTTCTACGAAGGTTACCGGCAGGCCAACCTGCTCGAGCGCGTGCCCTACGTGCTCACCGGTGCGGTGAACGCCGTCATCGAGCAGCAGGCGGACCCGCAACTGGCGGCGTCGCTGAAGGCCGGTAACTATCGGACGCTCATCGACAACAGCACCGTCGATCGGCTCGTGAAGGAAAGCTTCTTCCAGAAGCTGTTCGGCCCGTCGATCAGAGCCGAAGAAGAGCGCAAAGCGAAGCTGGCGTTCAGATAGTGATGCCGGTCGCGTATCGTGCCGACCACGTCGGCAGCTTCCTGCGGCCACGCGCAATCCTCGACGCGCGCGCGGATCCAGCCGTCACACCGGCCGCGCTCCGCGAGATTGAAGACCGCGAGATTCTGAAACTCCTCCAACGGCAGCACGAGCTTGGCTTCCGCATCCTGACCGATGGCGAGCTGCGCCGTCACGGCTTCATGAGCGATTTCTACGAGTCCGTGGATGGTCTCGACAACGACGGCTCCGTCGCGCGCGAGTGGAAGGGACAATCGGTCAGCACCGGCGGGACAACGGCCAAGCAGGTCAGGCTGTCGGGTCTCGTCGTCGGCAAACTCACACAGAAGAAGCGGCTCACCGATCACGAGAGCCGCTTCCTGACGCGCCATGCACGTGGTGACGTCAAGATGACGTTGCCGAGCGCGAACCAGTTTCCGGCCATCGCGTATCAGAAAGGGCTGAGCGAACGAGCCTATCCCACCTATTCGGCGTTTCTCTGGGACGTGGTGCCCATCATCCGCTCGGAAGTGCAAGCGCTACTCGGTGACGGCGTCAAGTACATCCAGATCGACGCGCCGCGCTACAGCTACTACCTCGATCCGAAGTGGCGAGAGTACGTACGAACCGAGATGGGTGTGAGCCCCGATGCGGCGCTCGACGAAGCCATTCGCGTGGACAATGCCTGCGTCGAGGCTGCTCGCGGCGCGGGCGCCGTCGTCGCCATCCACCTCTGTCGCGGCAACAACCGGAGCCAGTGGTACGCCGAGGGTGGCTACGACCCGATAGCCGAGAAGCTGTTCAACGAGCTGAACGTCGATCTGTTTCTGCTGGAGTACGAGTCGGAACGCGCAGGTACTTTCGAACCGCTGCGTTTCGTGCCCAGGGACAAAGGCGTCGTGGTCGGGTTGATCAGCAGCAAGGTCGCCGATCTGGAGCCCACGGCGCAGATCATCCAGCGTATCGAAGACGCGAGCCGATACGTTCCTCTGGAGAACCTCGCCCTCAGCCCGCAATGCGGGTTCGCGTCAACTTTCGAAGGCAACCTCCTCACCGAGGACGAGCAGTGGCGCAAGATGCAGCTCGTCGCCGACGTCGCGCACCAGATCTGGGGAGGGACTTAGACGCTTCGATCCGAAAGTGTTACCTGCGGCAGGCCATACGTCATTCGAATCGGAGCGCCTCGATGGGATCGAGTGCCGCCGCCTTTCGAGCCGGGTAGAATCCGAAGAAGACGCCGGTCGCCGCGGCGAAGCCGAATGCCACGGCGACGGAGTTCAGCGGAACGGCTGTCGGCCACTCCATCCAGAACGTCAGTCCCCGCGACAGCGCAAAGCCGAGCGCGATGCCAATCGATCCGCCAAATGCGCTGAGCACGAGGGCCTCCACGAGGAATTGCAGGAGCACGTCGCGGCCCTTCGCTCCGATCGCCATGCGCAACCCGATCTCGCGAGTGCGCTCGGTGACCGAGACCAGCATGATGTTCATGATCCCGATGCCCCCAACGAGCAGCGACACGCCGGCGATGCCCGCCAGTAGCGCGGTCATCGTCTGCGTCGTTTCCCGTCGGACGCTGGCGATTTCGTCCATCGTGCGAACCATGAAGTCGTCCTGGTCGCCAGGCTGAATCTTGTGCCGCACACGCAGCAGTGCCGTAATGGCGTCGGCAACCCGAGTGGTCTCGGCCGCTGATGTCGCGGACACGGTGATCTGCCCGAGGAAGGTCGTACCCCTGATTTTCTTCATCACG
>Ga0111538_10000084_pt1 | contig 99525 bp, 89 predicted proteins | sample SoiMethybrSBSTD1_FD_79669 | JGI IMG/M metagenome (GOLD analysis project Ga0111538, IMG submission 79669) | Bulk soil microbial communities from a Populus tree surrounding site in Tennessee, USA - Soil MetaG P. TD hybrid SBSTD1 (version 2)... | ecosystem: Environmental > Terrestrial > Soil >... | reverse complement strand
GGACCAGGCTTGGTCCGAGCGCCATGGCAGTGAACAACAGATGTTGGCGACGCGTTTTGCCGCGCCGAGCGCCGGGGCCCCCAACGCGGCAGCCGCGTTGGGGTGGCTATTCTTTGTTTGCGGCACCGGTGCTCCCGGTCGCCCACATCCGAGTGCACGTGCGTGGCATGAAATAGCCGACCTAAAGGTCGGCACTACGCCTGCGGCCGTCCCTGATGAGAAGGTGCCGCTCGCCGCTCGATTCGTCTAAGATGCCTCCCATAACCCTCAGGCAGGAGTGTATATGAGATATCTGCTCGCGATTGTGGCGTCGTTTACCCTCGGCGTGCTCGTCACCGCTGCCGGTGTTCCCATGAAGGTGCATTACGTCGGCCACGAACAGGTGGCATCGACGATGGTGAAAGGCGGGCAGATTATCGGCGACAACGGGCTGATCGTGCTGGCCAACCGAGCGGTGCAGCGCGGCGCCGAGATGCACGACAAAACCAACCACCTCTTCATCATCGTCGAGGGTGAGGCGACGTTTGTCACCGGCGGAAAGCTGACCAACGCGAAAGAAATCTCGCCCGGGCAGACGCGCGCCGACGGCATCCAGGGTGGGCAGGAGCATCACCTCAGCAAAGGCGACGTGATTGCGATCCCCGCCAACACGCCGCACTGGTGGAAGGACACGTCGAAGACGGGATCGGTTGGGTACTACGCGGTGAATATCGAACAGTAATCGATCGCGTCAAGGAGGCAGACCGTGCGCATCACCATCCTCGCTGTCGCAGCGTGTTTCGTTCTGATTGCAGTTCGCTCGGTCGTGGGGCAGTCCGGATCCTCGAAGCCGGCCACCTATATCACCAAGGAAGAAGTCGATATCGTCAACAAGCAGCCGGGCGGCGATCGCCAGATCAAAGTGGTCGACATCGGACACGAGAACTTCGCGGTCGGCATCGTCCATCGCGGCGCAACGGGAGCGCCCGCAGCGGGCGGCGGCGGCGGTGCGGCTGCGCGCGCAAATACACCGGCGCCGGAACCGTGCGGCGAGAAGAGCGCGACGCCGCCTCCTGCCGGTGCGCCGAACGGCCTCACGCACGACAGTCAGACCGAGGGCTACTACATCGTGTCCGGCGGCGGGACGATGGTGACGGGCGGGCACATCGTGAATGGCCGGCGTTCGGCGTCCGATTCGGCGGTGACGCGAGAGCTCAACGGTCCGTCATGCAGCGGACCTGTGGTCGGGTCCGATGTGGTCATCCGCGACGTGAAAGTCGGCGACATCATCATCATTCCGCCGAACACGGTACATGGCTGGGTAAAGATTCCGGATCACGTCGACTATCTGAGTTTCCGGCCATCAGTAGGTGTATTGACGGCGGGGTACGTGCATCCGTCGATAAAAAAATAGTTGGCCCTGTCCGTCCGCGGGCCAGCAGCTATCGCCCGGATAGTTCGAGCAGGACGATATCGGAATGCTCCTGCACTTGCTCCAAAACGAGCTCGCGACCGTCTGGAGAGATGTCGAAGTCGCGCATCTCGAAGTTTGGAGCAAGATTGGTGAGCTGGTGCTCGGCGCCGGTGTCCAGATCGACTACCCACAGATTCTTGTGCTGCAGGTCTCCACGCGCCACGACGAGCGCCCGTTTTCCCGGCATGAATGAGACGTGCCTGGCGCCACGAGTCAGCGTCAGCTTCGGGAGCGCGTGCGTGCTGGCGTCGCCTTTGACGGCCTTGATTGGAAACGTCGTCCCGATATCCGGACCCGAGAACACGACGATATCGCCGTCAGGCGCCCACACCGGATCAACAGAGTGTTCCGCCACCAGGCGTACGGGTGAGCGGCCGTCGATCGGCACGCTGAAAAGCCGCGGGACGCCGTCGTTGACGGCGCCTACCGTGATCGATTGTCCATCGGGCGCCCACGCCGGAGTGCCGTGCAGCTCGAGCGACCGGTTGACGATGCGCGCATCGGTTCCGTCCACATTTGCGCTGTACAACAAGGTCTGACCGTTCTGCCTGATTGCGAACGCGATACGCCGGCCATCGCGCGCGATGGCCGGTCCGCCGATGATGCGTGACTCGGGAGCGCTCCATACCTCGGTGGCGGCGTTGCCTTGCAGCTTCCAGATTGTGTCGCTCGCGCCCTTGGACGAGACGTACAGCAGGTAGTCGGCGCCCAACCGCGGAGAGACTCCGCTGCCGGTCGTCAGCGGGATTCGGCGGGCCTCTGACGAATCTGCGCGTTCGTTGGTGATCGGCACGCGCCAGAGCGTGCTCTCCGGGCGCGCCAGCGTCGCAACGATACGGCTGCCGTCAGCGCTCGCTGCCAATGACGTGTACTTGTCGATGCCGACGCTCACGCGGCGAGACGCGAGCCGGTACACGTCGACGCTATAGATCCAGGGGCCGAAGCCGTCCGAGTCGGTGGCGAGATACAGCAACGTCTGTTCGTTCAGGAAAACAGGATGGGTAACGACCGAGTTGTGATTCGTAATCCGCTCGGGCTTTCCGCCTGACGCGCTGATGCGCCAGATGTCCAGGCGATCGGGCACCGAACCCTGAACGAAATAGATGAAGGCGCGATCGGACGACCAGACGGGAAAGTGACTGTGAAGGCCCGGCGGCGCCGTCAGAATCGCGAGCGCCTCTGACGCTTTGGCGCCGTCGCGCACGAACATTGGATCGCCCGGTCCTGGCGTGTGGTAGACAAGCCGCTCGCCGTCGCTCGACCAGTCGTATTCGGCGATCCCTTCCAGATAAGGTCGCGGCTGTCCGCCGAGGACTGGCACTCCCCAGACGCTGATGCTCGACTGATTGGGTCCCGATGGGGTGCGCGTCCAGAAGGTGACGAGCGTGCCGTCGGGCGAGAAGCCGAGCGTGCGAAGCGACGGGTTGGCGAGCTCGCGCGCAGCATCCCGAGTGAGGTTGTAGAACTGGCCGGTGCCAACCTGAGTGACCCACACGTCCACTCGGCCGTCGCGATCTGAGAGGAACGCCGCAAATTTCCCGTCGCGCGAAAGCGCAGCCGCCTGTTCCGTTCCGGGGAAGTCCGTCAACTGCAGGAAGCGCGCGTCGGCGAGGGGATTCTCCGACGTGCCGGTGCGTTGTTGAACCAGCCACACCGTCAGGCCTGTTACAAGCACCGCCGCCGCCGCGGCCAGCAGCCAGCGCCGCCGGGCGTGGGGTTCTGTGCGGATGGCAGGGGGCCCGGTTGAGGCGACCGGGTCAGGCGGGGCGAGGTCGTCTCGCTCCTCAAGTTCCCGGACCGGTTCGGGGCTGACACCGAGGTTGCGACTCTGCGCCCACGTATCCAAGTCGGAGCGGAACGCGTAGACCGACCCCATCTTGTCGTGCACATGACGGTGGACGGGCATGCCCTCACGCTTCTCCCAGCGCTGCACCGTCGTCACGTCGCGCCTCATGTAGGCGGCGATTTCTTTCCACGAGTCCAGCCGATCGGCCGGAGGGCGCTCGGATGGAGGTAGCGAGCCTGACGGAGGAACCTCGTTCATGGGAGAAGCGCGGATTGTAGCCCGCTCTGTAGGGAGCGGCAATCGACGGCATATCACGGCAACCCGGCCATTCACGGGCGTTACCGTGCCTTGCAGCTTGTCCGTCCCGATTCGGCTGCCTATCGTGCCCGAGCGGCTCCAATTTCTGGAGTCGAGGCCGAAGGAGGCACGGTTATGCAGCGAACGCTCAAGTGGCTGTTGGTTCTGGGCCCCGTGATTGTGGGCGCGGTCGGGCACGTAGGGAGCATTCAGGCAACGCCGGCGTCAGGATTCACGGCCAGCACTCTTGCTGTTGGACGGCTTCCGGAATTCGACGTCATGCACCATGCGGTTTTTGACGATCCTGACCCGACCAATTCGCAGAAGTACGTGTGGTTGTCGATGCAGAAGACCAAAGGGCTGTCAGACCTGTATGTCCAGAGCAACGTATGGGAGCCCGGCGGCACGACAGGCTGGCATACCCATCCGGGGCATAGTCTCGTCACCGTTACAGCCGGCACCGTCACCAACTACGACGGAGACGATCCCTCATGTAGTCCGAAGGTGTATACCGTGGGCATGACCTTCGTGGATCACGGGGGCGAGCATTCTCACTTAGTCCGAAACGAGGGGTTCATCGAAGCGCGAACCATTGCGGTCCAACTCATCCCAGCGGGCGCGACGAGGCGAATCAACGCCGAAGCCAACCCCGCTTGCCCGTTTTGACAGGAGGACATCATGCGTAGACTGGCCATGCTGCTACTCGTCGCCGGATCGGTCTTGCTGCCTGTCATGACCAGCGCGCAGGGACTGACGGGAACACTCATCGGAAGCGTAAAAGACGAACAGGGTGGCGTCCTCGCGGGCGCAACGGTCCGCCTCAGCTCTCCAGCGCTGATTGGTGGTCCGTTGACGGCGGACACAGACGAACGAGGGAGGGTCCGCTTTCCAGTTCTCACACCGGGCCTGTACGCGCTCGACATCGAGCTCCACGGATTCAAGTCGTATCACGAACCGGACATCCGTATCGGGACCGGCGCGACGATCGAGAGAACAGCTGTACTCAAAGTCGGCGGCATCGAAGAATCGCTGGTGGTCGAGGGAGCGGGGTCACGCATCGAAGCGCGAGGCAGCGGATTCGAGACCCGCTTCGGACCGGACGATCTCAGGACCATCCCGGTGCGGCGATTCAGCATGTTCGACTTCATCAGGGCCGCACCCGGAGTGTCTCCGACGTCGCCGGGAAACGGCACGACCAACAGCGTGTCGGCGTTCGGGTCGGGCACGAACGAGAACACGTTTCTCATCGACGGCACGAACTTCACGTGTCCGTGCAGCGGCGAGGCGCGCGCCGAGCCTGGTGTCGACTTCATTCAGGAAGTGCAAGTCCAGTCTGTCGGCGCCTCGGCAGAGTTCGGCAACATGCAAGGCGCGGTCGTCAACGTCATCACCAGGCAGGGAAGCGATCGATTCGCATTCGACACGTCGTACTACGGGCAGGCGGCCGGCCTCACGAGCCAGCCGATCGTGCGTCCGCTTGCGGGTTCGGCAGAACCGAGCGGCTACGAACGCGTCCTGTACCGCGACGTGACGACGAACCTCGGCGGTCCGGTGGTTCGCGAACGGTTGTGGTTCTTTGGGGGATACCAGTACCTGCGCGATTACGACAGCCAGCCCGGCACCGACCCGAGTTATCCAAGGGCCTACGAGCAGGACAAGGTGTTCGCGAAGCTCACCTGGCGGCTCGCGCCGGGCATGCAGCTGGTCAACAGCTTTCACAACGAGTCCTGGGTCAATCCCGATCGCCCAACTGTCGCGGCCCCATTCGAGGCGACCTTGCGACGTACGGCAACAGTTCCGGCGATGACCTTCGGGCACCTGACGCACACGTTGTCGTCGAACACCGTATGGGACGTGCGCGTCGGCCGCTTCAAATGGAATCAGGAGAATCTTCCGAGCACGGGCGACGTGACCATCCCGAGCCGGTTCGATCGAGTGTCGGGTATCACGACCGGCGCGCCGCCGGCATTCGGCGCATTGACGCTGATTCGCACCACCGCGAAGGGCACCATCAATCGCTACCAGCCCGCGCTGCTGGGCGCCGATCACCAGTGGAGGATGGGCGCGCAGATCGAGAAAGGAGAACACAACCAGCCTTCCATCATTCCGACCGGCGTCAGGTATGTCGATAACGGCGGTCAGCCCTTCCAATCCATCTCGAGCGAGCCATCCAACGTCGGCGGTGTTTTCATCACCGCCGCAGGGTTTGTCAGCGACGCCGTCACGGTGGGGAACGTGTTGACGATCAATGCGGGCCTGCGGTTCGATCACAGCCGCGCGATCAGCCAGGATCTGCACGCGCTCGACAAGGAAGGACAGGAAACGGACGACATCATCAGCGGCCTGGGCACGTTGTACACGTGGAATCTGTGGTCACCGCGCCTGGGTATGACGATGAAGCTGAGCACCGACGGCCGCACGATGTTGCGAGGGAGCTATGGGAGATTCAGCCAGGGCGTGCTGAGCGGAGAGCTGAGTCCGTTTCATCCCGGTGCGAAGCCCACGACGACGGCCGCGTACGTTCCGGCGACTGGGGGCTACACAAATATCGTCTCGGTTGTCGATCCCAGAAGAAACCTGCAGCTCGATGGAGACATGCGCGCTCCACACACGGATGAATACTCGATTGGCGTCGATCGCGAGTTGGGCCGCCGCCTTGCCGTGGCGATCGCGTACGTTCACAAAGAGGGCAGCAACTTCATCGGGTGGACCGATGTGGGTGGGCAGTACCGGCAAGAAACGCGGACGCTGCCCGACGGCCAGACCGTGCCTGTCCTGGTACTCGCCAACGAGACTGCTGCTCGCCGTTTTCTTCTGACGAACCCGGATGGATACGAGATGAAGTACAACGGCCTGGTGCTGGCCGCCGAGAAGCGTCGCTCTCACGGCTGGCAGGCCTTCGGTTCGTACACGCGGTCGAAGGCCTCTGGACTGCAGGCCTCGAGCGGAGCCATTGCCGCTGGATCGCAGATCAGCACCATCGCCGGCACGCCTTTCGGCACATTCGGGCAGGATCCGAACACGCTGACGAATGCGCGAGGCATCCTGCCAAACGATCGTCCGCACATGTTTCGCGTGATGGGCAGCGTTGACGTCGGAAGGACGGGCTTCGTGCTGGCTGCGAATCTCCAGCACTTCAGCGGAAAGCCATGGGCAGCCAGTGCGCAGATTGCGCTGCCGCAGGGCGACCAGCGCATCCTGCTGGAGCCGCGCGGCTCGCGCCGGCTGTCGTCGCAGTCGCTGCTCGATCTGCGCCTGTCGCGAACGATTGCCGTCGGCGACGCTGGACGCATCGAGCTGCTCGTGGACGTCCTCAACGTGCTCAACGACACGGCGGAGGAGGGGATCGCAACAGACAACCTGTACAGCCCGAATTTCGGCCAGTCCACAGTGTTCATCGATCCTCGCAGGGCGATGATCAGCATGCGGCTGAATCTGGGTCGGTAACCGTCTGACAGATCTGCTCGCGGCGGCCTTACTTCCGTGAGGTCGCCGCGCGCGTTGGGTTCTCGTACCAGACGACGCCAAGCCCGGCCTTGCCGTCGCGCGCGTTGTCGTTCTCCTCGCTGTTGATGACGTCGAGATCGCCGTCGGCATCGACATCGAGGAGAAGATTCAGGTCGAACTTGATACCGTCTGGGCCGCTCACATCGACCGCGTCCCATTCGGGCTGAAAGGGTGAATCGCGGAAGCGGAGCCAGACGATTCCTCTCTTGGTTCCGGACGCCTGCTCAGACGAGAGAACGAGATCGCGCCTGCCATCGAGGTCGATGTCGCCAATTGCCGCCGCCTTCGGACGTCCGGCAATCGCCGGATACCGGATCGGATGCTCGACCCACACATCCGCAGAATCAGACCGCGATCGCTTGAGAATGCTGAGCCCGAAGTCATTTTTCATGTAGTGAGGGACGACAATCTCTTCGACGCCATCTCCGTCGAGGTCGCCGATATCGATGAGCATCGGCGCACGCTCTCGCAGACCTATCCAGTGATTCGTCCACGGACCGTTCAGCGCCGCCGAACCCGCTCCTGGATTCTCGAGCCACCGCACGCCGGCCATCGCACCGAAGCGGTCGCTCAACAGCACGTCCGGGTGGCCGTCGCCGTTCATGTCCTTGACGATGAGCGACATGATCCAGCCCGCGTCGGACAGCCGGTGATATTTCCAGTCGCCCGTGCGCCGCGGGTCCGCCGGCGATTCGAGCCAGCCGACCGAAGCGCGCTCGTTCTTTCCGCCCACGATGAGGTCGGGGCCACGCCGGCGATCGACATCCATGGGAACGGCGAACATCCATTGAGATCCGTCTGAGTAGAGCGTTTCGGTGCGCCACTCGCTTTCGCGCGCGTATGCGCCGGCCGGCGGCGCCCAATGCACCTGAATTCTGCGCGCGGTACCTTCGGCGGAGCTGATGATGTCGAGATCGCCGTCGCCATCGGCATCGAAGAAGACGGCGTCTTCGCCGTCTGGGGATTTGCCGACCGTAATGGATTTCCACGCCGGAGCAGCGGAACTGCGCCGATCGGCGAGGTACACGCGCGTGACGCCTCCCTGCTCCCAACTGGTGACCAGGTCCAGGGCGCCGTCGCCGTTGGCGTCGGCTGCACGAACGCCGTCAGCACCTAAAGACGACGCATCGATCGTGTGCCGCGTCCATGGCCCAGGGTGTTGAGCGATTGGACCGGCAAGACACACGCAGGCTCCAATGCCAATCAGCGCGAGTCGCAACCTTGATTTGCTGGCCATGATTGGACCCGTATCTTACGCCGACGGTGTAGGATCTTCACTACTATGAAAACGCGAATCCTCTGCGCGGCTGCCGCGCTGTTATGTGTGCTCGGCTCGACGACCGGGTTGTCGCAAGCGCCCGCGCTTGGTTACGAAGTCCGCCAGTTGACGTCTGGTCCGTCGCATCACTTCTACGGCTACATCGGCCACGTGGGCAATTCTCCGTACAGCGCCGACGGAAAGTATCTCGTCGCGCTCCGCTCGACCTTTCAGGATCGTATGCCTGGACCGCAGGATGCGGCGGACATCGTCCTGCTCGACGCGCAGAACAAGTACGCCGAGACGAAGATCGAGGAAACGCGCGGCTGGAATCCGCAGCAGGGCGCGATGATCTACTGGAATCCCGAGCAGCCATCGAGGCAGTTCTTCTTCAACGATCGCGACCAGAAAACGGGGAAGGTCTTCACCGCCCTTTACGACATCGTCGACAAGAAACGGGTGAAGGAATTTCGATTCGACGCCACGCCGGCCGCCAACGGTGGCGTGAAGCAGGACGGCGGCATGTTTTCGGCCATCAACTACGCCCGCATGGCGCGACTAAGGCCGGTGACGGGTTATCCCGGCACGTGGGACTGGACCGAAGGGGTGAACCATCCCCAGGACGACGGGCTGTTCGTCGTGGACGTGAAGACCGGCACGCGCAAGCTGATTGTGTCGTTTCGCCAGATGCGTGATGCGTTGATCAAGAAGTATCCGTACATCGACGACCGCGCGTTGTTCCTCAACCACACGCTCTGGAATAGGGAAGGCGATCGCATTTTTTTCTTTGTGCGGGCGGACTTCAACGACCCGAAGCGACGCGTGAATGTTCCAATGACGGTGAAGCCGGATGGAACCGAACTGGTCGAGCAGCGGATCTTCATCGGCGGGCATCCCGAGTGGGATTTCCGCTCGCGGATGCTCGGCCGCGTCGAGGACAAGCTCGTCCTATACGACACGCTGAAGCAGGAAATCGTCGAGACGATCGGCGGTCCAGAGATGTTCCGCGATCCCGAAGGTGACACGGCTCTCTCGCGCGATGGCAAATGGATCGTCAACGGCGCGACCACGGGCGCGACGATGCACTACACGATTCTGCGGCGGGCCGATCGCACGTTCATCAAGACCGAGAATTTCAACCGCACTGGCTACGAAGGCGGCGACCTGCGCATCGATCCGGCTCCGACATGGAACCGCGCGGGCGATCGCTTCGCATTTCCGGCGCTGGCGAAGGACGGCACGCGCCAGATGTTCGAAGTGCACGTCATCGAGAAAAAATAGGCCGCTTCGCACTTAGCGCATCGTCGTCGTCCTACCGCCCGGCGATGGTTCGCTTCAGCAACCCTGGGTCGCCGGGCGGGAGTGAAATGGCCGAGGCTGAGACGCAGTGGTAGTGCCGACCTTCAGGTCGGCTCAGGCTGTCGTAGTGCCGACCTTCAGGTCGGCTCAGGCTGTCGTAGTGCCGACCTTCAGGTCGGCCCAGGCCGTCGTAGTGCCGACCTTTAGGTCGGCCCACATCGGTCAGTAATAGTCGTCCTCGTACCCATCGTCGTAGTCGTACGGATCGGACGAGGGCGGAGTGGATGGGCCGTACATTGGAGGCTGCTGCGACGCATCGGGCGGAACGCCATCAACCACTACCGGGATCGGCGTGATCTGGCCGGTCATTGACAGATGAAGCGTGCAGTGAAAACTTGCCGTTGCGGTCGTCAGCGCTAGTGGCGCGCTGGATTGGCCTGGAGCGAGATTTCCGATCGGCGTCCCATCGTCGAGTACGAGGTCGTGCTGGAACACATCGTTGTTCGTCCAGATGATCGTGTTGCCGATCGCCGCCTGCAGTGGGTTCGGCACGAATGACAATGGCCCGAAGAGTCCGACGATGCCGATCGTCAGCTGAACGGGCACGGGCATCCCTTCGGGAGGAGGAAACCCTGCCGGCGGGGGAGCACCTTCCGGATTCGGCATCGGATACATTCCCGGGTCCGACGGCATGCTCGGGTCCGGGTCATCGTACCCGTCGCCGTCCGAGTCGATCCCCCTCCGTGTCAACGCTGAGGTTGAGCGTTGCGCCCTCTGAGTGCCAGGCGACGCTGCGATTGACGGAGATGTGGGAGACATGCCCCCGTGCTCGCCGCAGGCCGAAAATGTCAATCCGAGCGCGGCAATCCAGGCGAATCCCCGATAAGTATTGGATGTCATGTTGTGCAGTGGACTGCGTGGCAATGGCGGTGCCACACAACATCGGCGATAATGACGCCGAATCTCCAGGGTTCCATTTGGCTGGATTACGTAACGCGAAACAAGTTACGTCGGATGGGACTCTGGACGTAAACATCGGGGTGAGGTTATCTTGGCCGCCATGCGTTTTGTCGTCCTGCTTCTGTGTGCCGTCTGTGTCGTCCTCGGCGATTCCGTCATAGCGGCTCCTCCGGCGGAGGCTCCGCCCGCCGGCTCTGTCAGCGCACACGCGGCGCCTGCTCAGGTCGTGCCCGTCGTCGACGGGATCGTGCTCGACGACAAGGCGTGGGAGACAGCGAAAGTCATCACCGGTTTCTGGCAGACGACTCCAGACGAAGGACAGCCTGCATCGGAAAACACCGAAGTCCGCGTGCTGTTCACCGAGACCGCGCTCTACATCGGCGTCGTCAACTACGACCGCTCGCCGGACCTCATCATCAGCTCCGAAAGCCGTCGTGACGCGTCGCTCACCAACACCGATAGCTTCCTCGTCATCCTCGACACCTTCCGCGATCGCCAGAACGGGTTTGTCTTCGGGACCAGCCCTGCGGGCATCGAGTACGACGGTCAGGTGATCGGCGAAGGGCAAGGCGGAGGAGGCGGCGGTGGAGGAGGTGGCGGCGGCGGCGGCGGTGGTGGCGGCGGCGGCGGTGGTGGTGGCGGGGGCGGCGGCGGTGGAGGTGGCGGCGGACAAGCCGGCGGTTCGGGCGGTGGATTCAACATCAACTGGGACGGGTCCTGGCAGGTCGAATCGAAGGTGTTCGAGGGCGGCTGGAGCGCGGAGTTCGCGATTCCATTCCGGACGCTCCGTTATCCCGCGGCCGACGTGCAGGAGTGGGGGATTAACTTTCAGCGCAACATCCGGCGCCGTAACGAGACGGCGTACTGGGCGCCGCTGCCGAGGCAGTACGATTTGAACCGCGTCTCGCTGGCGGGAACGTTGTCGGGCCTTGCGATTCCCGCACAGCGGAACCTGCAGCTGACGCCGTATGTCCTCGGAACCAGCAAGCAGGACGGCAACTTCTCGGAGGGGAGCGCGAAACACCAGGGTGAGTTCGGGATGGACGTGAAGTACAGCCTCACGCCCAGCCTCACGCTCGACGGGACCTACAACACAGACTTCGCGCAGGTCGAGGTGGACACGCAACAGATCAACCTCGATCGCTTCAACCTGTTCTTCCCGGAGAAGCGTCCGTTTTTTCTCGAGAACGCAGGACTCTTTTCGGTCGGCATCGGCGGCGAGGCCGAGGTGTTTTTCAGCCGCGCGATCGGCATCGGCCCCGACGGACTCGCGATCCCCATCATCGGAGGCGCGCGCTTGTCTGGGCGCGTGTCGCCGCGGACCAGCATCGGCATCATCAACATGCAGACGGCCGAAGAGGAGCTTCGCGGCATCCCGGCAAACAATTTCAGCGTGATGCGCGTGCAGCACGAGCTGCCCAACCGGTCTGCGATCGGCGCGATGTTCGTGAACCGGCAGGGAACGGGCGACCTCTCCGACGATCTCGACTACAACCGCAGTTTCGCCTTCGATGGCCGTGTGGGATTCGGACAGAACGGGCTCGTCAACGGGTTCGTCGCGCGTACGCAGACGCCAGGCCTGACGGGCCGCCAGTATGCGTTCAACATGGGCGCGTCACATAACACGGAAAAGTGGCGGTTGGGCGCGGGATACGCGGAGGTTGGAGACAGCTTCAATCCGGAGGTCGGGTTTCTCGCGCGCGAGAACGGCTTTCGCAAGGTGGAAGCGTCGGTCAATCGCAACATCCGGCTGCAGCCGGGCACCTTCTGGAAGTTCCACGAACTGCGCCCGCACGCGGGGTACGACACGTACTGGAACTTCGACGGTCTTCTCGAATCGTCTCGAATACACCTCGATCAACACTGGCAGCTCAGGGCGGGCCACGAGTTTCACACGGGCATGAACATCACGCGCGAGGGCGTGACGACCCCGTTCGAGATCTACCCCGATATCTTCGTGCCGATAGGAAACTATGAGAACAGCGAGGCGCAGCTGGTGGCCTTTACCAACCAGGGCGCGCCCCTGTCTGTGCGCATGAGGTTGACGGTCGGCGGGTTCTTTGACGGCTCGCGGGTGGTGACGGCTCCGCAGGTTCTTCTCAGGATCAGCGACGTGTTCAACACAGAAGTGATGTGGACCCGCAACGACGTCGAGCTTACAGGCGGCGCGTTCGTGACCAACCTGATGAGCTCGCGCGTTTCGTACTCGTTCAATCCGCGCATCTACATTCAGGCGCTGCTGCAATATAACGACAGAGCGAATCTCTGGTCGAGCAACGTCCGTTTTGGCTGGCTCAACCAGGCGAACACCGGCCTGTTCGTCGTCTACAACGACACCCAGGGGCTCTACGACTCGACGTTGATGCGGCCGGATCGCAGCCTGACCATCAAGTTCAGCCGGCTGGTCGACATGTTGAACTAGCTTGCGAGTCGCGGCTACCGTGCCCGAACGGCCTGGCCCGGAGCGATGCCTTCGATCGCTTGTCCGTTTGCGACGACTGGCACGCCATTGACGATGACGTGCTGCATGCCGGCGGGGGGAAGACCGGGCTCGCGATAGGTTGAGCGATCGATGATCTTCGGGGCATCGAAAATCGCGATGTCCGCGTCCGCGCCCACGCGCAGCCTCCCTTTCGTCCTCATCGCGGCCACCCGATCCTGCAGGCGTGTCGCGGGCATCAGCGTCATCTTTCTGATCGCGTCCATCAGCGTCAGCGATCCACGCTCGCGAACGTAGCGGCCCAGCACCTTGGAATACGTGCCGGCCGTACGCGGGTGGCCGGTGCCGTTTTCCCAATACGCATCGCTGGCGATCATCGTGAGCGGGCTCTTGACGGCGACGTTCACCATCTCTTCCGTGTTGGTGTGGATGACGACTGGCCCTCCCATCTTGCGATATTTCTGGAACGTCGCAGGGGTGAGACGCTCGCCGGTCCTTGGCCATTCCAGCTGCGCGACGCGATCCTCAGACGCGTTCTCGTATTCGTCGAGATTCGCGGACTGGATTTCGGTCATGCCCGCCGTATAGGGATAGGCCTCGGTTGTGACGTCCAGGCCTTGCGCCCGCGCCTTGGCGATCATGCCGAGCATCTCTGGCGTCGCGGTCGTCCCGGCGCTGTTGATGTGCACGACGTGCAGAGGCGCTTTCGTTTCTCCGGCGAGGTTCAGCGCTTCCTGCAGTCCACTCACGCCGCGACGAATGTGAACATGAACGGGCGCGCGAGTGCGCCCGGCGACGCGAAACACCTCGAGCAGTTCGTCTCGAGTGGCGGCCGGTGTATACGGAAACCCCGCGCCGATGCTGACGGCGCCCTTGGCGAGTCCATCCTCAATCCGCCGCGCGATCTCCTTGATCTCGTCAGGCGATGCAGCCTTGTGCGCACCGGCGCCCGTCGGCAGAAAGGCTCCCGGATCGTGCATGACGGCCATTCTCACGGGGATGTGTCCGATGCTGACGCCGTAGTTGATGAGGCGCCCCGGCTTCCGCTCTGCATACCACCGTTCGATGTCCCCGGTGCCGACCTCGAGCTCGAGCGCCGTCGTGACGCCATCGCGCGCCTGGAATCGATAGGTCTCTGGTGTCTGCCCGTGCGCGTGAAGATCGATGAACCCAGGCGAGACGACGAGACCGGCCGCGTTAATCGTTGCGCGGCCCGTAAGTGGTTCCGCGGAGATCGCGGCGATACTTCGGCCGCTGATGCCGATGTTGCGTATCCCGTCCAGGCCAGACTCCGGGTCGATCACGCGGCCGCCCGCGATCACGAGATCGAAGCTCTGTGCGTGCAGCAGCGCCGCCAGCCCGAATGCCACACCGAGTGTCAGCGCACGTGAGAGGACACGCATCGATTCACCTCCCGGCTACGACGATTTCGTGTAATTTACACCCGGCGCGAAATGAATGTATTGAGCCTCGACGGAAAAACCGCTGTTGTCACAGGCGGCGCCCAAGGCATCGGGGCGGCGACCGCGCGCATGCTCGAGGGCGCCGGGGCGCGCGTGGCGGTCTTCGACCTAAAGCCTCATGACGGCTTTCCGGTCGACGTCACCGACGAAGCCGCGGTGAAGGACGCGTTCGCGCGCGCGGCCGATGCGCTTGGCGGCATCGACATGCTCGTCAACAACGCCGGGCGCGTGGCGCGCAAGCCTGCCGTCGAGTTGCCGCTTGCCGAGTGGCAGGCAGTGGTCGATGTGAACCTGACCGGCACGTTCCTTTGCTCGCGCACCGCGCATCGATATATGAAAGCGCGCGGCGGCGGAGCGATCGTCAACGTCGCGTCAATCATGGGCCTGTCAGGTGGCCTCTTTCCCAACGCGTCCTACCAGGCCGCGAAAGGCGGCGTGGTGAATCTGACCCGCGCCCTCGCGCTCGAATGGGCGTCCGACGGCATCCGCGTCAACGCGGTCGCGCCCACGTTCGTCGATACCGAGTTGACAGCGGCGATTTTTTCCAGCCCGGAGAAGCTCGCGACCGTGATGCAGCACACACCGCTCGGGCGGCTCCCGGAGGTGGAGGATGTTGCGGCTGCGATTTTGTTCCTGTGCAGCGGTGCCGCGCGCTGTGTCACCGGCATCGTCCTTCCGGTCGACTCGGGGTATCTCGCGCGATAACGACGGCCCCCAGAATCACGCTAAGCTACACGTTGAGGAGACCATGGCCTTTTGCGACCATTGTGAAGGACAGCGATTCGATCGCGCGCAGGTACTGCGCGCGCTGCGCGCGATGCGTACCCAGATGCGCGCTGCCAAGACGCCGGGCGACGCAGAGCAGATCATTGCGGTCGCGATAGAGACGGTTCGGGCGCTCGAGATTCCGCATTTTGACTGGTTCGACGAGGCAGTTGACGGCGAAGTGATTCACTGAGAAGGAGATGGCTCCGTGTCCAATCCGGTCACTGATGTGCCGGGATGGAACACGGGACACGGCTCGCGGCGGCCAGCGCGAGAAGCTAAGTTGTTCTAATTACAGGCGTTGCAGACCTGTTACAAAACGGTCCCCGCATTGCTTTGCCCCCGTCGGTGAAGTCTCGTCTGTCCTACATCGCCGCGATCGCGGCGGCATCCATTGCCATAGCGTGGCTGCTCGATTATCTGGGCTGGCTGCAGCCGGATCGCCCCATCGAGTTCTGCGGTCTGATCCTCACAGGGATCCTGATCTCTGCGCTCGCGGCGCAGCCGTCTGCCACCGAGGACCGCGCGACGATGCCGCCGTCGTTCGTCATCGAGTTCGCGGCGCTGCTGATCTTCGGCGCCCACGCGGCGCTGGTCGTCGCGATCGCCGGCGCTATCACGCGCGGCGTCGCGCATGCCGAGCGCGCGCATCAATTCCGCCGCACGCTGATGAACCTTGTGACCGTGGCGGCCGCGACGCAGGCAGCCGGCGCCGCGCATCATGCGCTTGGCGGGACGCTGAGCCATTTCGCGTGGCCGATGCAAATCATTCCTCTCGCCGCCGCGCTTTTCGCCTACATCATCGTCAAGGTGCTGTCGGCAGAGGTGGCACGGCCGCTTCTGACGAAACAACCGGTGGATCGTTCGTGGCCGGCGCGCATCATCGTCGACGTGCCCATCTACTTCACGGGAGCGGGCATTTCGGTGGGCGTGGTTGAGATTGTCGACCACCGCGTGTGGGAACTGCTGCCAGTGGCGGCTGTGCCGATGTACTGCGCGCTTCGCATCTACAGCGACTACGTGGACCGGCTTGATGCCGAGGAGCGGCGCCGCGAAGTCATCGAATCGCTGGATCAGGGGATGTGCGTCGTCGACGGCGGCGGCCGGGTCACCCTGTGGAATGACGCGCTCGAGCGCATCGCAGGCGTCAGCCGCGATCGCGCGCTGGGCGACACCCTTGTCGGCGCGATGCCCGCGCTCGGCAACATGGAACTGCCGCGGGTTCTGGCTGATGCGTTGAAGGACAGAAATCCGCGGACGTTTCCGCATCTGCGGCTGTCGTCAACGTCGGCGATTCTTCAGGTCAAGATGCTGCCGGTGTCGAACGGCATGGCGCTGCTGTGGCAGGACGTCACCGAGCGCACACGCACGGAACAGGCACTCAAGCGCACAGAAGAGCGATTCTCGCTCGCTGCCGACGGCGCAAACGATGGGTGGTGGGAATGGGACCTGCGCACACAGGAGTTTTACTGCTCGGCGCGGTGGCTCGAGATCCTCGGCCTCGATGGGCCTGCGGTGGTCGTGCGTCCAGATGCATGGCTCGACCGCGTCCATCCTGACGACACCGCCGCGCTGAAAGAGGCATTGAAAGCGCACCTGTCGGGTCAGACGCCGCGTTTTCAACACGAGCATCGCCTTCAACACGAAGACGGCACCTATCGATGGTTCGTGTGCCGCGGCATCGCGGGTGGCTCGGCCAACCGCAAGCCCTCGCGCATCGCCGGATCGCTGACCGACACGAACGAACGCGCGCTGGCGCAGGACGGGTTCCGCACGGCGGGCTTCCGCGATCCGTTGACGAGCCTCCGCAGCCGCGCCGACTTTGTCGAAGGGCTGGGCCGCCGCCTCGAGGAGTACAAGCAGCCGAACCGTTCGGGCGGGCGATTCGCGATTCTCTATCTCGATCTCGATCGCTTCAAGGTGATCAACGACAGTCTCGGCCACCTGGTGGGCGACGAGCTGCTGATTGCCGTCTCGCGCCGGCTCGAGTCGTGCCTGCGTCCGGACGATACGCTTGCGCGCCTGGGCGGCGACGAGTTCGCCATTCTGCTCCAGACGATCAGGGACGAGCAGCAGGCGAACGTCATCGCGTTTCAGATTCAGGAATCGTTGAGCGCGCCGATCATCGTGGCGGGACGCGAGGTCTTTACGTCGGCGAGCATCGGCATCTGCTTCGGCACCACGGAGCATGCCAACCCCGACGAGATCATGCGCGATGCCGACACGGCGATGTATCACGCGAAGGCGCACGGAAAGGCGCGGCACGAGCTCTTCGACGCCGACATGCACGCCCGGACGCGCGACCGGCTCGACCTGGAAAACGACTTGCGCCACGCGGTCACGAATCACGACTTCGAGGTGGTGTATCAACCGATCGTGCTGCTCGGGTCGGGCATGTGCGTGGGCTTCGAATCGCTGATCCGCTGGAACCGCAACGGCAAACCCGTGTCGCCGGTGACGTTCGTTCCGATGGCCGAAGAGCTGGGGCTGATCGAGCCGCTCGGCACGTGGATCCTGCAGCAGGCCTGCGAGACGTTCGCCGCGTGGCAGCGGCGATATCCGGACAGCGGCCTCGACTACATCACGGTGAACGTGTCGAGCCGCCAGCTGATGCAGCAGAATTTCCTCAGGATCGTCGAACAGGCGGTGGAGAAGTCTCGTCTGAAGCCCGCAGACCTGCGGCTCGAAATCACCGAGACCGCGTTGATGGACAGTCCAGGCGCGGCTGCCGAGCTCTTGACGCAGCTTCGCGCGTTCGGCGCGAAGATCTATCTCGATGACTTCGGCACCGGCTATTCATCGCTGAGCCACCTGCACAAGCTGCCGGTCGACGCGCTCAAGATCGATCGCTCCTTCGTCAAGAGCATCGCGCCCGGAGATCGGCCGGCCATCGTCGAAAGCATCCTGGCGCTGGCCCGGACGATGAATACCAGCGTGGTGGCCGAAGGGATCGAGACCGAGCTGCAGGCGCGCGAGCTCGAGCGCCTCGGCTGCACGCACGCGCAGGGCTTCCTGTTCTCGCGCCCACTCTCGGCGAAGGCCGCGGAGGAGGTCATTGCCAAACGCGCTCCGCTGGGACCGAAGTGCGCCGTGCCGGCGGCACCGCCGACCGACGTCGATCCGTACTACGCCGCTGCGACGCCGTTGAAATGGCCAGAGCACATCCCGCCGCGCCGTGACGAGCTCGACGATAAGCCGGCCGTCGCACCCGTGCCGGTGAACTGAGAGCAAACCCGGGCGCATCGGCTAGACTGATGCGGCCATGACATTCCTTCACGCCGTTACCGCATCGCTCCTTCTGATTGGCGCTGCCGCCACCGCGGCCGCGCAGCCCGGTGCCGTCTACGTCAAGCGCGACAAGGTGGACGCCGCGCTCGCGAAAGGCGGAGCGGTGTTCGACGCTCCGCAGGCGCGCGCGTCGGGTTTCCATCGCGACAAGCCGGGCGCGCTGGACACGCAGAAGGGCACGACCATCATCTACGTGACCGACGGCGAAGGTATGTTTGCCGCCGGCGCGCGCACGCAGCGTCTGACCAAAGGCGATGTGCTCGTCGTCCCTGCCGGGACGCCGCAGTCGTTCACGAGCGTGTCGCCGTCGATCAGCTATCTGTCCATCGTCGTTCCCGTGATCGCCGCGGACGCGAAAGCCGAAGTTGTCTATGCCGACCACGACAAGGTGGCGGCGACGATGAAGAAGGCGGGCCCGCTTGCGGACGCACCGAATCTCCGCGTATCCGGCGGTTTTCGCAACGGTCCATATGTACCGGCGGATAACCGGCCCACCGTCGAGATTCATGCCAACGAGGCCGATTTGTTTTACGTGATCGAGGGACGTTCGACGCAGGTGCTCGGCGGCGATGTCGTCGGCGGCAAGGAGACCGGCCCCGGGCAAATCCGCGGATCAAAGATTAACGGCGGCCAGACCTATCAGCTGGGCAAGGGGGACGTCATGTGGGTGCCGAAGGGCATGCCGCACTGGTTTCCGGAAATGCCAGAGGCGCTCAGTTATCTGCTGGTGAAAGTTTTCTACTAAACCGAGCCGGTCAGTAGCAGGCGGCAGCTCGCAGGAAGAGCCGCTACGCGGGATATTCTGTCCGCTCCCACTGAGGGTCGTTCACCAGGGCTTCGTACTCGTGCGGAAAGATCCGCTGCTTGGGATATTTGCAGGCGAGCACGAAGCGCTGTTTCTCTTCGTGCCAGTCGGCTCGGGCGATCGTGCACTCGAACGCCATGTCAGAGCCGATGCTGACCGCAATCTGCGAACCTGGCCGCGGGAACGCGGGCACCTGGATGACCTTTCGAAACCTGACCAGTGAGTTATCGATGCGCTGACTCTTGTCCTCGTCAATCTTGACCGTCAGCGTGGGGATACGCAGCTCGATTTCAACGTCCATGGGCATCGCATAAGTATAACGTCCCGCGCTACTTCTCGACCTGGCACTGCCCGTAATACTGCTCGGGGCGCGACGTCCAGCCGGTCAGCCTCGTCGGGGTGAATTCGTGGCGGGTATGGACCGCCTTGAACGTGCCGCCGACGTTGCTGTCCCTGTCGGCGAACACCGACGTCAGGTAGACCGACCCTGAGATGTTCATGGCCATCAGGTGGAGGTTGTTTGCGAGCAGGCGCACCGTGATGTGCGGCGCTCCGGCGTCGGGCGCCGTCACGTCGATCACGTTGGCGGTACCGTCCTGCGTATCGATGGCGTCGAAGACCATCGAGAGCTTCGCGGGCGTCAGCTCGACACTGGGGACCGCCTCCTTGTCCCACGTGCCGATCGCTTTCTGCGTGAACGTGCACTTGAGGCGCTGGACGCTCGTCAGCGCGGCAGGCGTCTGCGCGTGAAGCGGCGCACCGATCAGGGCCATCAACACAAGAGCAAAGCGCAGGCTCCATCGCATCATACGGACATTCTCCTCGCTAACGGGCGCTCGTCCCTCATGCGGTACGGTCTGTGCAATCCACCGCATGGAGGACGTTATGCTGTCTAAATTTACTACGCTCACCATCATTGCAGCCACGTGGCTGATTATCGCGGCGCTCCCCACCAGCGTTCAGGCGCAGACGGCGCGGATGCGATTCGAATCGATGGACACGAATCGCGACGGCGCCATCAGCCGCGACGAGTGGCGCGGCTCTGACCGAGCGTTCCAAAATCAGGACTGGAACGGCGACGGGCAACTTTCTGGCAACGAGGTCCGCATCGGCGCCCGGCGCGACGCGAACTACGAGGAGGCCGACCACGAGCCGAATCGATACGAGCGCTACGTCAGCTGGACGACGGCCGGCTTCAATAATCTCGATCACAACCGCGATCGCCGCATCGCCGCGAACGAATGGCACTTCGATGTCGAGACGTTCCGGCGCGTCGACCGCAATCGCGACGGCTTCCTGAGTCAGTCCGAGTTCCTCGGCGGGGACATCGACGATGCCCGCGACGCGAGCTTCGACGATCTCGACTGGTACAACAACGGGCGCGTCGAGCGCTCTGAATGGAATGGCAGCGACGCGGTGTTCACGAGCCTCGATCGCAACCGTGACGGCGTGCTGAGCCGTTTCGAGGTGGTCGGCGGCGTCAACACGCCGAATGACACGTATGACGAATTCGCCTCGCTGGACTACAACGGCAACGGCGCGATCAGCCGCGACGAGTGGCATTGGTCCGCCGCGTCTTTCGACCGGCGCGATACGAACCGCGACGGCAGGCTCTCGCGACAGGAGTTCGCGGTGAGCGGCGGCGCGCCCGGCGCAGTCGGCACGTCAGGTGGACTCCAGCAGCGCACCGTGCGCGTCAACTCTCAAGAGCGTTGGACCGACTCTGGCATTGTCGTGCGTGCCGGAGATATGGTGACGCTGGACGCGAGCGGGACCATTCAGATGAGCGACGACGGCAGCGACACGGCGAACCCCGCCGGGTCGACCAAAGGGCGCCGCGCGCCGGATGCTCCTGTTCTGAATCAGCTCGCGGGTGGGTTGATCGTGCAGATCAATAACTACGGCCCGATCTACCTCGGCGGCCGCCGGACATTTACGGCGCCCGTCAGCGGACGCCTGTACTTCGGCGTCAACGACGATCATCTGGCCGACAATAGGGGCGAGTTTAACGTCAACGTCAACGTGACGGGACGGTAGGCGTTAGCTTCGAGCGCACGGCCGGGGCACTTTGGGTGATAATCGCCCGGGCCGTGCGCAGTTTTATTTTCCTTCTCACCCTGGTCGCGGGAACGTTCGTTACCCTGGCGGCACGCCAGTCCGGAGCGGCGATCGATCCCAAGCTGCAGGGGCAGCTCAAGCAGCTCTTCCCGGCGGCGACGTTTTCGCCGAAAGTTCCCGATCCGCCCCACTACAAAGCCTTCGCCCCCAATCCGCAGACAGTTGCCGGGCTCGTGTTCTGGACGACGGAGATCGAGCCGCTCGAGCGAGGCTACGATGGCCCGATCAAGATGCTCGTCGGGATGGACACAAAAGGGATTCTGACCGGCGTCGTCGTGGCCGCCCACAACGAGCCGTACGGAGATTTCTCGGTCGACCGTCCCGAGTTCGCGGCCCAGTTCAAGGGCAAGAGCATTCGCGATCCTTTCCGCGTGGGCGCCGACGTCGATGCGGTGTCGAGGGCGACCATCACCATCACCAGCGCTGCACGCGCCATTAGAATCAGCGCCCGCCGGATGGCGACGCAGCTGCTCGCGCCGCCAGCGCCCACGAAATGAATCGGCTCGGACTGATCGTCGCGCTGGTGTTGTTGATTCCTTGGCAGCTTCGGCAAGCGGACGGCCCAGTGGTTCGCTTCAGCAGCATTCTGTTGGCTCAGGGCGCACCGCAGCCGGAACGCGCTGACGATCCCTGGAACTTCGAAGAGGAAGAAGCGCCGGTTGAGACGTGGCAGCAGATCGTCAAGGGCCAGGCGGTCGATATCGGCTTGTTCGTTGCGTTCGCGGCGCTCGCGCTGACGAGCTTCTTTCGGAAGAGCGTCAACTTGAAATACGTCACGCTCGTGGCAGCTGTGGCGTATCTCGGCGTCTACAAGAGCCAGTTGTTGTCGGTCGTGAACATCTTCGGCGTGATGGGCGGAAACCTGCCCATCTTCAAATACAACCTCGGCTGGTATCTCTTCGCGGTGTTTTCCGTTGTGACGACGGTGCTGTTCGGGAGGCTGTACTGCGGGCGCATCTGCGCCTATGGCGCGTTGACGCAGCTGCTCGATCCGATCGTGCCGGCGCGATACCGGTACGACGTGCCGCTGCGTATCGAGCGGCACGCGTCGAAGATCAAGTACGGCATCCTGGCCGCGGTCGTGCTGTATTTTCTCGCCACGCGCGACATGTCGATCTATCGCTATGTGGAGCCGTTCTGGATGTTCACGGGCCACGAAACGGCGGCGATGTGGGTCGCGCTGGGTGTGCTGCTGGTTGCGACGATCTTCGTTCGGAATCTCTATTGTCGGTTTCTCTGCCCGCTCGGCGCTGCGCTGGGACTGCTCTCGAAATTCACGATCTTCGGCATCAAGCGCTGGTCGGAGTGCAACTCGTGCAAGCTGTGCGAGAAGACCTGCCAGTGGGGCGCGATCGAGGGCCCGAAGATCATCATGAGCGAATGCGTGCGGTGCGACGACTGCGAGCGTCTCTACATGGACCAGCAGAAGTGCCCGCACTGGATCATCATCCGGCGCAAAAGCGAAGTGCTGGCGCGTCAGGCCGCGGTGCCGCAGCCGCCGCGATAACTGTCGGCACGGCGAAGCAGGGTTGCTTCCGCGAACCAGCTCGACGATGCGGGAAACCGCATCTATGCCCCGCGACCGCATACGCAATGCGAGCCCCTTTCGCTGGCTCGCAGCCGTCCCCAGGCTAGCGATGCGGTTTCCGGCCACGGAGTACGTCGCATCGCTCGCGATGGTTCGCTTCAGCAACCCTGCTTCGCCGTGCTGTGCTGACGCGCGTCTGAACGCGAAGTGCGGGCGTGGGTGGCCGGGAGCGCCGGTGAAGCAAACAATCGAAGGCGGCGCGAGAGCGACAGTAGACAAAACGCGGAGCCAACCACCTCCGCGAGGACCAGGCTTGGTCCGAGCGCCATGGCAGTGAACAACAGCTGTTGGCGACGCGTTTTGCCGCGCCGAGCTTCTTTGTTTGCGGAACCGGTGCTCACGGGCGCCCACGTCCGTATTTCACGAAATAGCCGACCTAAAGGTCGGCACTACGACTGCATCGCCCGCGGATTGCGGGCGGTCCAACCCCTTTACGAAGACTGCCACGTCAAACGCGCGGAGGAAGATCGGAAACTGCGTACCGCATGTGCGAGTCGTTGTTTTCATTCGGAGACGATGCTACCGTCGTCGGCGCGCGTTTCGCACTGCAGCCGCGCATGGCTGAGAAGACGATCGAAGAACGTCTGTCTGCGCTCGAGGCTCAATTGGAGAACAAGACGATCGGACAGCACTTTCGGGAACAGGCCGAGTTGATCGATCGGCGATTCGCCGAGAGTTTCCGCGAACAGGCCGAACTGATCGATCGACTGTTCGTGTATCGATTCGAGGGCCTCGACAAGAAGCTGGACACGAGACTCGACGCCAGGCTCTCCAGCCTCGAGAACAGGCTCGATGCCAAGCTCGCAGCGCTTGGAGAGTCGCTCGAATCACGCGTCGATGTCCGAATCGACGCCAAGATCAAGCCCATTAAAGCAGACCTCGCGATCATCAAGCATGCAGTAGGCGTGCTCCTGACCCGGCTCACGTAACGAGGCGGATTACGGCGCGTCGGTCGGCGGCGCCACAATCGTGATCTTGCCGCGGAGACCCGAAGAGATCAGCACTTCGTTCTTGTCCGACACGATCACGCCGTCGACATCCGGCAGGCGCTCGATGAGCGCCATGCCGGCGTCCGGGCCGAGGAGGAACACGCCGGTCGAGAGCCCGTCCGCAAGCACGGCTCGGTTGGCGACGATGGTGACGCTGCGCGTGCCGCGCGCGGGCTCGCCCGTGGAGGGATCGAGAATGTGGTGATAGCGCCTGCCGTCCTTCAGAAACGAGCGCTCGTAGTCGCCTGATGTGCTGAACGTCCCGTCCGACAGATCGAGCTCGGCAAAGCTGTGGTTCGCCGGGCCTCGGGGGTCCTGTATGCCGAGCCGCCATGGACGCCCATCCTTTGCGCCGGACACGTAGATGTCGCCGCCGCTCTGCACCATGAAGTTGCGAACGCCTCGACGCCGCAGTATGTCGGCCGCGCGATCGAGCGCGTAGCCCTTGCCGATGCCGCCCAGATGCATCGACATGCCCTTGCGCGCGAGGAACACCGTGCCCGCGGCGTCGTTCACCTGGATCGCGCGATAGTCGATCAGCGGAAGCCGGCCGCGCACGACGTCCATGTCGGGGATGACGTTGTCCTGGTCGTGATCGAACCTCCACAATCCGGAAAGCGCGCCGAACGTGACGTCGAACTTTCCGCCGGTCCACTCGCTCATTTGCCGGGCGGTCGCGAGCACTTCGCGCACCTCCGCGCTGGCAGGCACAGCCTCGACACCGGCCGCGCGGTTGATGCGAGAGACATCGCTTTCGGGAATCCACGTGCTCATGAGTGTGTCGAGCCGCGCGAACTCGTCGAACACAGCGTCGAATGCGGCTTTTGCGGCGGCCTCGTCTTTCTCACCCGCTGTCCATGCGGTCAGCACGAGCGTAGACCCCATGGCGAGACGGGTAGCCGAAACCGATCTTCCCTGCGTCACGCGATCTGTTGACGCCGCCGGCCGAGCCTCATCCCTCGCGCAGGTGGATGCGGCGATGCATGCAATCGCGACACTCAAACGACGTACAAAAAAAAATCTCACAGGCGTCTGCTCATCATCTTGCATCCGATATCGATTCGTCTCATAGTGATCGTTTTGAAGAAGGAGGTCTCAATGGCGAAAGCAGCGACACCAGTACCCGCGGGCTATCACACCGTGACAGCTCATCTGATGCTCGATAACGCCGCGCAGGCGATCGAATGGTACAAAAGGGGATTCGGCGCACAGGAGATCGCCCGCCATCTCGGCCCGGACGGCAAGATCATGCACGCGGTCATCAAAATCGGCGACTCGCTGGTCATCATGAACGACGTGATGCAGGGACAGAAGGGGCCACAGGCCTATGGCGGATCCCCCGCGTCGCTATGGCTCTACGCGGACAACTCCGACGCGCTGTTCGATCAGGCGGTCGGCGCAGGCGCCAAAGTGCAGGTGCCTCTCGGCGATCAGTTCTGGGGCGATCGTGGCGGCGCCGTCACCGATCCTGCGGGCTACACGTGGTGGATCGCGACGCGCAAGGAAGATCTGACGCACGACGAGCTGGAGGATCGCGCCGCCGGCTTCTTCAAGCAGATGGCGCAGTCCGCATCCCGCTGACGATTGCACCACCGCACCGCGCGAGAACTTTTTTCCTCGCGCGGTGTCTCTTCTTTTCAGGGGACAATTCCTTTTAGACGCGATGCTGTACATCGATTCGGTCATTCTCAACATGATCGAGCGGGCGTGCCGTCGATTCCAGCGGCTCACCGGGCGGACGAACGTGTGGCTCGCCCTTCAACTGACCAACCTCAGCATCGTCATTTACTTCGCCTGGGCAGGCGTGGCGTTTTCCGGCACCGAGACGTGGGTAAAAGTCTTCGTGGCGTTGTTCTGCGCGGGCTTGCTCTACGTGCTGATCCAGACGTTGTTCAAAGAATCGATAGAAGCGTACGAGAACAACACGTACAAACGCGTGTTGAAGGGGATGAAGAATCCGCGTCGCGTCCGGGACGCGCTGCTCCGCGTCGCCTTTCTCACTCTTACGCTCGTGTTCTGGTATCCAGCGATGCTCGCCTACACCGAGTTGCACCAGCAGGTGCTGCTGTTGAGCTATCCACTGATTCTGCTGACGACCGCCGTGCTGTATCTGGTGGCGTGCGACCCGCTTCCGCCCAGCGCGGCAAAAGCGGACGAGCGCGTGCGCCGCACGGCTGCGGCGCCCGCGCTCTCTCCGGAAGAGTCCTAGTTCGATTTCTTCGTTCGCGGATCGTCCGCCGGATTCAGATACGTGATGCCGAACGGTCCGATGCCGTGCACTTGAATCGTCGAGGCCGTTTTCGACATGAAAAAGTGCTTCATTTCGGCGGGTACCGCCGTGAAGCCACCCGCGGGCAAATCCTGCATCGCCTTCTCGTCGAACGTTTCTCCCATGCCCAGCGCAACCGTACCCGAGAGCACCGTGATGTTTTCGGTGGTCGGATGCCAGTGCGGCGGGATGCGGTAGTTCGCCGGCAACTGCGCGCGCAGCACGTAGGGCTGCGCCTTGGAGGGATCGCCCGACACGACCGCGGCGCGCATACCGGACGGCATACCGGGCGGCGCATCGCCCCACTTCAGTGTGTTCGCCGGCTGCATGACGTGTGGGACCGCGGGCGCTTTCGGCGCTTCGTCGGCGTTGAAGATGTCTTCGACCACTTTCCACGTGCCGTCAGGCTGCTTCTTCCAAGACGTGACGAACTTGCCTTTCTCGGTCGCGCCCCCCATGGTCATCTGGTAGCTGCCGGTGGTGTAACCCAGGTCGCTGCTCGCACTGACCTCGGCCTTGTTTGCCGTCCACGAAAGGGCGAACCCCGGGTCTTTGCGGGCCTCCGCCATCCCCTTCGCAATCGCGTCGCGGCCGGTAACGACGGGCATCCCTGGGGCGTACTGGGACGCATCACTGGCGAAATACGACATGAACTTGTCGTGGTCCTTCGTAGCCTCAGACCATTGGCGGTCGGCGGCCATCAAGGCGGTGCGTTCCTCTTCGACGTTGACGGACCGCCCGCAGGCGGCCCCCGCTCCGAGCGCGGCGAGTGCCAGACCGAGCAGGAGAAACCGGCGCATAGAAAGCTCCTTTCGTACGGATGAACGCCTAGGGGTGTGGATGCGGATTGGCGGGGCTGATATTAGCTGGTTTGGCGGCCTGTGCCGCGACAAAACGCGACAAGAAAGTCGCATTCCCCGTAGTAAAATCAAGGCTACAAAGAGGTTCCACTTATGCGGCTGAGACCCTACACCGGACTGTCCCTCGCGGCCGTTCTCGTGGCTACCACTGTCGGTGTGGCTGCGCAGAACAGCAACACCAATTCGGCCGCGACTGGCGCGCGGGTGGTACCCGCCGCGCCGACGACGAAGGCCCCTTCACCGGTTGCCGATGCCGCGCAGCAGCAGAACAAGCAGGCGATCCAGGCGCTGCTGGCGAAGAAAGCCGACGTGAACGCTGTTCAGGCAGACGGCGCTACTGCGCTGCACTGGGCTGTGTACGCCGAGGATGCGGACGTCACCGCGCAGTTGATCCGCGCGGGCGCGAAGGTCAACGTCAGAAACAACTACGGGGTCTCGCCGTTCGCGCTCGCAGCGAAGCAAGGCAACGTGAACATCGTCGGCCAGCTCATGAAGGCCGGCGCCGATCCGAACGACCCCCTCAATTTCATCAACGCCGATGAGACGCCGCTGATGCATGCCGCTCGCGCGGGCAGCGCCGAGGCGGTGAACGTGATGCTGCTCGCGGGTGCGAGGGTCAACGCGCGCGAGAGCTGGAACGGCCAGACCGCACTCCACTGGGCGGCGGCCGAAGGGCACAGCGCGGTCGTTCAAGCGCTTATCGCGGGCGGCGCCGATATCCGTCAACGATCGAACGCGGGGTCGACGCCGTTCATGTTTGCCGTGCGAAAAGGCGACATGGCGACGGTGCAGGCCTTCCTCGCTGCAGGTGCGAACGTCAACGAGAAGCGCGTGGATCTGGCGACCCCGTTGCTGGTTGCGATCATCAACGGCCACGAAGATCTCGTCGACCTGCTGCTCGACAAGGGCGCCGATCCGAACGCCGAAGGCGGATCGACCGACCTGTCGGTGCAGGGCTCGAAAGCCCGTCCCATCAGGATCACTCTCAAGACGCCGTCGTATCGCGACCAGTTGAAGGACGTCGGCACCGAAGGTGGAAACGGCGCCAACAACAGCTGGGGCCGTCCGCTGCAGGCCGCGATTCACGTCGCCAACTGGCATATCAGCGACGAATTCGTCGCGGTCAACGTCGATCGCATGCGCATCGTCAAGTCGCTGATCGCGCACGGTGCCGACGTGAACAGCCGCAACTCGGAGATGGAGCCGCGGTGGTCGGGCGCGCGTTATCGCCGGCGTCAGGTCGGCTTGACGCCGTTTCTGGCGGCGGCACGACAGGCCGATATCGAGGTGATGCGGCTGCTGCTCGCGAACGGCGCCGATCCGAAGATGAACACGCCGCTCAACATCACACCGCTGATGTTGGTGGCGGGCATCGCGTGGGCGTCGAATCAGGATCGCGCCAGCGAAGAGCAAGTGCTCGACGCGGTCAAGATGCTGGTCGAAGAGCTCGGCGCCGACGTGAACTTCGTCGCCGACACGGGCGAAACGGCGATGCACGCGGCCGCGTATCGCGGTGCGAACAGCGTGGTGCAGTACCTGTTCGATAAAGGCGCCAAACTCGACGTGGCCGACAAGAGCGGCCGGACGCCGCTGCAGGTCGCCGACGGCGTCGAGTACGGCAATTCCTTCGCTGCGAACCCGCATACTGCGGTGCTGTTGCGTAAGCTCGGGGCAAAGGAAATACCGTGCCCCGGTCTGTGCCCGAATGTGATTCCGGATGAAGCCTTGCCACCAGAGGAGCCCGTACGATGAAGCGCGCACTGCTGTTTGCCGCTGCGACGTCCTTCGTCGTCGCCGTCGCACTCGACGTTCAAACCCGCATGCCGGCCTATGCGCAGGCCGCACCCGCGTCCGCGCAGCCGTCGCAGACCGCTGCGGCGCCGCAGGGGAGCGATGCCGTCACTACGCACAAGGCGACGCTGCAGAAGTACTGCGTGAGCTGCCATAACGAGAAGGTGAAATCGGGCGGCCTTGCGCTCAGTACCCTCGATTTGGCGCGCGTTGCCGACAACCCAGAGCCCTGGGAGCACGCGATTCGTAAGGTTCGCACGGGCGCGATGCCCCCGGCCGGACGTCCGCGGCCCGACAAAACCGTTGCCACCGAGCTGGTGACGTACCTCGAGACCGAGCTCGACCGCGCAGCCTTGGCACAACCGAACCCTGGCCGTCCCGCGCTGGCGCGTCTCAACCGCGCTGAATATCGCAACGCCATCCGCGACTTGCTCGCGCTCGAGATCGACGCCGCGTCGATACTGCCGAACGACATCGCCGGCCACGGATTCGACAACAACGCGGACGCGCTGACGCTGTCGCCCATGCTCACGGAGCGGTATCTCGGCGCGGCGGCGAAGATCAGCCAGTTGGCGCTCGCACGGCCGCGCGGCGTCCCGATGCCGGAAACGTTCTTTGTGCCCACCGACCGCAATCAGAACGTGCGTATCAGCGACGATCTGCCGTTGGGATCGCGAGGCGGCGTCGCGCTGCGGTATTACTTCCCCGCGGATGGCGAGTACCTGTTCGAGATGCGGCCGAAAGAGAGCGGCGCAGGCGGCGGGTTCGAGGGCATCACGGGCGAGCCTCACCAGCTCGACGTCGCGATCGATAACGTCAAGGTCGGAACGACCACATTGGGCGGGCCGGATTTCGCTCCTCGGCGTGGCGCCGGCGCCGCCGGGGCGGGCGACTACCCGCGCGAGGACCGGACCAAGAAAATACTCGAGCTGATGACGTTCCGTGTGCCGGTCAAGGCCGGATCGCACCTGGTGCAGGCGTACTTCGCCTCGAAGACGACGGCGCTCGTCGAGGATCTCATCGACCCGTCGCTTCGTCGAGAACCCTATCGCGACGGCAGCGGCGAGCCACGGATTTCGAGCCTGACCATCACGGGCCCGCAGCCGACGACTGCGTCGGTGGGCGACACCGCGAGCCGCCGGCGCATTCTGACGTGCGCGCCGTCATCGGCGAAGGATGAGACGTGCGCCAGAAAAATCGTGTCGACGCTGGCGCGCCGCGCGTATCGTCGTCCGATCACCGAGGACGATTTGCAGGCGCCGCTCACGGCCTACCGCGGCGCTGCGGCCACCAACGGCTTCGAGCCCGGCATCGAGATGGCCATCCGCAGCATCCTGATGAGCCCGAAGTTCCTGTTCAGGTTCGAGAGCCAGCCGCCGAAGACCGCGCCCAACGCCGCGTACCGCGTCAGCGATCTCGACCTCGCCTCGCGCCTGTCGTTCTTCCTCTGGAGCAGCATCCCGGACGACGAGCTGATCGCGCAGGCTGAGAAGAAGATGTTGAGCAAGCCGGAAGTTCTGCAGCAGCAGGTCAAGAGGATGCTCGCCGACCCGCGCTCGAAGGCGATGGTCGAGAACTTTGCCGGTCAGTGGCTGCACATCCGCAACGTCGCGGTGCACCAGCCGAGTCCGGAAACCTTGTTCCATTTCGACGACAACTTGCGCAAGGCCTTCGAGCAGGAGACGAAACTCTTCTTCGAGAGCATCATGCGCGAGAATCGCAGCGTCCTCGATCTGATCGACGCCGACTACACGTTCCTGAACGAGCGCCTCGCCAGGCACTACGGCATCGAGGGCGTGCAGGGTGAGCGGTTCCGGCGCGTGGCGCTGCCGGCGGACAGCCCCCGGGGTGGACTGCTCGGGCAGGGGTCGATTCTGATGGCGACCTCCTATCCCAACCGGACGTCGGTCGTGATTCGCGGCAAGTGGATTCTCGAGAACATCTTCGGCGCGCCGCCGCCGCCCCCTCCGCCGAACGTGCCGGAACTGAAAGACGACCGCGATCCGCGGAAAGTGCTCCCGATGCGCGAACGGATGGCGGCACACCGCGCCAACCCTGCATGCGCCGGCTGCCACGCACAGATGGACCAGCTCGGTTTCGCGCTGGAGAACTTCGATGCGATTGGCGAGTGGCGCGACATCTACGCATCAGGCGCCAAGGTCGATGCCTCGGCCCAGTTGCCCGACGGGTCGAAGTTCAACGGACCGGCGGAGCTCCGGAAAATCCTGATGTCGCACTCGGACGAATTCCTGACGACCATGACCGAAAAGCTGATGGTCTATGCGCTTGGCCGGGGGCTGGAGGCGACCGACGCCCCGGCGGTGCGCAAGATCAAGCGGGACGCGACGCGCGACAAGTACCGGTTCGAGGCACTTATTCAGGGGATTGTGACCAGTACACCGTTTACAATGAGAATGGCGCAGGACTTTGCGAACTAATGATGGAGGCTGCCTGAGATGGTGATTACAAAACTAGCGCTGCCACGCCGGACGTTCATCCGGGGGATCGGTGCCACAGTGGCGCTGCCGTTCCTGGATGCCATGGTGCCGGCCATGAGGGCCCAGGCCAAGGCGGCTCCTCGATTCACCGCGATCTACTGCGGGAACGGCGCCAACATGTTCGACTGGACGCCTTCGACCGAGGGCGTCGGTTTCGCGATGTCCCCGAGCTTGACGCCGCTCGAGCCGTTTCGGAATCGCCTTGTGGTCCTGACCGGGCTTGATAACTTCCAGGCCACGGACCAGGGCGACGTAGGCGGGCAGCATCCGCGTGCCGCACCGGCCTTCATGAGCTGCGCGCACCCGAAGCAGACGGAAGGCGCCGACGTGCAGGCGGGGACGACGATCGATCAGATGATCGCCGACCGCATCTGCCGCGACACGAAGCTCCCGTCGCTCGAAGTCTCCGTCGATCGCAACGACGTCGTGGGCGCGTGCGACCACGGGTATGCCTGCGCCTACATGAACTCGATGTCGTGGAAAACCCCGACGACCCCGCTGCCGTCGGAGACGAACCCGCGCTTCGTGTTCGAGCGGATGTTCGGCATCGGCGCGACCGCCGAAGAGCGTCTGGCGCGCGCCAAGGAAGATCGCAGCATCCTCGACGCGCTCACAGAGGAGATCGCGTCGCTCCGCAGACGGCTTGGCTCGGGCGACCGCGCGAAGCTCGGTCAGTACTTCGACGCCGTGCGCGACGTCGAGCAGCGCATCGTGAAGGCCGAGTCGACCAACAGCGACTTCTCGGTACCAGAGCAGCCGGTCGGCGTGCCCGAGACCTTCAAGGAGTACATCGAGCTGATGTTCGACTTGCAGGCGTTGGCGTTCCAGGCCGACATCACCCGCGTCAGCTCGTTGATGATGGCGCGTGAAAACGTCAACCGCTCGTATCCGGAAATCGGCTTGCCCGAGGCGCATCACTCCATCTCGCACCACGGGAACAACCCGGAGAAGATGAAGGCGTACACGAAGCTCAACACGTATCACGTCGAAACGTTGACGTACTACCTGAACAAGCTGCAGTCGATACCCGACGGCGACAGCAACCTGCTCGACAACACGGTCGTGCTCTTCGGCAGCGGCATGAGCGACGGCAACGTGCACAACAACTACAACGTTCCGGTCATCACCGTGGGCGGTCAGGCACTGAACATCAAGGGCAACCGGCACGCGAAGTATCCAAAGGGCACTCCGCTGGCGAACCTGATGCTCGGCGTGATGGACAGGTACGGCGTCCAGGCGGAGAAGTTCGGCGACAGCACGTCGGAGATCGATTTCCTGACGCTGTAACCGGGTCGCAGGAAATACCAAGGACGTTGTGGTTCCGGAAGGGGCCACAACGTCCTTTTTCTTTGTACCAAAGCCTATAATGCGCTTGTGTCCGAAACACTTCTGAGACACGTCGACGCGGGCCGCGCAGCTCTTGCGCGAGGCGAGTGGGACGAGGCGAAGCGTGCGTTCGACGCCGCACTCGCAGCCGAGGAGACCGCCGAAGCGCTCGAAGGCCTGGGGCTGGCGGCCTGGTGGCTGGATCTCGCCGACGTCGTGTTCGATGCGCGCGAGCGTGCCTACCGCATTTATCACGAACAGAACAATCGGCCGTCTGCAGCGCGTGTAGCGGTGTGGCTCGCGTGGGACACGGCGGCGTTTCGCGGCGAGCACGCGATCGCCACGGGTTGGCTGCAGCGGGCGCGCCGGCTGCTCGACGATCAGCCTCCCGCGCCCGAGCATGCATGGCTTGCGCTGCGGTCTGGTGTGGCTGCGCTCCTTCACGACGGCAGCCCCGAGCACGCGGCGGCTCTCGCGGCCAAGGCCATCAGCATCGGCGAAGCGATTGGATCGTCCGATTACACGGTCGCCGGGCGCGCGCTTCACGGATACGCGGAGATCACCGCGGGGCGCGTCACCGACGGCCTGCGCACCCTCGACGAAGTGAGCGCCTCCGTGCTTGCGGGCGAAGTGAAAGATTACGTGCTGATGGGGCTCGCGTGCTGCTACCTGATTGCGGCCTGCGATCGCATCCGCGACTACGATCGCGCGACGCAGTGGTGCGATCGACTGACGGAATCGTGCAAGAAGTGGGGCCTGCGCCCGTTGTTTGCGGTGTGCCGCACGCAATACGCGTCTGTTTGCATGTGGCGGGGCGCCTGGGATGAGGCCGAGCGCGAGTTATCTGCCGCCACCGACGAGCTTGCGGCGTGCCGTCCCGCGATGACGGGTGAGGGACTGGCCCGGCTCGGCGAGCTTCGCCGCCGCCAGGGAAAACTCGACGAAGCGACGACGTTCTTCGATCGGGCGGGGGCGCATCCGATGGCATCGCTGGGGCGCGCGATGCTCGCCTTCGATCGGGACGATCTCAAGGCGGCTTCAGAGCTGGCGGATCGCTATCTCAGAAAGCTGCCGCTGCAGAACAGGACAGAGCGCGCCGCCGGCCTCGAGCTGCTGATCCGCGCGCAGACCGAACTGGGCAATCGTGTGGATGCCGCGAAGGCGCTCGAAGAGCTGCGCGACATCGCGGCACGGGCGCAGACCGATCCCCTTCGCGCATCAGCGAGCCTCTCGGCCGGGGTCGTTGCCGCGCGGTCGGGGGATGCCGAAGCGGCGCGGCGCCACTTCGAGGATGCCGTCGATCTCTTTCAGAAGGGCGGTGCGCCGTTCGAGACCGCGAGGTCGCGTGTCGAGCTGGCGCGCGTGCTTGGCGCGCTCGGCAGAACTGACGCGGCGGCCGAAGAGGCCCGGCGCGCGATCGACGAGTTCGCGCAGTTGCACGCGGAGCTGGAACTGGCCCGAGCCAGGGACGTGCTGGCTAACCTCAGTAGCCCGGCCCCGGCGCCGCCGGCCCAGGATCAGGTCGCGCGTCGTGAGGAGCGCGGCGGATTGACGGTGCGGGAGCTCGAGGTGCTGAAACTCGTCTCGATCGGCCTCAGCAATAACGCCATCGCCGAGCGCCTCTTCATCAGCGAGCACACCGTCCATCGCCACGTCGCGAACGCGTTGACGAAGCTGAACGTCTCGTCTCGCTCGGCCGCGGTCGCCCAGGTCGCGCGCCTCGGCATCTTGTAACCCGGCGGACGCCACGCGTCCCCGCGCTCCCCAGGATCCCTACGATCTCCGTGCATGGCCCATTCGGGCCATTTGTGTGTATCCCTTCAAAATGACCCGTTCCGGCGAAGTCAGGGTGTGGCATGCGCCGCTACAGTCGTGGGCAAGGAGATAGACATGTCTACACACTTCAAAATGGCGATGATCGGAACGGTGGCTTCTCTCGTCTTCATCGGCGGCGCGGCTATGGCGCAGTCGCCCCATGTGATGACGACCCTGAACGACGCGAAGTGGGGCCCTGCGCCTCCAATGTTGCCGGCAGGCGCCCAGATCGCGGTGCTCTCGGGAGACCCGTCCAAGGCGGCACCGTACGCCGTCCGCCTGAAATTTCCCGCCAACTACGCGATTCCTGCGCACTCGCATCCGGGAGACGAAAATGTCACGGTCACATCGGGAGAGCTGTTCATCGGCATGGGCGCGAAGCTCAACCGGCAGTCGGCCACGTCGCTCGCTCCGGGCAGTTACGCGCTGATGCCCGCGGGGATGAACCACTTCGCGTTCACAAGGTCCGAGACCACGATCGTGCTGTTCGGAACGGGCCCGGTGGACTTCAAGTACGTGAATCCGGCGGACGACCCGCGCACGACCAACTAGAATTGGGGGCCATGGTGCTTCGGTTGATGTGCGTGCTCGCTCATCCAGACGATGAGTCGCTCGGGACGGGCGGGGTTCTCGCGAAGTACTCGAGAGAAGGCGTGGAGACCTTCGTGGTGACGGCGACTCGCGGTGAGCGCGGGCGGTTCGACGACAAGGGCACGTCGCCGGGTCCGGCCGTTGTCGGGCAGGCGCGCGAGGCCGAGCTGCGGGCCGCGGCGCGTCAGCTTGGCGTGTGCGAGGTCAGCCTGCTCGACTATCTCGACGGCGAGCTGGATCGCGTCGATGGGGCAGAGGCGAGCGAAAAAATCGCCGGTCACATTCGACGCGTCCGGCCGCAGGTGGTCGTCACCTTCGATCCATTCGGCGCCTACGGCCACCCGGATCACATCGCGATTTCGCAGTTGACTGCGTCGGCGATTGTGCGGGCGGCAGACCAGCACCGCGTGTCGAAGTTCTACTACTTCGTCAACGGCGAACGGAAATGGGCGGCGTATCAGGCGGCGTTCAAGACGCTGACGTCCAAGGTCGACGGCCAGACACGCGCGGCGTTTGCATGGCCGGACTGGTCGATTACGACGAAGGTCGATGCGCGCGGGGTGTGGCAGCACGTGTGGCGCGCTGTCCAGTGCCACACAACACAAATGAGCATTTACAAGAACGTCGCGAGCCTGACAGAGGACGATCAGAAGGTGATTTGGGGGACGGGGGAGTTCTATCGGGTCTTCAGCCTCGTGAACGGAGGCCGCGAAACGGAGCAGGATCTGTTTGACGGCCTGAGGTAGCCATGGAAACGAAAAGCGAAGAACGAACGACGAAAACAGGGACATCGCGCAGAACCGGCCCCGATCTGGCGCCGGAGGAGTTTCGCAGGCTGGGTCATGCGCTCGTCGATCGCCTCGCCGGCCAGATGGCGCGCATGCCGAGCGGTCCTGTAAGGCCAGACGAAACAGGCGCGGTCGTGCGAGGGGCGTTGAACGCAGGGCGCCGGCTCCCTGAGACCGGCGCCGATGCCGGAGAGCTGCTCGACACTGCCGCCAATCTGCTGTTCGATCATTCGGTGTTCAACGGCCATCCCCGTTTTTTTGGCTACATCACATCAAGTCCAGCGCCGATCGGCGTGCTCGGCGATTTTATGGCGAGCGCCGTCAATCAGAACTGCGGCGGGTGGATGCTCGCGCCGATGGCGACCGAGATTGAAGCGCAGACGGTGCGGTGGATTAGCGAATTGGTCGGATTCCCGTCCGCGGACACGGGATCGCCGGGAGTGCTGGTCAGCGGCGGCAACATGGCGAACTTCGTGTGCGTGCTTGCCGCGAGGACCGCGAAAGCGGGATGGGACGTGCGCAAGACCGGCATCAGCGGCAGCCATCCCCGGCTGATGTTGTACACCTCGTCCGAGACACATACGTGGGTGCAGAAAGCCGCCGATCTCTTCGGGTTCGGGACCGATGCCATCCGATGGATTCCCGTGGATGAGCATCAGAGGTTGAAGACCGGCGATCTGCGCCGGCAGATCGAATTGGACCGCATGCGCGGCGATCAGCCGTTTCTCGTCGTCGGGACCGCGGGATCGGTGAGCACGGGCGCGATCGATCCGCTGGCAGAGATGGCTGCGATCTGCCGGGAGCACGACCTCTGGTTTCACGTCGATGGCGCGTACGGGGCGTTCGCGGCCGCGCTTCCGGATGTGCCGGACGATCTTCGCGCCTTGTCGCAGGCCGATTCGGTCGCCGTTGATCCGCATAAGTGGCTCTACGCTCCGCTCGAGGCGGGCTGCGCGCTCGTCAAGCGGCCCGCGGATCTGCGAAACGCGTTTTCGTATCACCCGCCCTACTACCTCTTCGGTGAAGAGGCGCTGAATTTCGTCGATTACGGAATGCAGAACTCCCGCGGTTTCCGCGCGTTGAAAGTCTGGCTCGCGCTGCAGCAGCTGGGACGGTCGGGGTACGTGGCCTCGATGGCCGAGGACATCCGCTTGTCGCGGAAGCTCTTCGATCTGGTGCGCGTCCATCCAGAGTTCGAGGCGCTGACGCAGGGTTTGAGCATCGCGACGTTCCGCTACGTGCCGCGCGAGCTCCGCGCCAAACTCGGCGATCCCGAAACTGAGACGTCGCTGAACCGGTTGAATGAGGAGCTTCTCGCGCGTCTGGAAAAGAGCGGCCGCGCGTTCCTGTCGAACGCGGTCATTGCTGGAAAGTTCGCGATGCGCGCGTGCATCGTGAACTTCCGTACTTCTGACGCGGATATCGACGCGCTGCCAGAGATGATTGCGTCGCTCGGACGGGCGTAGGTCGTCCGAGTTTCCTACCTCAACGCCTGGAGCAGGTTGCGATCGCGGCTTCGGCTCGCGCGATCAAGGCGTCGGCGGCAGCCGGTGGCAGACGCTTCGCGCGCTTGACTCCACGGACTTCAACCGCAAACGTGTTGAGCAGGACACGCGCCCGCGACGGCTCGCCCTGACGAAGCGCCTCGTTCACCGCGAGCAGCGTCACCAGAAATGCCCGTGCAACGCGAGGCGGCAGCGACAAGGCAGCGCTTTCGTCGATGAGCGCGGCGACGTGAACCTGCGTTGGATCGTCCGCCTGCGCGGGATTCGGCGGATTTGCCGCCGCGGCGCCACTCGTCACGAGCAACAGCACGACTATGAAGCCGAAGGCTCGAATCATCACTTCTCATAACGCTCCGAACGGGCGAAATGAACATACTCGTTTTGCGCGTCAGTCGCAGCCGTAGTGCCGACCTTCTTGACCCGCCGTAGCCTTGGCGAAAGCGGTTAGGTCGGCTATGTCGCGCATGTACGCACACCGACGTGGGCGACCGTGAGCGCCGGTTCCGCAAACAAGAAGCTCGGCGCGGCAAAACGCGTCGCCAACGGTTGTTGTTCAGTGCCATGGCGCTCGGACCAAGCCTGGTCCTCGCGGAGGTGGTCGGCTCCGCGTTTTGTCCACTGTCGCTCTCGCGCCGACTTCGATTGTTTGCTTCACCGGCGCTCCCGGTCACCCACGCCCGTTTTGTGCGCACGTGGCCGACCTAAAAGTCGGCACTAAAAATGAGTCTCAGGCGGGGCACTTCAGTCGGGCTGGGGAGGCTTGCTGAAGCGGACCATCGCGAGCAACGCGACGTACTCCGTACCCGGAAACGCATCGACTCCGCGGGCCCGGAGCGCAGCACGGACTCTTCGACCGTCGGCGACACGTCGCCGAGAGATGCCCTCCGGGGGAAACGTCACGGCGTGACGTTTCATGCGCACTTAGCGCGTCCGGGACTCACGCCCGCCGGCGAGGCAGGTTTGCTGAAGTGAACCATCGCGAGCGACGCGACGTACTCCGTTCACGGAAACGCATCGAAAGGCGTGCGATCCGCGGGCCCGGAGCGAAGCCTCCACTCCTCGACCGTCGGCGACACGTCGCCGAGAGATGCGTTTCCCGCGTCGTCGAGCTTGGTTCACGGAAGCAAGCCTGCCTCGCCGGCGCTCACGGTCGCCCATGCCGCCAGCGCTCGTGGCGTACGTTGCCGACCTAAAGGTCGGCACTACGACAGTCGCCGCCCGCAGCTATTTGAATCGCACGCCGAAGAGGATCGTAAACGACTGCTTCTTGATCTCATCGAGGCTGCTGAACGTCTGGTTGATGCGGCGCAGGCCTTTTTCGTAACGGCCCTCGATGATGATCCGAGCCACTTCGAAGCCGCCTCCGAAAACGAGGCTCACATCGGTGCCCTCTATCCCGTCGTCAAGGGTAAAGCCCTCGACTTCGTCCGCAACCTTGAACTCGAAAGCCGGTCCGACGATGCCGTACAGCGCTGGCCCGTTTGCAGAGCTCGAGCCGGCATTCAGGCGAAGCAGCACCGGAATCTGCAGGTAGTCGATGCGGATGTCCTGTCCAGCCTCGGTTGCGGTGTTTTTCCGCAGCCAGTTGAATTCGGTCTGCAGGCCGAACACCTTGTCCCGGCTGCCGCCGACGAAGATGCCTGCGTGAATGCCGGTCCGATTGTCGAAGTCGAGGACATCGCCGCTGAACTCATCGAACGTCGGCCCCACCTTGATGCCGACCCCCTGTGCGGATGCGAATCGGGCCGATCCGGCAAGCATGAGTACGATGAGCGCAGTAAGACGAAGCGAGTGCGGCCTGATCATTGAAAGCTCCTCTGACACAGAGGTCCGAGTGGGGCGCTGGCAGTGAACTAATAGTACCATCCCAGGCACACTTGAGTACACCCATGGCCACGAACCCATTCGATTCCGCCGATCCTCGACTCTTCGATGTCTCCACACGCGCGCCGGGCCCGACGGGTGCGCTGCCGTTGACGCCCCAGATGCTGCGCGAGCGGCCGTCCGGCGATCTGTTCGGCTGGACGCAGAACGCCGGCATGGGATGGGATCCAGCCGCGCTCGGCGGAAAAGAATTTCTGATGCTCTCGACGCACGGCGGCATCCGCGCGGCGGATGGGACGCCCATCGCACTCGGGTATCACACCGGTCACTGGGAAGTGGGGCTGCTGCTCGAGGCGGCGGCTGGCGTGTTCAAAGCCGCCGGCGCGATTCCGTTTGCGGCGGCGTGCACGGATCCGTGCGACGGCCGATCGCAGGGCACCACGGCGATGTTCGACAGCTTGCCGTTCCGCAACGATGCGGCCACCGTGTTCCGCAGGTTGATTCGATCGCTGCCGACGCGGCGCGGTGTGCTCGGCGTCGCCACGTGCGACAAAGGACTGCCGGCGATGATGATGGCGCTCGCCGCGAGCCACGATCTTCCCGCGGTGTTGGTTCCCGGCGGCGTCACGCTGATGCCGGAGCAGGGAGAAGACGCTGGAAAGGTGCAGACACTCGGCGTCCGGTTCGTGCACGGCGCCGTGACGCTCGAAGAAGCGGCCGATCTCGGCTGCCGCGCCTGCGGGTCGCCTGGTGGCGGATGCCAGTTCCTCGGCACGGCCGCGACATCGCAGGTTGTAGGCGAGGCGCTCGGCATGTCGCTCGGGCATTCGGCGCTCGCGCCTTCCGGCCATCCAATCTGGATCGATATGGCGCGCCGCTCGGCAACGGCGCTGATGGCGCTCGAGCAACGGCAGTCCACGATGCGCGATGTGGTCACGAGCGCCGCCCTCCGCAACGCGATGGTCGTGTTCGCCGCGTTCGGCGGGTCGACGAATCTCATCCTTCATGTCCCGGCGATCGCTCACGCGGCCGGGTTGAGACGGCCAACGGCCGCTGACTGGGCCGAGGTCAACCGGCTGGTGCCGCGCCTGGTCGACGCGCTTCCAAACGGACCGCGCAATCATCCGACCGTCCAGGTATTCATGGCTGGAGGCGTGCCCGAAGTCATGCTGCATCTGCGCCGCCTCGGCCTGCTCGACACCAGCGTGATGACCGTGTCGGGCGGGTCGCTCGATGCGCAGCTCGACGCGTGGGAGTCGTCCGAGCGCCGGACGCGGCTGCGTGCGCAGCTACAGAAGGAAGGTGTCAACCCGGACGACGTGATTGTGGCGCCGGAACTGGCGAGGACGCGCGGGCTGACGTCGACGGTGTGTTTTCCCCACGGCAACATCGCGCCCGAAGGGTCCGTCATCAAGAGCACAGCTATCGACCCTTCTGTCGTGGGCGCCGATGGAGTGTATCGATTGACCGGCCCCGCGAAAGTGTTTCTGTCGGAGCGGGCCGCCATGGCGGCTATCAAGGCCCACCAGATTTCGCCTGGCGATGTGCTCGTGCTGATCGGCCGGGGCCCGATGGGCGCCGGTATGGAGGAGACGTATCAGATTACAAGCGCGCTGCGGCACCTGCCGTTCGGCAAGCATGTCGCGGTCATCACCGACGCGCGGTTCAGCGGCGTGTCGACCGGTGCGTGCGTGGGGCATATTTCCCCCGAAGCGCTTGCCGGCGGACCTGTAGGGAGACTGCGTGACGGCGACGTGATCGAGATCGTCGTCGACCGCACGACCCTCGAAGGCACGGTCAACGTCATCGGCGAAAACGCCGTCGCCGCCACCATCGAAGAAGGCTCGCGCATCCTGAGCACACGACAGCCGCGGCCCGATCTCGCGGCCGATCCGTCGCTGCCGGACGACACGCGTATTTGGGCGGCGTTGCAGGATGTCAGCGGAGGGACGTGGGGCGGGTCGGTTTACGATCCCGAAGCGATCCTGCGCACGCTAGCGGCCGGCAAGATGGCGCTCGCGAAGGAATCGGATAGGGGTGAGGGATAGGAGGGGATGATGCGAGTGGTTGCATGGTGTGTGCTGGTTCTGAGCGTCGCGGCTTCGTGGATCACATATGCGCAACAGACGTCGAATTTTGTCGGCAAGACGGACGCGCTTGATGCGACCAACATCTCCAGTGGACGCCGCTTGTTCGAAGCGGGCGCGCGCTCCAATTGGCACGCGCATCCGAACGGGCAGCTGATTCTCAACGAGAAAGGTGCGGGTCTACACCAAATCCAGGGGAAGCCCATTCAGCGGCTCGCGGCTGGAGACAGTGTGTACGTCGGCCCCGGAGTCGTTCATTGGCATGGTGCGGCGCCGGACGCGGCGTTGACGCAAGTGAGCATAGGCTTCGGCGGGGCGACAAAGTGGGGCGAACCGGTTTCGGACGCGGCTTACCGAGGCGCGCCCTAGAACTCGAAAGACAACCCTGCGGACGGAATAAACGGGAACATCGAATCGAACAGCCCGAACACCTGGTGTGTGATGCCGTTGATGCCAGGACTGCTGGCGCGCACATTCGTGCGCGCGTACAGATTCAATCCTTCGGCGAAGATTGTCAGCCGTGTGGCGCCCCATGAGAACGTGCGGTTCGCGCGGATATCGAGCCGGCTGTAAACAGGCACGCGCAAGTCGTTGCGCGTGCTGCTGAGGTAGTACAGCTCAAAGCCGCCGGGCGCGGTCCGCGCTTCGTAGTAGCCAGGCACGGGAAAATTGCTGCCGGCACGAAAGCGCGCGCTGAAGCTCGTGCGATCGCTGAGGCGGTAGACCCCGTACATGTTCAGCGTGTGCCGCTGGTCGTAATCGGCGTCAAAGGCCTCGCCGCTGCTTCTGTCGTGGTATTCGGTGAAAGCCAGGTTGTACGCGACCCAGCCCGAGAGCCCGTTTGGGCTCCGCCGCTTCAGGGCGAGCTCTACACCGCGAGAATGCCCGTCGAGCGCGTTCTCATATCGCGTAGTGAACGACGGCAGCACCAGGCGGCCGTTCTCGACGCGAAAGTCCGCATCCGGCAGCCAGGGATAGGCGCGGTCCTCACGGTTGTAGCCAGACAACTGCCACGTCATCGAGCGCCCAAGCGGGCCCTCGATGCCGATGTCGATGTGGTACGAACGCATCGCGTCGAGATGTGAGCCGCGAAGCCCTTTCACCTCGACGAATTCGGGCTCCTGCCGATAAATGCCGCCGCCCGCGCGAGCCACCAGCGAAGCGCCCAACGGCCACCGCGTCTCGATCCAGGGCGACGCTGATGTATGCCCACTCAGCGTCGAATGGTCGACGCGTACTCCTGGCGCGAAGGTGGCCCGGCCTTTGGCGATGCGCGCGAGTGCGTAAGACGATGCGGCGAACGCCGACGCGTTGAAGTTTTCGCGCAGCGTAAACTCGGGGCTGAGCAGGAATCCCTGATCGAAGCGGGATTCCTTCGCCCGGCGAACGTCGCCTCCGCCCTCAAATGTCAGTTGCGGCGATTTCGAGTAGGCCCAGTCCGCACGATACATCAGGTCGCTGCGTCGCCCGTGGTGCAGCTCGACGCCGTCCCGGTTGACGTTCCGCGACGCATTGCCGGCCGCCGAGATCCGCTGCGTGAGGATGAACTTCGGCGTGACGAGGTAGCGCCAGGTGATGACGGCCACGGCGACGTCGTTGACGCCGTCCTTCACTTCGTCGATCTCGACGAATGCGGGATCCTGATCCAGGCGGGATCGGCCGATGGTGAACGCGAGCTGCACCTGGTGCGCCGGCGTCACATCCCGGACGATCTTGACCTGCGCATCGTGGAACCCAAACGCAAACGTGTTCTCCGGGTCGATCCGTCTGATGACGGCGCCCAGGTAGCTCTTTCTCGCTGAAATCAGCCACGACCCGCGTTTCGCCGAGCCCATCGGGCCTTCCAGCACAATCGAGGTATCTGTGACGCTCGGCCTGAATTGCCCGCGCACGCGATCGCGGGATCCCTCGCGCATCAGGAAATTCAGCTCGGCGCCAGTGTGGTTGCCGTAGCGTTGGGCATAAGAGCCCGCCGACAGCGCAATCTCGTTCAGCACGTCGCCATTGACCATCGCGATAGAGCCGCCGTCCTGCACGCCCTGGACGGTGTGAACCAGCAGGGGAGTCGCCACGCCTTCGAAGGTGAAGTTCATGTTCCTGACGGGAAGTCCCCGCACGCTGAACTCGCTGCGCAGGTCGTCCCCAGTGGCTACACCGGGGAGCACGTGAATCGCGCGCATCGGGTCGTTGGTGATGACCCCGCGCAGCTGTTGAAGCTCGTTGCTGCGAAGAACCTGCTGCGCGGCCGCCGGGCTTTCGTCTGCCGCGCCGCTCACGGTGACGGTTTCGGAATAGGTCCCGGTTCCGGCGGCGATCGGGATCGTCATGTCGAGCGTGGCGCCCGCGATGACGTCGATGACGCGGCGCACGAGGATGAAGTCGACCGACGAGACGAACAGCTCGCGGCGTCCGGCGGGAACGTCATCCAGCCGGAACCGCCCATCGCTCGTGGTGAGAACCGCGAGTTTGGTGTCCTGCACGCGCACCGACACTTTCTCGAGCGGCGTGCCGTCGCGCGCGTCGACGATGGTGCCGGTGATGCTGCCGGTTTGCTGTGCGGCCGCAGGCAGGGCGAGGCCCACAAGGAGGACAGCGATCCACAGGTTTGGGCGCACGTTCCGGCCATTGTGCACGGGATATGCCAGTACAGTTAGGCGTGTTTTTTGCAAAACGGCTCTGCAGTGAGCTGAAATGAGGACGGTCGGCTGAAGCAGGCTCGGAATTCAGCCGATACCGGTACAAGGGGGATTGCATGGATCCACTGGGCGAGCTCCTCGCAAGCGATCATCGGCGCACGCTGGAGTTCTTCGTCATGAATCTGAAAGACGTGTCGGAGCCCACTGTCGATCAACAGGAGCTCCTCTACAACGCCAGTGTGCTCGCGCACTACGCGCAGATATCAATCGACCGCGATTCGCCCATAGCCGCTCCGCCAGATCTCACGGCGGTGTTCGACCACTTCGTGGCAGATATGAACATCCTGACGGATCCGGCGGTGATGGAAACCGCAGGCGCGCAGTGCCTGCTGCTCGCGGGGTTTTTCGAGGATCAGATGCGCCGGCGGCACAACATTCATTGGTACGCCGAGCTCGGCGCTGCGTTCTTCCGCCGCGCCGCTGCCGCCGAGCAGTCCGCTTCGAAAGCGAAACTGCTCGACACCATCGGGAGACATTTCGAGCCGTGGCGGAGAAGGCACGCGCGCCTCAGCCACGAGCTGCGGGACTCGCCGTACTTGATCTCGGGGCCGCGCCTGGGCGGGAACTGATTCGTCCGCCTTCGCCGTTCAGCTTCGGCCCGACAGGCCCTTACTGCGCGAGCCGCTTGTAATTCACCGTATCGACGAACTTCGGGCTGCGGCCCTTTGCCTTGTAGTCGGCCGTGTAGCTCTGCGGCTCGACCTGAACGCCCGCCTGAGCCGCCGCCAACATCACCATGCCGAACGCCTGCTTCGACCTTGCGGCGGCAGTTCCATAGCTCATCGTGCCGTACGCGGCCAGCGCCGCCGCCGCGTGCGCATCGGCCGCGGTCAGCGCGGCTGCGGCGTTGCCGGCGCGCGGGCTCGCATAGATCCTCGCGAGAATCGTGTTGGCCTGGTTGATGTAGCCGGCCGTGAGATACCTCGCCATGTTGTCGCGATCGAACTGGCCGAAGTCGGCGTTCAAGTCGATGTAGCTCATAATCGAGTTTGATTCATCGCCAGAGTTCGCGAAGTAGAACGCGCCGCTTCCACCGTAGTCGACCCCGGTCTCCGAATCGAATCCGTCGTGCGGGTGCGACATGGCGAGATGATGTCCCACTTCGTGAATGCTCGTCGTCGTAAAGCCGTATCCCGCCACCCGGAGAAATGGCGCCACGAACCCGAACACGTAGCTCTGCGTCCCGTCGCGCCAGTTGTCGTCGGCAAAACCGAGCAGGCCGCCGGCGTTCAGTGTGTCCGTGCCGTTGAACAGAAACACCGGCACCTCGTAGTCGTCGTCGCCCTCGATGAACTGCGTCAAGTGATCGTTGTGATACAGGAACAAATCGGCGAACGCGATCCCGAACAGCTTCCTGCCGAAACAGGAGACATCGGCGATGAAGCACTGGTAGACGGCCGCGGGGCGGCTCGCGAAGGGCTGGCTGGTCAGGTCGGTCGTGAACTGATTCGACGGCTGCAGCGGATTCAGCTTGGCCTTGAAATACGCGGTGTCGAGCAGCGTCAATCCATCGAGCGCGGGATTGGCCTGATACACGTTGAAGTCGACGTTGAGCGCGCCCGGGACTGACGGCGGCGAAATCATCGGCTTGTAAAGCGGCGACGTCGTGAAGAGCAGGTTGATGGCGACATAACGGGTGACGAGGCCGAGATCGCGCGACAGGTTGTCGAACGCGCGGTACAGGCCCGCGTTGCTGTTCCCGTACTCCCAGACCGGCGGGATGCGATAGTCCGGTGCGCCGCCGTCGATATTCGTGGAAGTGATGTCCCAGTTGTCGGTCCAGACTTCCGGGCCCGCCGAAAGGTCATAGAACCACACGCGCGAGGTCGTGGCGGGCCCGCCCTCTGCGTCGTTGCTCGCGGTGCCGCCCCACGCGATCATCTTGCGCGAGTGGCGCAGTCCAAAATTCACGTCGGTGTCGGGATCGGGCTCGTCTGTCTTGGCGTACACGTGATAGATGAAGTCCGCGCGGTCGAACCAGTTGATGAAGAAGATTGTGTACTTCGACGTATCGACGCCAGGCGGCGGGTTTGCCGCGAGCCACTGCTCGACGCTGGGTGCGTCAATCCAGTGGTTATTCGTGATGTCCAGCGCCCTCGGCCCCTCGTGGTTATAGAGATCCTGATAGATCGTAATCGGGCGCGCCTCGGCGATGCTCGTCAGATATCCGAAAAACGCGTCCTCATAGGTGGAGTCCGTCAGCACCATGTTGTAGTCGAACTGGAACGACAGGCCCATGTACTCGGGCGCGCCCTTATAGAACGACTGAGCGCGGTGTACCGGCCGATATGTGTCCGGCAGCACGTCGCTGAACTGCGCGGTGTTGATGTTACGTGGTCCGGCGCCGAGCTCGTATCCGATGAAGACGACGTTGACGTCGAGCGTCTGGTTGATCGTCCGGAAACCGCCAGGCTGCAATGTCGTCAGCGTGGGCGCAACCGGCGCGGTTCCGGCGAACGGACCTGCCGAAGCGGAAAGGAACACCGCCAACACAAGCGACACGAATGAAAGTGTCCGGGTAGGCATGGATGACTCCTTCTGCAGAAAACAGACGCGTCAGAGTACTGCCCTCGCGGAACATGGTCAACGGAAGAAGGTGGTGTACGGTACTGAACCGTGCATCAGCGCTTGAGACTTTCTCCGATTTTTTTTGCGCCGTCCTGCAGAAAACGACGAAATCAGGTGTCCCGAACGCGGAAGATTCTATGCGGGAACTTGCAAGTCCGGCATCGGTTTCCCGATGAACAATCTGCGGCAGGGTTTGGCCAGCAGCCTGGCCATCCGCTCTGACTTGGCGTGGCGGGCGCTGTCGGTGGCGATGCCTGTATTGGCGTACATCTGACGGTAGAGTTTCGAGCACAGCACGAAGCCGATCCGGTTCTTGAGCGATTTCACCGCGCGCGAGCGGCGCCAGACGTGCGGGAGACTATAGAACTGGTCCCATACGCCCTGGGTCCGTTCCCGGATTTCGTCGGCAGAAAGAGTGGGATGCGGTGTGTAGACCTTCGGCCGGCGCGCCTGCGGAATCAGCCAGTGGCGGGTGATGGGTATGCCGTCGACTGCTTCCGCGTCCTTCTTCTTCGCTTCGCCCAACTCCCACTTTGCAAAATCGACGGTGCCGGGGAAAGGCGTCAGCATGACGAACTGTGCGAACGTCACGTCCGCCTTCAGCGCGAGAGCCGCGGTCGCGTTGAACGTTTCAGCCCGATCGCTCGGAAGGCCGAAAATAAATGATCCCAGAACGTGGATGCCGTGGTTCTTGAACTGCCGCAGCCGCTGGACGAGCTCTTCGCCGTAGAGGTTGAAGCCCTTGTACACATCCTTCAACCCTTCGGCGGTCACTGACTCGACGCCGACGAGTGCGCCCTTGATGCGGGCTTTGCGCATCGCGCCCAGGAACTCTGGATCCTCCGCGGCTTCCATGGTGATCTGCGTGAAGAAGTTCATGTCGCTGGGGAGCTTCGCGAGCCTCTCCATCAGCTCGAACCGTTCGGCGCGCAGCGCTTTCAGTTCGTTCAGACGTCCCTGATCCGCGCGCCGCGCCGCCAGCTGGAGATCTTCCAGCGTGACCGGGTAGAAGTTGTCGTCGGCCAGCGCGATGAACCTGAACCCCAGGCGCCGCAAGTCGACCACTTCCTGCATCACGGCATCGACGCCGCGTTGGCGCGGTTCCTGGCCATCGGTCTTCCACACCGAACAGAACGAGCAATGTTTCGGGCAGCCTCGCACGGTCTGCACGGACGCCCACATGTACCGATCGGGCGGCAACAGATCCCATCGAGCGCGGAGGAAGTGACTGGCGTCGATTTTTCCTCCTTCATGGACAACGTCGATCTCGCCGTCGAGGCAGCCTTTGATCGCCTTGCCCCATGCGATGTCGCCGTCACCCTTGACGACGGCGTGGCCGTGTCCGAGGCGGAGCGCTTCGTCCGGGTAGAGCGTGGCGTGAATGCCGCCGTAGACGACGAACGCACCGCGGTCGCGGGCGATCTTGCCCACCTCGTAGCCGCGCAGGGCGTTGCCCGTGTGTATTCCGATGCCGACCACATCGCCGGGCGCGATGCCCGACGGGTCGAGTTGCTCCAAGGTCTCGTCGGTGATGTGCGGATCGCCGTATTCGGACGGAGTCGCTGCCGCTAAAACATAGAGCCAGCGGGGCGTTATGACGGCCACGCCAAAAGACACGTGGGACGGATTGATCAGATGGATGCGTGTGTTCATCAACTAATTAATTAAGTATAGTCGGAAATGTACGATTATGAACAAATAATTTGCGGGGGTCACGATGGGTTGTCAGTGGGTGCGGTACTCGATCATGAACCCCGCTTGCTCCCCCTGGGGGATGTGCGTCACGAGCAGGCCGAGCCCGCGGAGTTGATCGAGCAGTACTTCGCGCTTGATCGGTTTGGTCATGAAGATGAGCGCGCGGAGCGCCGAGGCGCGCATGTGGTGCACCTCGTCGGTCGACACGCTCATCATGATGACGGGAACGCTGCCGAGTGGAGCCGGCTGGTCGCGCAGCCAATGCAGGAAGTCGAGGCCGGACTCGCCGGGCAGATGGATGTCGGAAATGATCAGCGCCGGCATCTTACGCTTCACGTACGTCCGCGCGGCCTCGACGTTGGTGGCGACGTCGATGTCGTTAACCAGATTCACCTGCTCGAGCGTGTCGCGGACCAGTATCGCGTCGCTCTGGTCGTCCTCGATCAGCAGAATGGGGCGCATGTGCGCGCCGATTGTACTGTGAATCGCCGGGTTTGCGTTGACTGGCCTGCCGCTGCTCTGTACGATCGGTACACCGGTATAAATGATCCGAATGCGCCTTTTCCCGGTGCTGGTCGGGGTTGCGTTGGCGACGTTTCCTGGGTCTGTCCGCTCGCAACAGGGACCGGATCCTGCCACCGCGGGGTCTCGGCAGGCGCTCGTCACGCGGTACTGCGTGACCTGCCACAACGATCGCACAAAGACCGGTGGACTCTCCCTCGACGCGATGAGCGTCGCTGCTGTTGCCGAGCATCCTCGGGTGTGGGAGAGCGTCGTCCAAAAACTTCGCGGCGACCTGATGCCGCCTCCGGGCCGCCCACGGCCCGATCGCACAGCCGCGAGGGATCTCGTCACGTACCTCGAGGCCTCGCTCGATCGCGCGGCTGAGGAGAAGCCCGATCCGGGACGCACCGAAGCCCTGCATCGTTTGAACCGCGCCGAGTACCGAAACGCGGTCCGCGATCTCCTCTCCCTGGACATCGATGTCAGTGCGATGCTGCCGGCCGATGATGTGAGCTACGGGTTCGACAACATCGCGGGCGTGCAGAGGATGTCTCCAACGCTGATGGAGCGCTATCTGGCCGCGGCGCAGAAGATTGGCTCGGTGGCCGTCGGCGCATCGCCGCGCGCCGCCACCACCGACACGTTCATGGTGCCGCCCGAGCTGCAGCAGAACGACAGGCTCGAGGGGATGCCATTTGGCACGCGCGGCGGCACGGTCGTGCGATACACGTTTCCGCGCGATGGCGAGTACAGCATTCGCGTCCAGCTGACGCGCTACGCCGGCGCGAGTTTCGACGAGGTTCCGGTGTTCGACCAGGCGCAGCGCCTCGAGCTGAGCGTCGACGGCACGCCGATGCACGTGTTCGAGCTCCCGCCCGCGGCGCACACCGAGGGCCGAGGATACAGCGGCGCGAACCGGCGAGGTCTCGATGCCGAATGGCAGGTACGATTTCCGGCGAAGGCTGGACCGCGCGACGTCGCCCTCACATTTCTGAACCGGACACCGGCTCTCCTCGAGAATCTGCTCGAGCCGTTCGAGAAGCCCGTTCCAGGCGGACCCAACGGCTACTACACGACGCAGAAGGGCGCATATCTTCGCAGCGTCGAGATCAGCGGACCGCACGAATCCATCGGCGCGGGCACCACGCCGAGCCGTCAGCGCATCTTCGCCTGTCGTCCATTGAAGGCGGCCGACGAGAGCGCGTGCGCCCGAAAGATCCTCTCAGGGCTCGCGCGTCGCGCGTTCCGGCGTCCCGTGACTGACGCGGATCTCGAAACCCTGCTCGCGTCCTATAAGGAAGGGCGCGACGAACGCGACTTCGAGCTTGGGATCGAGCGCGCCGTCGAAGGGTTGCTGGTCAGCCCGGAGTTTCTCTACCGTGTCGAGCGCGAGCCGGGTGCAGCGGGTGCAACGGATGCGCCTTATCGGATCAGCGATCTCGAGCTCGCGTCGCGGTTGTCGTTCTTTCTGTGGAGCAGCATTCCCGATGTGCCGCTTCTCGATGCGGCGATCGCCGGGAAGCTGAAAACGCCAGCGGTGCTCGAGCAGCAGGTGCGCCGCATGCTGGCGGACCCGCGGGCACACGCTCTGGTGACGAACTTCGTCGGGCAGTGGCTGTTTCTCAGGAATCTGCCGACCGTGCTCCCAGATCCCCAGCGCGAGAGCGACTTCGACGAGGATCTGCGGCAGGGGTTCCGCCGCGAAACCGAGTTATTTGCGGGCAGCATCCTGCTCGAGGATCGCAGCGTGCTCGAGTTGTTGACCGCCACGCACACGTTCGTCAATGAGCGGCTCGCGAAGCACTACGGGATTCCGCATATCCGCGGCACCCATTTCCGTCGTGTCGAGCAAACCGACACCAGGCGCCGCGGGTTGCTCGGCCAGGGCAGCGTCCTGGCTGTCACGTCGTACCCGCATCGCACGTCGCCCGTCGTTCGGGGGAAATGGGTGCTCGAGAACCTGCTCGGCGCGCCTCTGCCTCCTCAGCCACCGAATGTGCCCGCGCTCGAGGAGAAGCCCAACCCGGGAGAAGAAGCGAAGTCGATGCGCTCCCGCATCGCGCAGCACCGGGCCAATCCCGTCTGCGCGAGCTGTCACGCGACGATGGATCCGCTGGGGCTGTCGCTCGAGAATTTCGATATGGTGGGGCGCTGGCGTGACGTCGACGAAGCGCTCATCCCGATTGACGCGTCGGCCGTGCTGCCGGACGGCTCCACATTTGAGGGGCCAGAGGGCCTTCGAAAGGTACTCTTGAGCGATCCCGATCGCTTCGTCAGGATGCTGTCGGACAAGATGCTGACCTATGCGCTCGGCCGCGGCCTCGAGTACTACGACATGGCGGCCGTGCGGAAAATCGCGCGCGACACCGCGAGGAACAACTACCGCGCGTCTGCGTTGATTCTGGGAATTGTCAACAGTCGTCCTTTCCTGATGCGGAGGCGGCAGTCATGATCGTCACCAAGATGGCCTTACCACGGCGGACGTTCCTGAGGGGCATGGGCGCGACCTTCGCGCTTCCGCTGCTCGATGCGATGGTGCCGGCATTTTCGGCGACGCTGAAGAGCGCCGCTGCGCCCGTGACACGCATGGGATTCGTCTACGTGCCGAACGGCGTCGCCATGAACGACGCCCTCAATTTCTGGACGCCCAAAGGCTCGGGCAGGCAATTCGAGTTCTCGCCGATTCTGGCGCCGCTGGCGCCGTATCGCGATCACCTGACGATCGTCAGCGGCCTCGCGCAGAAACAAGGGGAATCGCTCGGCGACGGCAATGGCGAGCATACGCGCGCGTGTGCGACGTGGCTCGCCGGCGTGCACCCGAAGAAAACCGAAGGCGCAGACATCAGGCTGACGACGACTGCGGACCAGATCGCCGCGGCGCATCTCGGCAAGAACACGGTGCTCCCGTCGATGGAATTGATCGCGTCTGAAATCGATCTCGTCCTCGGCGGCCAGTGCGAAGCGGGGTACAGCTGCGCCTACATGAACACCGTGTCGTGGCAGTCGCCGACGACCCCGCTGCCCGTCGAGAACAACCCGAGCGTAGTGTTCGATCGCTTGTTCGGCGAGGGCGGCACGAAAGAGGAACGTGTCGACCGCATGAAGAAGCGGCGCAGCCTCCTCGATCGCGTCAACGCCGACCTCACGCGCCTGCAGAACTCGCTGGGCGCAGGCGATCGGGCGCGCGTGACCGAGTACTTCGATGCCGTGCGGGAAGTCGAGCGGCGGATTCAGACGGCGGAAGATCAAAACAACAATTCGACGCTGTCTGTGCCCGATCGGCCGATTGGCATCCCGGCGCGCTTCGACGACCATCTCAAGCTGCTCTACGATCTCCAGTGGCTCGCGTATCAAGGAGACCTGACGCGCGTCTTCTCGCTGATGTACGGGCGCGAATTGAACAGCCGCGCGTACCCGGAAATCGGCATCTCCGAGCCGCACCACGGCTTGTCGCACCACGGCGACCGGCCAGAGCAGATCGAGAAGTTCTCGAAGCTCAACACCTACCAGGTCGAGCTGTTCGCCTACTTCCTGGAGAAGCTGCGCTCCACGCCCGACGGGGATGGCAATCTGCTCGACCACACGATTCTGCTCTACGGCGGCGCGATGAGTAATCCGAACGTCCATCTCCACGTCAATTTGCCGCTCGTCGTGGCGGGTGGAGGTTCGGGCCGTCTGCAGGGCGGGCGTCATCTGGCGTTCCCCTCGTCTGACCAGGTGCCGATGACCAATCTGCTGGTGAGCCTGCTCGACAAGGCAGGCGTGACGGTGGAGAAGCTCGGCGACAGCACCGGCAAGGTGAACCTCGACACGCTGACGGGGATGTAGGTCGTAGAAAGTGGAAAGTGGAAAGTAGAAAGTAGAAAGTGCAAAGCCGAAAGTCTAAAGTCCAAAGTCCAGTGTCGAGCTTGCTCGTCGTTCTGGCCGTGTCGGTGCTTTGCATGGGCGCGACCGCGCCGCCGGTAGTCGAAGCGGTGAAGGACGGAAACGTCCAGACCGTTCGCGCGCTGCTCGCGAAGCGCGCAGATCCGAACGCGGCTGAAAGCGACGGCACGACGGCACTTCACTGGGCCGCTCACCGCGATAATCTCGCGGCCGCCAACCTGCTGATTCAATCAGGCGCGAACGTGCGGGCGGCGAACCGCTACGGCGCGACCCCCTTGTACCTGGCGTGCGTCAACGGCAGCGCGGCAATGGTGGAGCGCCTGTTGAATGCCGGCGCCGATCCCAACACTGCGATGCCTGAAGGCGATACCGTGTTGATGACGGCCGCCCGAACCGGAAACGCAGCAGTGGTTCGCGCGTTGCTGACGCGCGGCGCACGCGTAGACGCGAGCGAGTCCTGGAAGGGGCAGACCGCGCTGATGTGGGCGGCCGCCGGCAACAACGCGGAGGCGATCGAGGCGCTCGTCGAAGCGGGAGCCGACGTGCAGGCACGCACGAAGTACCACACCGTGCCGCTCTTTCAGACCGGCGGCTTCGGCCGCCGTGCCGAGCGCAACTCTGATGTGACGAAGCAGTCGGGATTCCAGGCGCTGCACTTCGCCGTGCGCGCGGGAGGGCTCGAGGCCGTCAAGGCGTTGTTGAGATCGGGCGCCACCGTTCGCGACACCACAGGCGACGGGACCGGCGTCCTTGTCATCGCCATCGCGAGCACCCATTTCGAGCTCGCGGAATTCCTGCTCGAGCAGGGAGCCGATCCGAATGCGAAAGAGCAGGGTTGGACGCCCCTGCACCAGATCGCCTACACGCGCAGGCCGAACACCGGCGTCAACAACCCCGGTCTCGTTCCCCGTGAGGCGCTCGACGGCCTGACGCTCGCCAGGAAATTGATCGCGCGCGGCGCCGATCCAAACGTCGCGGCGACGAAAAACCCAGACGTCACCAGCGTGGGACGCAAGCGGCTGACCGAGGAAGGCGCCACGCCGTTCTGGGTGGCGGCGCAAACGCTCGATCTTCCGTACATGCGCTTGCTCGTGGAGCACGGCGCCGATCCACTGCGCGCCAACAGGACGGGTGATACACCGTTGCTGGCCGCATCGGGACTCGTCATCGAAAAACCAGGCGAGAGTCCCGGCACGCCAGATGAGGCAGCCGCGGCGATCAAATTCTGTCTCGAGCGCGGTGCCGATGCGACCACGATAGACGAGGACGGCAACACCGCGCTGCACGGCGTGGCCGTGTGGGGGTCGAATGCCGCGGTGGAGATGCTCGTCGCCGCGGGCGCGAAACTCGACGTGAAGAACAAGAGAGGCTTGACGCCCTGGCGGATCGCTGAAGGCGCCGTGTTCGAGGATGCGGTGCTCGCTCAGCCGCAAACCGCTGCGCTGCTGCGGCGATTGATGGAAGAGCGGGGGATGAAGGTCGAATGATGCGGCCAAGTGTCCTCGCGCTCGTAATCCTCAACGCGTTGCCGCTTGCGGTGTACGGCCAGTCGCCTGCCGGTCATGCCGTTCCGCGCATTCCCGTTCGGCCAGACCCGCCGCCGTATTTCACGATCGCGCCGCGGGGCTCGCTGCTCCCGCGACCGGTGCTCCCGCAGCAAGGGTTTCCGCTGCCGCAACAAGGGCTGCGGCTGCCGCAGCAGGGACTCCAGCTGCCCGAACACGGGCTTCGCCCCTGGCCCAGACGGCCGGAGCGCGCGCAGTACCGGAGTGCCGCCCCTTACTACGGCTGGCCGATGATGATGTTCTATGTGCCCGAGCCCGTTGTGGCTCTCCCGCCACAACCGGAGCCTCCGCCGAGGCCCGTGGAGCGACCGGCGATGGGCCGGCTGATTCTCGATATTGCACCCGCCACGGCCCGGATTTTCGTGGACGGCTACTACGTCGGCGTCCCTGAAGATTTCAGCTCCGGGCGGGACGGCGGGCTGCTCGAGGCTGGACCCCACCACATCGACATCAACGCAGACCGTCACGAACCTGTGACAGTCGAGCTCATGATCTCCGCCAACCACCCGGTCACGTATCGAGCCGCTCTGAAGGCCTTCCCGCCGCCGGCCGCCATGCCGCCGACCATCTTCTACCTGATCCCAGGGTGCTATATGGGTAACATCCCACCGAAGGACGCCCATCTACCCGCCACCTGCGACCAGACGCGCGCCGTAACCTGGCGACCCTAGATTACATTTCCGTTATTTGCAGGGTTTTTTGCGCTTTTGCAAACTTCTGCTACATTGGGGTTACCCCCCTAAGGCACCTAGCCAGAAGCTAGGAGTAGTGTATGTATCGGATACGCGAAAGCGCGATCGGACTGGTGGTGGTCTGCCTTGTTTTGCTCAGTGGCGTTTCGTCCCAAGCGCAGGCGCAGGGGATCCCAGCGCGAATCGATGCGCTGCAAGCACAACTGGATAAAGCGCTTGCGACCATCACGCAGCTGCAATCCGCGCTGAAGGCCGAGGCCGATGCGCGGAAGGCCGCCGATGCAACCCTGCAGGGGAACATCGACGGGATGTCAGGTGGAGGGGTCAGCCAGGCGGCCCTGGACGCCGCTGTCGGCGCCGAAGCTGCAGCCCGAGCTGCCGCTGACAACGCCGAAGCCGCAGCCCGAGCTGCCGCCGACGGCGCCGAAGCCGCGGCCCGAGCTGCCGCTGACACTCTGCTGCAGGGGAACATCGACACCGAGGCAGCACAGCGGGCGGCGTTTGACGCCACCCTGGCCCCGGTCTCAGCCCTGGCGCCGTACGTGACGGTGGACACTGGCACTCTCAACGACCTGGCAGGGCCGCATGTCATCTTCACAGGGGTGAACCTGCATGTCCGCAGCGGCCACCCCTCGGGCAATTCGTATACGGAGAACGGCCTCGGCAACCTGGTCATCGGCTACAACGAACCGTCCGATTCGAGCTTTCCGGCCGAGCGAGGCGGTTCGCACAACGTCGTGGTCGGTCCTAATCATCGTTATAACTTCGGCGTCGGCTTGATTGTTGGCGGCTCGAGCCGGCTCGGCAACGACGGCGCGAGCGTGAGTGGCGGATTCATGAACACCGCCAGCGGTCTGTTCGCGGCGGCTGGAGCCGGGCTCCGCAACGAAGCGAGCGGCGACTTCGCTTCGGTGAGCGGCGGAGCGGACAACGTCGCGGGCGCGAACGCCAGCGTTGTCTCCGCCGGCCAGTTGAATCAGGCGACGGGCGATCTGTCCGCCGTATCGGGTGGGTTCAACAACGTGGCGAGCGGTGTGTTCTCTGCGGTGGGCGGCGGCTCGGGTCTCGTCAATGCCGTCGGCTTTACGTTCGTGCCTTAGAACGATACGGAGATCAGGAAGCGCCGTTCAGCTTCCTGATCTCCGTATTACTTTCTACTTTCCACTTTCCACTTTTTACTTTCGACGTTCTACTTGATGAACGTTCCCGCGCGCAGCTCTGCGTACGCCTGCTGCAACTCCCAGTTCGAGTTCATCACGATCGGCCCGCGCCAGGCCACCGGCTCCTCGAGCGGCTTGCCGGACACGAGCAGGAACCGGATGCCTTCGTCGCCGGCGTGAACAACGACTTCGTCGCCGCGATCGAAAAGCACGAGCGATCGATTGCTCACGAGATCGAATGTCCCGTCGTCGGCACCTCCGACCGTCTCCGTCGCAACTGCCTGCGGATCCGATGCGTCGCGAAACGTACCCGATCCCGCGAAGACGTACGCGAATGCGTTGTTGGCGCGATCGACGGCGAGCCGTTTCGTTTTTCCTGGCGGGACAGACACGTCCAGGTATCGCGGATCGGCGGCGACGCCTTCCACCGGGCCGGCCTTGCCCCAGAAGTCGCCGATGATGACCCGCACGCGCGTCCCGTCATCGTCGGTCACCTCAGGGATGTCCGCCGATGAGATGTCCTGGTAGCGCGGCTTCGTCATCTTCAACGAGGACGGAAGATTCGACCAGAGCTGAAACCCGTGCATGCGCCCCTGCGGGTCGCCTTTCGGCATCTCCTGATGGAGGATGCCGCTGCCCGCCGTCATCCACTGCACGTCGCCCGCGCCCATCTGTCCACGGTTGCCGAGGCTGTCGCCATGCTCGACGGTGCCAGCCAGGACGTATGTGATCGTCTCGATGCCGCGGTGCGGATGCCACGGGAACCCCGCGAGATACGCGTCCGGATTGTCGTTGCGGAAGTCGTCGAGAAGCAGGAACGGGTCGAACTCGCTCGTGTTTCCGAATCCGAACGCCCGCCGCAGCGCCACCCCGGCGCCTTCCATCGTGGGAACCGACTGCCGTACGTCTTTTACCGGTCGAAGGGACATAAGAACCTCACAATCGCCTCTTAAGACGGCTTAGACCGCGTGCTGGATCCAATCGGTGACGATGTCCTGAATCTCGGCATAGACCGCCGGCTGCCTGGCCTTTGCATCGCGTCCGGCAATCTTGAACGAATGATCGCCGCCTTCAACATGATGCAGCGTCGGCAACGGCGAGAGGCTCGCGAGGATCGGCTTCAACTCCGACGGCGTACCGAACGTGTCGCGGCTGCCCTGGACGAACAGCATGGGCCGCCGGACGTCCGGCAGATGCGCATCGCGAAGCTGGTCGGGGCGGCCTGGCGGATGCAGCGGATAGCCGAGCAGCACGAGGCCGGCGAGCACGAGCGCCGCGTCCGCCGCCGCCACGTGCGTCGCCGCGCGTCCTCCCATTGACTTGCCCCCGATGAACAGACGCTCCCGCGCGCTCGGAAGCTCCGCGCGGGCCGCGTCGATGACGGCACGATAGCAGGACATCAGCTGGGGCATGCGATCGGGAACCTTGCGCCGCTGCTCGGCATAGAGAAAGTTGAACGTCACGACGTCGAGGCCGCGTTCGCTGAGCGCGCGCGCGAAGCTCACCATGAAGGGGTGCAGTTGCGGCGCGCCCGCACCGTGCGCGAGGATGAGCGTTGCCATGGGCCGCGTTTTCGTGTGCGCCTGATAGATCAGGGCAGTCGTGGGTTGACCAGGGGCGACCTCAACGGAGATTTGCTGCACGTCGATCACCCGCTCTGATCACGACCGGTCATGTGATCGAGGAAATTCACAATCGTCGAAAACCCCTCGGGTTTGAAAAACACAAACCCGCGCAGCTTCGCGATGGCTGCTTTCTCTGCGTCAGACAGGATGCTGCCGGTGACGATCAGCACGGGAATCTCACGGAATTCGGGAAGCGCGCGAAGGCTCGTCAACGCATCGAGGCCGGTGCGGCCATCAGACAGGCGCATGTCGAGCATCGCCGCGATCACCGGCGTTTTGCGGAGGACCTCCATCGCGATCTCGACTGTTTCCGCTTCGACGCATTCATATCCCGACCCTTTCAAAAACCGCCGCGCCGCATGCCGGACGAATGGCTCATCGTCGAGGACGAGGACTGTCGGTGAAGGGAGCGGGTCTGAAGGCACGACGCTGGGTATGTAAGTTAACACCACGGGATGCGACGGATTCGTAAGTGGATGGCCGAATTTGCCGTCCTTCGCGGCGATTGGCCCGTGGCGAACCGTTGTGATGCAGACTAATCACTGTTAAATCAACCACTTACAGGCAGCCATACGCCAGACGCGGTTCGGCCTCAGCCTTGCTCATCAGTGGGGCTTACTCCCCCCAGGAGGCAGGCATGTTTATTTGGGTTGTGATTCTCGCCATGGCGCTTGTCGGTGGTTATTGGGTGAAGACACGCCGCCAGCGCAAGACCAAGGCAGCGACGTATGCGGGCAACTAGCATGAAGCGTCCGGTCGGCCGGGGGCGCTGGGCCATGGCCTCGCGTGCCCGGCAGACGCAAACAGTGCCAGCGTGGGCGCTCCTGTCGGTGGCGCTGTCGCAGGAGAATCGCGTTCAGGTGGGGCGGCCTGATGTCGATGCAGCGGTTCAACTTGCCGCCGAAATTGCGCTCTCACAACCGAGGAAGTTCCGGTACAATCGCGACGAGTAAATGCGCGTTCGTTGCCTCGCTGCTCTGATCGCCGCGGTGCTCTTCGCTTGCGTGCCTGTGCAGGCGCAGGTGATCGTTTACGAGGTCTTCGGCGCCTATCTTGATTCTTTGCGCGACCAGGCCGGCATCCCCGGCCTGGCCGCCGCCATCGTCGACTTCAACGGCATCGTGTGGGAGGGTGCCTATGGGCGGCAGAACATCGCCGGTTCCGTAGCGACCCGCACGGACACACCCTTCAACGCAGACGGACTGACACAAACGATCACTGCGGCCATGGTGCTGCGGTGTGCAGAAGAACGCCGTCTTGGTCTCGACGACACGGTCGGCTCGTTCAATGTCGAGACCGTCGAACCGGACGCGTCGATTCGCCAGCTTCTGACGCACACTTCGGGCGCGCCCGACAACCTCACATTTTTTCTCAGGCCCGAACGGCTTGCGCCGCTCTGGCCGATCGTGCGCGCGTGCGCGGTCGACTCGTATCGCGAGACGTTCGCGACGTTGCTCCATCGCCTGGCTATGTTCGACTCGGTGCCAGGCGCCGATATGCTGACAATTACGCCGCCTGCGGAAGGCATCCCACATCCCACGGACGTCGAGCGCTACGCCGCCATTCTGCAGCGCAGGGCCACCCCGTACTTTGTGGGCGACGACCGACGGGCGCTGCAATCGTCGTATCCAGAGGCTACGGCCAGGCTGACACCGTCGACCGGTCTCGTGACGACGGTGCGCGATCTGGCGAAATTCGATCTCGCGCTGAAACAAGGCCTTGTGCTGGAGTCCGGCACGCTGGACGCCGCGTGGAGCGCGCCGAGCGCGAACGGCGTGGCGCTGCCGCACGGCATGGGGTGGTTCGTGCAGTACTACAACGGCGAGAAAGTGGTATGGCAGTTCGGCATGGCCGAGAACGCCTCTTCGTCGCTGATGATCATGCTGCCCGCGCGCGGACTTACGTTGATTGTGATGGCGAACAGCGATGGCCTCGTCAAGCTGTACTCGCCGGCGAACGGCGATCTGACGTTGTCGCCTTTTGCGCGGTTGTTCTTGAACCTGTTCGTCCGGTAATGCGGCCGTCGTGTCTGGCACTTGCTTTCTGGCTGCTGACGCCGGTGACAGCGGCCGCTGACTGGCAGGTGCGGCCATTCGTCGGGTTTACGTTCGGCGGTGCGACCACGTTCGCGGATTTCGAAAAAGCGATCGAGACACAGAACGCGGTCATCGGCATTTCGGGTGGGTGGCTCGGGGAAATCTTCGGCTTGGAAGCGGACTTCGGGCGCGCGCCGGGTTTCTTCCAAACGGATCAGCCTCCAGACCTGGTCACTGCGGAGCCTGATCTGCTATCGAGTGCCGTGACGACGCTGACAGGCAACGTCGTCATTGCGCTGCCGAGACGAATGTCTGGATACGGGTTGCGGCCATATTTCTCCGGGGGTGCGGGGCTGATGCACGTCGATACGGTGGGGCAGCTCCAGATATTCGAAATACACCGCACGTTGCCCACGTTGAGTCTTGGCGGTGGCGTTACAGGGTTTCTCACGAACCGGGTGGGGCTGAATTGGGACATACGCCGGCTGAGCACCCTTCGTGGCGAAGGGGAAACGATAGGTAACAGTCTTGGACGAGAGCAGCTTTCTTTCTGGCGGGCGACCATGGCGGTCGCATTGAGGTATTAGGTGACGATGACATCCAGAAATGAAAATCTGGAACCTGAAAGCTGGAAACTGAAATCTGGACGTTGGAATCTGAAAGCTGGAATCTGGTGCTGTGCGTTGCTGCTGGCCATCGCCGCGATGAGCCGGGTGGCATATGCCGAGGGCACGCTCCGTATTGTGCCGCTTGTCCGCGCCGAGCAGGTGATCGTGTCGATCGATCTCGACAACGGTTACACCGACGAAGTGCGCCAGGTGATCAACGGCGGCGTGCGCACCACGTTTACCTACGATGTCGATCTGAAAATGATCGTGCCAGCGTGGGTCGATCGCACCATCGCGACAGCGTCCATCACCACGACCGACCATTACGACACGCTGACGCGCGTGCACAACCTCACCCGCAGCGTCGATGGGCGTGTGGTCGAAGTGCTGGCAACGGAGAACGAAGCCGCCGCGAAGAAATTTCTCACGTCGTTGAACGGCTTGCCGCTGTGCCGTACGACGCTGCTCGATCGGCACCGTGAGTACTACGTGCGAATCAGCGCCCGCGTGCGTCCGCCTGGCGCGACGCTGCTAGGCTGGGCCACCGGCGTGACGAACCTCGCGAAGTTCACGTTCGTGCCGTAAGAGCTTGAACAGGAGGATAGGAGATCAGGAGAATTCTCTTTTTCCAAAAAAAGAATTCGCTCCTGACCTTCTAATCTCCTGTCAAAAAAGATCTACTGGACCTCCAGCAACTCCATTTCAAAAAGCAGCGTCGCATTCGGTGGAATGATGCCGCCGCCGGCTCCGTCGACGCCGTAGCCGAGTGAAGGCGGGATGATGAGCCGCCGCCGCCCGCCGACCTTCATGCCGTCGAATCCCTGATCCCATCCGGGAATGACCTGCCCGGCTCCCAGCTGGAAGTTGAACGGCCCACGCTCCCGCGACGAATCGAACATCCGCCCTTTCATCTCCGGCTGTGTGGGGTCGTACAGCCAGCCGGTGTAGTGAACGCTCAGGCCGCGCCCCTTCTGCGCTTCACGGCCCGTGCCGACCTGCATGTCGGTGCGTGTGTAGGCCGGGCGCGCGGGCGGTTGCTTGGGTGCGGCCGGCTTGTCTGCGGCAGACGCTTTGGGCGCCGGGGTGGATGGCGGCGCTGCCGGGGCTGGCGCAGGGGCGGGCTCAGGCGCCGGCGTCTGTTGCGCCGCTGGCGGCTGCTGCGGAGGTGGTTCTTCTGCGCCGCCACAACCCGAGACGAAGAGTGCCGATATGAGCGCGAGTCGTACGGTCCTGGTCATGCGGCCAAGTATAAATTGATCACGGCGCCCGGGTTCGCCAACAGGAAATTAGGAGCTTAGGTTCATAGCTGGGTTTTGGTTTACTGGATGCTCGCCAGTTCTACCTCGAAGACGAGCGCGGCGTTTGGGGGAATGCTGTTACGCCCCGCCGAGCCATATCCGAGGCTTGACGGAACATAGATGCGCCGCTTTCCTCCAACCTTCATGCCACGCACCCCTTGATCGAAGCCTGGGATCAATTGTGTCGATCCAACGGTGTATGAAATCGCGCCGACTGGAACTCCGTTAACCACATCGGTGTTGGACTGAACGTGACTCCCCTTACTCGCTGTACCCGCAGCGTTATACAGCCACAACTCCCAGGTGTTGAACGTCGCCACTTTGCCTGGCGTCGCCTCGGCGCCCGTTCCGACGACGAGGTCGGAGAAGCTGAATTCGATATTCACCTGCGACGGGTCCGTGGGACTTCCGCCGCCGCCATCCTGGCTGTTACACCCGGCCGTCAGCAGAGCGACGACCACACACACAAACAACTTCTTCACGAGCCGCCTCCAGAGTTCAGCGCTTTCTGAACCATTCCACGAATTTTTGTGATGTTGCCGGTACGGACGGGGCACGTCATGTCGGTGGCGACGCACTGCGCGAGCGCCATGCCGCATCCGCACGTGCAGCGATCGGCGTTGGCTTCGACCAGCGCCGCGCGTTTCTGCCCGGCGTTCAATGACGTGAAATCGATGTCCGGCAGGTGACGCTCGGTATAGGTGATGTTGGCGGAGCTTGCGAGCCCGTACAAGATGCCCCCAATGACCGCAAGGACCCCCACGATGATGGCGACGTTCTTGACGCGCCGGACCATCCGGTTCCGCGCGCCGTGCCTCGCCTTCACTTTGGGCTTCGTCATGAACAGCCATTGTACGGTGAAAATAGAGCATGCCCTATCGGCTGCTGTTTATTTACGCGCACCCAGACGATGAGAGTTTTGGGGTCGCAGGGATTGCAAGAATGCACGCGGATCGCGGCGCGGAGATCGCCCTTGTGACCGCGACGCGCGGCGATGCAGGCCGCGCGGGCGAGCCTCCGTTGTGCGACCGCGCCGACTTGCCTGCGCGACGCGAGGCCGAGTTACACGAGGCGGCCCGCCTGCTCGGCATCGGCCATGTGACCGTGCTCGACTACGCCGACAAGCATCTCGCGGAGGCGCCGGTCGACAGGATTCGCAGCGAGCTTGTGAGCGCGATTCGCCGTCATCGCCCGCATGTCGTCGTCAGTTTCGATCCCGACGGCGCCAATCGGCATCCCGACCACATCGCCGTCTCGAGGTTCGCGAGCGACGCGATCGCGGCAGCCGACGACCCGAGATGGTATGTCGACACGGGCAAGCCGTATCGAGTTCCGCGATTGCTCTGGATCTCGCCGGTGATGCCGTGGGACGCTCCCAAGTCGGCGAACCTGGCGAATGAGCCCGGCGTCGACTTCCTGATCGACATCCCGCGCTATCGCGACGTCAAGGCCGCAGCCCTGCGCTCGCACCGCACACAGCACGTGTCGATCGATCGCCACTTCTTTCATCTGCCCGAGCTCGACCGAATTTTGAGCGTCGAGACGTTTCGTCAGGCATTCGGACCTCCTCTGACGAAACGGCCGGCGACGGACATTTTCGAGTCGATAGAGGAGGGTGAGTCACGGTAATGAAGAACGAAGATCGAAAAACGAATAGACTGCGCGCCGAGCGCGCGCTTTTTTCGGTTTCCGGTTTTCGGTTTTCGTTGAATACTCGTGGCATGGTTCGCAAGCTCGTTCTTGTTCCGATCGCTCTGGTTCTCGTGGTGGGCGCGCTCGCACTGGCCGGTTACCGGCTCGAGCGCGGCGGCAGCGGATGGCCGCGCTTCATCGCCCAGTCGAACGAAGACGTCCTCGAGGCCGATCGTGCGCGCCAGCGCGAGATAGCGCCGGATTCAACGGCAGCAGAGCCGGCCGACAAGCCATTGACCGTCGCGGCGCAGGAAAGCGCACCCGCCGCACCCATCGCACCCATCGCACCCGTTGCACCCATCGCACCCGGTGCATCCAGCGCGTCCTGGCCCGATTTTCGTGGGCCGAACCGCGACGGGCGATACACCGCGGCGCCGATCAGCACGGCCTGGCCGCGCGGGGGCCTTCGACGGCTCTGGAAGCAGCCCGTAGGCGGCGGCTATGCCTCCTTCGTCGTCGCGGACGGCCGCGCGTTCACGATCGAGCAGCGGCGCAGCCAGGAAGTCGCCGCGGCATACGATGTTCAAACGGGTCGCGAGCTCTGGACCAACGGATGGAACGCGAGCTTCGAAGAGTCAATGGGTGGTGACGGCCCACGAGCGACGCCGACCTATCACGATGGGCGCGTGTATGTGCTCGGCGCCGAAGGCGAACTGCGCGTGCTCGACGCCGCTGCCGGCACGCTCGTATGGCGGCGGAACATCCTTGCCGATAATGGCGCCTCCAACTTGAGCTGGGGCATGTCGGCGTCACCGCTCATCGTCGACGACACCGTGGTCGTCCTGCCGGGCGGCACGCGCGGCAGCTCGGTGGTGGCCTACAACAAGGCGACGGGCGCGCCTGTCTGGAACGCGCTGAACGACGAAGCGTCGTACACCTCGCCGATGCTCGTGACGCTCGGGGGCGTTCGGCAGATCCTCGTCGTCACCGCCACACGGGTGGTCGGGATAACGCCCGATAAGGGCACCTTGTTGTGGGAGTACCCCTGGAGCACGTTCAACGGCATCAACGTCGCGCAGCCGATTGTCTTTACGCACAACGGGCGCGATCGCATTTTCATGTCTGCGTCATACGGCCATGGCGCCGCGGTGTTCGAGCTCGCCCCCTCGACGTCGCCCGGGGCAAGCCCGCCCGATCGCTTCCAGGCAAAAACGATCTGGGAAAACGAGCGCATGAAGAACAAGTTCACGAGCTCGGTGCTGCACAACGGGCAGATCTACGGGCTCGACGAGTCGATTCTCGCGAGCGTCAACGCCGAGACGGGCGAGCAGAACTGGAAGGGGGGCCGTTACGGGTATGGGCAGCTCGTGCTCGCCGGCAACCATCTCGTGGTGTTGACGGAGGACGGCGATGTGGTCCTGGTGAACGCCACGCCGGCGCGGCACGAGGAGATCGCGCGGTTCTCGGCAATCGAAGGGAAGACCTGGAACCATCCGGTGATCGTCGACGGGAAGCTGCTGGTGAGGAACATCCAGGAGATGGCGGCGTTCGATATCCGCTAGGCCGCGCTACTTCGGATTGGCGATCAGCTTGTAGCCAACACCCCTGACGGTGAGCAGGTGACGCGGCCGCGAGGGTACCTTCTCGATGTATTTCCGCAGCCGCGCGATGAAGTGGTCGATCGCGCGCGTATCGGTATCCTCACGAAGATTCCACACGTCTTCGAGCATGTTCTTCCGCGAGATCGCTTTCCCCTCGTGTTGCACCAGATATCGCAGCAGATTGGCTTCCATCAGCGTCAAGGGGTACCTCTTCGGTCCGACCTGCAGTTCCTGGGCGTCGAAGTCGACGATCTTGTCGGCGAAGCGGAATACGTCGCGCGCGCCGGCCGGTGGGGGAGCGGGTGCGTGGTTCGTTCCACGGGCGGCGACGTGCCACGAGTGGCGGCGGAGCAGCGCGTTGATGCGCGCAATCAGAATCGACAGCTCGAACGGCTTCGGCAGGTAGTCGTCGGCCCCCGCCTCGAAGCCGCGCAGCACATCCTCTGCTCGGCCGCGCGCCGTCAGCATCAGAATCGGCGTCAGCCACCCTTTGGCGCGCATGCGCGAGGCGACCGCAAAGCCGTCGAGGCCCGGCAGCATCACGTCGAGCACCACGAGATCGATGCGCAATGGATCGGCTCCAAGCTCTTCCAGTGCTGCCTCGCCGTTGTCTTTTAGAGTCACGTCGTGGCCATCGGCCTCGAGGTTGAACCGGAGGCCGGATGCGATGTGCGCTTCGTCTTCGACGATCAGCAGCCTGGACATGAATTCGTTAAGCCGTCTTCAAACAGGAGACCACGAGACTAAGAGCGGTTTCGACATCTCCCGCACCACAAACACGAAGACACGATGAGCTCGAAGACACGATGAAATCCAAGGTGAGAATGTTCACGTGTGTCGCGTGTGTCGAGTTCGCGCCATAGGCGCGCCGGGAAAGAAACAGGCGATCAATACAAGACGAACTGGGTCCGGCGTCTTGATATTGACCGCCTGTTTCTTTCCGGGCGACGGCCGCGATGCGGCCGTCGAACTCGACCGTGCTCTCCGGTTTTTCGCTCCTAATCTCCTCGCCTCCTGTTTCTTTCAAAACAGATTACATCCAATTGAAAATTAGACGAGCGAGCGCACGTTGGGCGCAGAAGGGAGCTCGAGCGTGAATGTGGCGCCGCGTCCCACGCCATCGCTTTGGGCGAATACGCGGCCGCCGTGTCGCTTTGCGGTTTGCGCGACGATGAACAGGCCGAGCCCCGTGCCTTTGACGCGCTGAGTCAGCGCCCACGGCGTGCGGTAGAAACGGCCGAAAATGCGCTTCGTCTCGTTCGGCGGGATGCCGATGCCCTGATCGCGCACGCGCACGACCGCGAGATCCTGCTCGCCCTTGCCGACTTCGACTTCGACGCGCACGTTCTCGCGGGAGTACTTCACCGCGTTGTCCAGCAGGTTCAACACCGCTCCGCGAAGGTGATCGGGATCTCCCATTACGTCGATGGGCTCGTCCGACGTCCCGACCATCCGCAGCGCCTCTTCGGCGAGGTGCCGCTGGGAGCGTGTCACGGCGATGCAGTCGGCCGCGAGCTCTTTCAGGTCCACGCGCACCTGCTGAATCGGCACGCGCCCTTTTTGTCCCGCGCTGAGGACCTGCTCGATGAGGTGCATCAAACGGTCGCTGTCCTTCAGCATGACGTCGTAGAACTCGTGCCGCTTCGCCTCGTCGACGGCCGGCCCGCGCGCCTTCAGCGTCTCCAGATGAAGCCGAATCGACGTGACTGGCGTCTTCAGCTCGTGCGTCACTGCGTTCACGAACGCGTCGTGCTGCTCGTTGAGCCTGATCTCACGGACGAGGAACGTCGTGTTCAGGATGAGGCCGGTGATGATAGCGGCAAATACAAGGCTGCCGACGAGCAGTGGCACGAGCTCTCGGAGCGTGAGCACCACCCAGCCGACGTTGAGCGCAACGGCCAGCGCCACCAGGCACACGCAGAAGGTCACGAAGAAGGCAATAACGCCCTGGCGGCCGGGGGCGACGGACATGGACGTAACTATAGATCTATAGATCCGTAGATCTATAGATCTCTAGATACACGCGAGCTTACGCAGCAGCTTCGAGGTCAGTGTCGATTGAGGCTCGCCGGACCTGCGTGGCGAGTCCAAGCATTTCGAGCACACGAATGTGCCAGTAGGTGATGTCGATCTCGTACCACGCCAGGCCATGGGCGGCCGACGTCGGGTGTGCGTGGTGGTTGTTGTGCCAGCCTTCGCCGAAGCTGAGCGCCGCGACCCACCAGCTGTTGCGGGAGTCGTCTCGCGTATCGAACCGGCGCGAACCCCACATGTGCGTCGCAGAGTTCACGAGCCACGTCGAGTGAAGTCCGACGGTGGTCCGCAGGAACACGCCCCACAGCACCCAGTTCCAGCCCCCCAGTGCGAGCAGCACCAAGCCGAGCGTCGTCAAGGGAATCCAGTGGTATTTGCTGATCCACACGTGGAACGCATCGCGGCCGAGGTCGGGAGCGTATTTCGCGGTGATGACGTTGTCGTTGTGCAGGGCGTCGCCGAAAAGAATCCATCCCATGTGAGACCAGAACCCGCCGTGCTGCGGTGTGTGCGGATCGAGGTCAGTGTCGGAATGCTGGTGATGCTTGCGATGGGTCGCGACCCAGAACAGCGGGCCGCCTTCGAGTGCGAGCGTCGCGCAGATGGTGAGGAAATATTCGACGGCTTTCGGCGTTTTATATGACCGGTGCGTGAGCAGCCGGTGATAGGCCATGCCGATGCCGAGCGAGAGCGAAACGTAATACGTGATGCAGAAGACCGCGAGCCCGGCCCATGTGAACTGAAAGAGCGCCCACACCGCGCCGATGTGGAAAAGCCCCATGAAGAATGCGGTCGACCACGACAGTTTGCTGTAGCGCCCGAGCTGGGCCGCGGCTGAAGACAAGTTTGTGCTCCTGGAAAATGGATGCCGCGCCGGCGCCAATGGCGAGTGCGGCCGCAATGACAATAGCAAGACGCAGGGATGTCGATTGTAAGACTTCTGTAAGGCTATTAACGTCTTTATTTTCAGACGTTTGCAGTCTGATAACCACGCGCCTGCAGGTTGAAGAGCGTGGCGTAGATGCCGCCCTTTAGCAGCAGTTCGTGATGCGTCCCGGCCTCGACAACGGCCCCCTCGTGGAGCACGACGATGGTGTCGGCCATCCGGACGGTGGAGAAGCGGTGCGAAATGAGGAGCGTGATGCGATCTTTCCCGTGCTCACGCAAGCGGTCGATCATCGCCGCCTCCGCGATGGCGTCGAGGGCGGCCGTCGGCTCGTCGAAAATCTGAACGGATGCGGGCCGGAAATACAGCCGGCCGAGCGCCAGGCGTTGCCATTGTCCGCCGGACAGCTGGCGGCCCCCTGGAAACAAACGGCCGAGCATCGTGTCGTAGCGCTCGGGGAGATCGTTGACGACCTCGACGGCACCGGATTTTTCGCTGGCGCGCTCAATCGCCGCCGTCTCGTTTAGCTTATCTGTGCGGCTCAGTCCGATGTTCTCGCGCGCCGTCATCTGATACTGGCCGTAATCCTGAAAGATGATGCTCATCTCGCGCTGCACACTGCGCGGGCTGAAGCGGCTCGCATCGACGCCGTTCAGGAGAATGCGGCCGGCGGTCGGCTCGAACAGGCGAGTGAGCAGTTTGACGACGGTCGTCTTACCGGCGCCGTTTTCTCCAACGAGCGCCAGCGCTTGTCCTTTCGTGATGCTGAATGACACATCGGACAGGACGTCGCGCTCGGTGAGCGGGTAGCGGAAGCCGACGCCCTGGAACTCGATCGAATCGATCGGCCCCCGCCATTCCTCGCCCTCGTCGAGATTGCGCGACGGCAGCTCGAGAAACTCGAACAGGTTGCGCATGTAGAGCAGGCTCTCGTAGATGCCGGTGACGCTGTTGAGCAGCCCGGTGAACTGGCTCTGAATCTGGACGATGCCGCCCACGAAGAGCGAGAAGTCGCCGACGGTGATCGAGCCGCTTGCGGCGCGGCGAAGCACCGAGAGTGTGGCGAGCGCGATGAGCAGCGACGAGCCGAGGGTCGCCGCAAGTCCCCACGCACTTCTCCGTGCCAGCAAGCTGACGAACTGCGCGCGGAACTTCTTGTAGTACTCCTGCCATCCGTCGAGCAGGTAGCGCTCGAACGCGAATAGCCGCACTTCTTTGACGAGGGTGTCGGAGGTGAGAATCGAGCCGAGGTAGTTCTGATGCCGCGCGTCGGTGGCGCGCCGCCGCATCACGCGGTACCCTTCGGCGCCGAAACGGCTCGACACGAGTACGCCGGGAACGCTGGCGAGGAGCACCAGCGGCAGCACCTCCCATCCCAGTCGCGCCATTAGGCTGCCGATCGAAGTCAGCGTGATCAGCGCCTGGCCGATGCCGATGACTTGAAACATCACGCCAAGAGGCCGCGAGCCGACTTCGTTGTACGCGTTCCGCAGCGCGTCGTACGTCTCGGCGTTCTCGAAGCTCTCGACGTCGAGCGCCGCGGCTTTGTGCAGTATCCGCAGGCTGATGCGGTTCTGCAGAGTATCGCCGAGCAGCTCTCGCGACGTGGCGTACAACGTCTGCACAAGTGACGCGCCGATGGCGATACCGACCTGCAGAGCAAGCAGCGACGCCAATCTGCGATACGCGTCAGCCGCGCTCGGAAACCCACCGGAGATCGCGCTCGCGACTGCATCGAGCAGAAGTTTCCCGACCCACAGGCTGGCGGCCGGCACGAGCGCGAGCACGATGCTGAGCGCCAGAATCAGGGAGAGCAGACGTGGACTTGCGGACCACACCAGACGGGCGGTGGCCGCGAGATCGGCGAGCATTTGCCGCGTGCGCACGCGCCAGGGAATGGCCGGCTCGGGCTGCGATGGGCGCACTGAGGCGTGGTCCTGAGGGGGCATCTAGGGCAATCGTACTAGAGGACCACGCCGATCAACGAAAAGCGAAAAACGAAAAACGAATAAAGCTTTTGCCGAAATTTCGGCGTGCCGCTCTATTCGTTCTTCGCTTTCGCCCTTCTGTTTTCGTTCTTCGTTCTTCGTTTTTCGTTCTTCGTTCTTCGTTCTTCGTTTTTCGTTCTTCGTTTCGTTACAGCCCGGCCACTTACTTCGCCGGCGCAGCTCCGCGTCCGCGCATGCCGCGCTCGGTGGAGGGCGGAACCATGCCCTTCGTTCGCATGTACACCGTCATGATTCCGTACTCTTCGTTCCCGTGTGTGAGGAGGTTGGCGAGCACCGAGCCCCGGGCGACTTCGTTCTGGCCCTGCCGGACGAGCTCGAGCGCACTCTGGTCGGTCAGGTTCGCGAATGCTGGATCGCAAAATGCGAACGAGTCGGCAAGCGCCTGAATGATGTCGGCCCTCGTCGTCTTCGTCTTTTCCAGGTTCGATCCCTGGTGTGGATTCGCCGCACCCGTCGCCGCGGCGCACGAATTGAACTGCGAGTTCGCCACGTGTGCGAGCTGCGCGCCGTAGCCGCGAATGTCGGGCGACGGCGTGTAGCCGTAGCTGGCTTCATCGAACTTCTGCGCGGCTTCGGTGAGGTTCATCTTCATGGTGTTGTAGGACCGCCGCAGCCCTTCGCTGAGCGGAACTTTCTGCCCACCCTGCGCCGCGGGCGCCTGCGCCCATGTGGTCGAGGCCGTCAGCACGCACGCAAACATCAGACAGATCATGGCTTTCATACACGCTCCTTGGAAGTTTCGCGGAAGGAATCACTATAATGGCGGCCTCCCTTGGAGGGCAACCATGATTCCTGTCCCTGCGGTCTCACGGCGGGAGCTTTTCAAAAGATTCGGCCTGGCCGGCGCCGCGGCGCTGATGCTGCCCGAGCTCGACCGCGTGCTCGCCTTTCAGCGGGATGTCAAAGGCGGAGCGACACCGGCAGGCGCGTTGAGCGCGAGCGAGGCCGCCACGCTGGCGGCGATCTGCGCGCGGCTCATCCCGACAGACGAGAACGGGCCAGGTGCTGCCGAAGCGCGTGCGGCCGTGTACATCGATCGGGCGCTGACGGGCTGGCTGGCTCCGTCCCGCGAAGCGTACTCGGTTGGTCTGGCCGCGGTTGACGACGCCGCCCGCGCGCGCGGCGCGAAACGATTCGTCGATCTTCCTCCGGCGGAGCAGGACGCTGTCCTACGGTCCCTCGAAGACACCCCGTTCTTTGCGCTGGCACGGACGCACACCATACAGGGCACGTTCTGCGATCCGGCCTACGGCGGCAACGCCAACTTCGTCGGTTGGGATCTGATTGGATACCCGGGCGTGCGGCTGAACGTCACTGCGGCCGACCAGCGCATGAACTCGCCGGTCGCGCCCATTCGCCGATCGGCGTACGACTACGCGATGTTTGCGGCGGGAGCGCATTAGCCATGCCGACGACGCTGAAACCCACGGACATCGTCATCGTCGGAATGGGCGCCGCCGGAGGAGTGGCTGCGCTGCCGCTCGCGCAGGCCGGACTCAAGGTGATCGGCCTCGAAGCGGGCACATGGCTCACGTCGAAGGACTTTGCTCCCGACGAGCTGCGGAACAACTATCGCGCCTGGCCGCAATCGGTGCAGAAGGCGAATCGCGAAGTGCCGACGCATCGGCCAAGCGCCTCCGCTCCGTATTCGCCGCGCCCGGCGTTTCACCCGATGATGAACGGCGTGGGCGGCACGTCGCTGCATTACTGGGCGCAGAGCTGGCGGCTGAGTCCATGGGACTTCAAGGTCGTCAGCGAAACGACGAAGCGCTACGGCGCGTCACGGCTGCCGCGCGGGTCGACGGTGGAAGACTGGCCATTCGGCATCGAAGAGATCGAGCGCTACTACGACATCGCCGAACGAGAGCTCGGCGTCTCGGGGAAGGCTGGCAACATCGGAGGCACGATCGATCGCCGCGGCAACATCTTCGAAGCGCCGCGCCGCCGCGAGTACCCGATGCCGCCGCTCAGGTGGACCGACTGGCACGACAAAATGGCGGCGGCGGCGAAAAACCTCGGATGGAATCCGTTTCCCGGGCCGGCCGCGATCAACACGCGGTCGTATGAGAATCGTCCGGGCTGCGCGTATCACGGTTTCTGCGCGCGCGGCGGCTGCCACGTCAACGCGAAAGGCTCGACGGCCGTCACGACGATCCCGAAGGCGCAGAAAACCGGCAACCTCGAGGTCGTCACGGAAGCGCACGTCACCGAAGTGAACGTCGACAACAACGGCCACGTTACTGGCGTCACATACGTGAAGGGCACCGAGGTATTTGTCCAGCCGGCGAGCGTCGTGATGCTGGCGACCTATACCTACGAGAACGTGCGGACGCTGCTTCTATCGAAGTCGAAAGCTTTTCCCAATGGGCTCGCGAACAATCACGGACAGGTCGGCCGTCATTACATGACGCATGCGACCGGCGGCAGCGTGCAGGCGTTGTTTGCGGAGAACCTCAACAACTGGTACGGCCTGCCGGCCCAGGGCGTTGCCGTGGACGACTTCGCGGACGACAACTTCGATCATTCGACCCTCGACTTCATCGGTGGAGGCAATCTGTTCGTGTACTCGGACCGGCGGCCGATTGTCGCTGCCAGCATGACCACGTTCGGAAAAGCCCCGCAGTGGGGCTCGTCGTGGAAAGCGTTCGTCAAGCAGAACGCCGATCGCTGGCACGCGGCGTACATGCAGAAGACCACGATGCCGTACGAGGACAACTATCTCGATCTCGACCCCACAGTGAAGGATCCGCTCGGTCTGCCCGTCTGCCGGATCACGGCCGACTTCAAGGACAACGAGCGCAAAGCCGCTGCGTACGTCGCCGACAAAATGGAGCAGTGGTATCGCGCGGCCGGAGCAACCGAGGTCGTGCGGAATCCGCTGGGCACGATGGGACCCTCGACGCACGCGTACGGTGGGACGCGCATGGGCGACAACCCCGAAACGAACGTCGTCAATCGATGGGGTTTCGCGCACGAAGTGCCGAATCTCGGCATCCTCGGCGCATCGGTGATGGGCACGAGCGGCGCGCACAACCCTACGCTCACGGTGCAGGCGCTGGCGTGGAGGACCGCGGAATACCTCGTCAAGAACTGGACGAAAGTCGCCGGTCGCTAGCAGGCCGTCAATCCTGCGGCGGTATTTCCTGTCCGAAGACGTCCGGTTCCGGACCGGAGTCGGTCTTGCCGCTCAGATCGCCCACGTCGGTGTCGTGATCCGGCTCGAGGCGGCGTCTGTCAGGACTCGGCTTGACGTTCTCTCTCGACTCTTCCGCCTGTTTCTTCACTGACGCGGGATTCGGTTCTTCTCTGCTCATGTCCGGGTGGCCTGCAATGCGAGTACCAAACGGTCTCGCGGGCACGAGCGCGAACGCCGGGCTATATTCATCAGATGCGCCGCTGCATCCTCGCGATTCTGGCCTTCGCGGTTCCCTCCTCAGCGTCCGCGCAGACGGCGATTCCATACGCGGTTGTGTTCGATTCATACATGACGCCGGCGGCAGGCGCCCAGGATCTCGTGACCCTTCAGCACCTCACCGCCTCCGCCGAGGATCGGTGGCTTCCGAGCAAGCTTGGAACAGAACGCAGCCGGCCGGCGCTCGCGCTGGGCATCCTTTACCGCGCGGGAAAATTTCTGGCGCTCGACGTGCCACAGGATCATCTCCTGATGGTCGTGGCTCATGAAGTCTTCGGCCACGGCGCGCGATTCCGGGAGCTCGGCGAGGGCAGTCTCCGCTACGGGTTTGATGCGCCGATTCCCTACGGCTCCGGCGATGCCTTCACGAGGTTCAACGGCTCCTTTCCCATTTCTCCTTTGGCGAACCTGAATGTATCGGCGGCCGGCATCGAGGCGCAGCATTCACTGGCGGACGCGATATCAGAACACGCAGTCAATCGGGGTCGATTGCATTATCGCGAAGGGTGGCTGTACTTCGAATCGCGGATGACTGCAATCAGCTACATCCAGAGTGCGTCGCCGACATCCGCCGAAGGCCACGACCCAGCGGACTTTCTGATCGCGTTTCGCCATGCGTGCACCGCGCCGTGCGTGCCTGCGACGCGCAAAGAGGTTCAACGCCAATCGCTGCTCGCCCTGGCAGATCCGTTGTTGTACTACGCGCTGTACGGAGTGGCGGTGTCGTATGCCGGTAACGGCAACACCACCGGGCCGATGCCGCTCATACCCGTAGGCGGCGGTATGCGCATCATGCCGTCGCTCGGATACACGCTCGTGCCGTACGGAACGGAATGGACACTGCGCAGTGCCGTACAGAACGAGCAAAAGGCGCGCAGTGAGGCGCGGCGGATCACCAACGTCAGCCTGCGTATCGGAGACACAGGCGCCTCTTCGACGTGGGGCATCGGTGTCCGCGCGGCCGACGTACTGCGCGTGCGCGGTCTTTCGATCGACCTCTCCGTCGAAGCGTGGCGGCAGCCCGAGCTGCTCGCGGATAAGACATCTGACGCGCAACACACGGGCGCAAGCGCGATGGGCACGGTCGTCCTGCCGATGCCGCGCGCGCTGCGATCGCGGTGGTCGGAGGGAATTCTGATCTCGGCGGGCTACAAATCGCAGGGCTTCGTGCCCGGTGAGCAGCTCTCGGGCGGAGGAGTCCTCCGCGCGGGGATTACAATGTCGGCGCGATGAGCGATCCCGTCCTCGAGCTGCGCAACGCGAGTGTCATAAAAGGCGATGCGACGGTCCTTCACGGACTGACGCTACACATTTGTGCCGGCGAACATACGGCTATCCTCGGACCGAACGGCGCCGGCAAGTCTGTGCTTCTTCGGCTGCTCACCCACGAGGAGCGCGCCCTGCCGCTGCCGGACGATCAGTCGGCGGTGCGCGTATTTGGCGACGACAACTGGAATGTGTTCGAGCTGCGCCCGCAGCTGGGGATCGTGTCCTCAGATCTGCATCAGCGGTTCGTCAGCGGCAACAGCGAAGGCCGCATCACCGGGCTTGCAGCAGTGCTCTCGGGCTTCGTGGCGTCGCAAGGCATTCTCCGCTACAGCACCGTGACCGACGAGATGCGCCGGCGCGCGTCGGAGGCGCTCGACAAGATGGGTGCGGGCCATCTCTCGCGCCGCCTGTTGAACGAGATGTCGAGCGGAGAGGCTCGTCGCGTCTTGCTGGCTCGGGCGCTCGTGACCAATCCGCGCGCCCTCGTCCTTGACGAGCCCACGACCGGACTCGATGTCGTCGGCCGGCATCGTTTCATGGAGCGCGTGAGGCACATCGCGAGAGATGGCACGACAATTATCCTGATTACGCATCACGTCGAGGAAATCATCCCGGAAATTGGCCGGGTCATCCTGTTGAGAAACGGCCGCATCGCCGCGGATGGAGTGAAACGCGACATGTTGACCGAGCAGCACCTCAGCGAGACGTTCGGCGGCCGAATGAAAGTTGAACAGAACGACGGGTACTACTTCGCGCGGGGCGAGTAGGCACAGGCGGATAGCCGCGTAGTGCGAAGGCGGGTAAACTAAAAGATGGAGGAATCATGCTCAAGCATTTATTAGTGCCGCTGGCCGCAGCGGTGGTCCTGGCATTGCCGGTGGCGGCACGTGCTCAGGCGTTTCCGGATGGTCCTGGGAAGGAAATCCTCGAGAAGAAATGCAGCACATGCCACGCACCCGAACAAGTGACAACGTTCGGCCGCAGCGCGGAAGAATGGCACGAAGTCGTCGTCAACATGATTGACCTCGGAGCCGAGGTGAACGAGGAAGAGGCCAAGGTACTTGTCGAGTACCTTGCGAAGAACTGGCCGCTGAAGGGTTCGAAGCCTGCCGAAGAGAAGCCCGCAGAGAAGCCGGCGGAGAAGCCGGCGGAGAAATCTCAGGCCGCACTTGGCAGCGTCGCTCCAGCCTCTTCACACGGTCCATCTGTCACGATCCGCGAGTGGGACGTGCCGACGCCGAAATCGCGTCCGCACGATCCGCTCGCCGCGTCGGACGGCACCATCTGGTATACGGGCCAGATGGTGAACGTCCTCGGGCGTCTTGATCCCAAGACCGGGCAGATCAAGGAATTCGCGCTCAAGACGCCGGCCTCTGGTCCTCATGGTCTCACCGAGGACAAGGCCGGCAACATCTGGTATACCGGAAATTCAAAAGGCCTCATCGGCAAGCTGGATCCCAAGACGGGTCAGGTGACGGAATATCCGATGCCCGATCCTGCCGCAAAAGATCCGCACTCTCTCGCGTTCGATCAGAACGGCACGCTCTGGTTTACGGTGCAGGGCGCGAACATGGTGGGGAAGCTGAACCCCGTCAACGGCGAGCTCGCGCTGCGTAATTCGCCGACAACCAGGTCATTGCCCTACGGCATCATGATCGATTCGAAGGGCGTGCCGTTTTTCGTCGAGTTCGGTGCGAACAAAGTCGCGAGCATCGATCCGAAGACGCTGGTGATTCGCGAGTGGACGCTGCCGAATGCCGCCTCACGCCCGCGGCGCCTCGCGATCGACGCGCAGGACAACGTGTGGTACTCCGATTACGCGCGCGGATTTCTCGGCAAGCTCGTCCCGGCAACGTCGGAAGTAAAGGAATGGCTCTCGCCAGCCGGTCCGGCATCGCAGCCGTATGGCATCGCGGTGATCGACGGTAAGATCTGGTACAGCGAATCGGGTGTGCAGCCGAACACGATCGTGATGTTCGATCCAGCGAGCGAGAAATTTCAAACGTGGCCGATCCCGTCCGGCGGTGGAGTGGTTCGCAACGTCAGCGTCACCAAGGACGGCAACCTCGCGCTCGCGTTGAGCGGAGTGAACAAAGTAGGGCTGGTGGAAATCCGAAAGTAGCTCCCCTCTTCCCCTAGTCCTTTATTTTTGTTATAGTTACGCCATGCCCGCTCCCGTCAAGAAAAGCCCATCAGAGCTCCAGAACCAGGAAAATGACGTCTACAAGGCCCTTCGAGCCTGGTACATGATTCCTGGCATTCAACGGGAACTCCGCCACAAAGAGAACGAGGCCGTCCAGACCGTTCTCGAAGTCTTCGAAAGTAGAAAAAGAAACCGGAAGGCGAGCGAAACCTAAGCCTCGTCGGCCTCGGCTTCGACTTCGTCGAGGTCGTCTACAAGCATGTCTTCCCGTGGCGGCTGAGGCCCGGGGATGATTCCTGCGATATCCGGGTCTTCGCCCGGCTGCCGCGGGCTGTTCGTCCGGTTGACTTTCGCTTCCTGGCGGCGCTCGAACTTCATTTTCTGCTTTTCCTGCCGCGCACGCTCTTTATGCCGTTTCTGCTGGGAGGGCCGTGATCTGTTCGCCATGAATCACCCTTAAAGTCTCACATTTTAGTCCGAATTCCTAGTTCTTAGGAGTACCGGATTGACGTCCTTTTCCGTCTATGCTACCTTGTCTATTAAAGGTAGCTTGATGAGCGCATCGCTGATTCAGGAAAAATTCGCGTCCATTCGCAAAGGGCTGCTCGAGTTTCTCATCTTGAAGATCATCGCGAGCGACAAGGTGTACGTTGCCGACATGCTGCGGCGCCTCAGCACTACAGAATTCGCGACGCAGGAAGGCACGCTCTACCCCTTGCTGAGCAAGATGCGGCGCGAAGGCGCGGTCGACTACGAGTGGCAGGAGTCCGACGCCGGCCCGCCGCGCAAATACTACAAACTGACGGCGAAGGGGCGAGCGCAGCTCGATGAGCTGACCGATTACTGGGCCTACATCAACCAGACGCTTGAAAACGTAGGACAAGGCTAACTATGCAGAAGGTCATCACGATCAACCTGAACGGCAACGCATTCCAGCTCGACGAAGGCGGCTATGAGGCGCTGCGCGTGTATCTCGCGGAGGCGAGCGCGCGGCTCGGCGGGAATCCGGATGCGTCGGAGATTCTAAGAGATCTCGAACAATCGATCGCAGAGAAGTGCCAGCGTCATCTTGGACCTGGCAAGACGGTCGTGACGACGGCCGAGGTCGAGCAGATGCTGCGTGAGATTGGTCCGGTCGACAGCTGCGCGGGGACGTCCCACGTACCTCCTCCGCCGTCGGCTACACCTCAGCCGAAGCGGTTGTATCAGATTCGCGAAGGCGCGATCGTGAGCGGCGTCGCGAACGGGCTTGCGGCGTATTTCAACATCGATCCCACGATCGTCCGGGTCGCATGGTTGATGGCGGCCCTCCTGGAAGTGACGCGCGCCGATCGCCCGCCGATGTTCACGATCGGACTCTATGTGCTGCTGATGTTTGTCGTCCCGTACGCTAAAACGTCGGAAGAGCGGGCGGCGGCGCAGGGGGCCGCGCAGAGTCTGCCCTACAAGCTTCAGCACGCAGTGGAACGGGTGAAGGCCACGTTCACTGGCCTTCACCACCGGGCGCATTAAGGGTCAGGCAGGAATCTTCAGCACCTGACCAGGCTTGATCTTGTCGGGGTCGCTCAGCAGGTCGCGATTCGCCTCGAAAATGCGCATGTACTCCTTCGCATTTCCAAGATATTCCCTCGCGATTCCGCTCAAGGTGTCGCCCGACTTCACGGTATAGGTCTTCATCGACGACACCGGCGCGCTGACGCCCGGTTTCGGCACCACCTTGATGTCTGCGACCACGTCGTTGCGCCAGTCGGGGACCGTCTTGAGCGCGTCCCAGATGGCGTTCTTCTCGGCCTCTGACGTGACTGTCCCGTTGAAATGCAGCTTGCCGTCACGCTCCTCCGCTGAACCATCCATCCTGAAGTTCTTTGCGGTCTGAATGGCGTTGTTGTATTTGTCTCGTAAATTCATCGTGTTTTTCCTCCTCGGCATATCGCTGCAATACGGATGCCCGCAAGTACGACCCGCTACCCACTTCGCCTGTGGCGATGGTAGTCTGAGGGCGTGACGGACAGTACGGACTCGATCGCACGCCGTCTCGCCGCCATCGTCGAATCATCCGACGATGCCATCGTCAGTAAGGATCTCAACGGCATCGTCCTGTCGTGGAACCAGGCGGCCGAACGCATGTTCGGCTATACCGCCGACGAGATGATTGGTACGTCCATCCGCCGCATCATTCCCGACGATCGGCAATCCGAGGAAGACGCCGTGCTGGCGGCGATACGCGCAGGCCGCCGTCTCGAACATTTCGAGACAGTCCGCCTGGGACGGGGCGGCCGGCTTGTGCCCATTTCGCTGAGCGTCTCGCCGATTCTGAACGCCGACGGAGTGGTGGTCGGCGCATCGAAGATCGCGCGGGATATTTCGGATCGCAAGCGCGCGGAGCAACTGATGACAAGAGCGGCGGAGCGCGACGCGTTCCTCGCCGAAGCCACCTTAACCCTCACCAGATCGCTCGACTACCAAGCGACGCTGCAGGCGCTGACTCGCCTGGCGGTGCCATACCTCGCCGACTACTGCGCATTCGATGTGATCGCCGAAGACGGCACCACGGAGTGCGTCTCGGCGTCACACGTCATGCCGGACAAGGTGGTCGCAGCCGACGTGCTTCGAGAGCTTGACGATGAGGAGACCGGCCTTCCCAGTCCGCGCAGGGTGACGCGGACCAGGAAAGGGTCGTTGGTCCGTGACGTCACCGAAGACATCGTCGCCGGGAGCGCGCGCGGCGACCCGGAACGCCTCACGCGACTCAGATCGCTGGATCTCGTCGCGTACATGTGTGTGCCGATGGTCGCGCACGATCACGCGCTGGGGGCGATGACCCTGGCGACCTCTGAGTCTGGCCGGCACTTTTCACCGGAAGATGTTCGCCTCGCTCAGGACCTGGCGACGCGTGCAGCGATGGCGACCGAGACCGCGCAGTCGTACCAACAACTGCAAAGTGCGAATCGGCTGAAGGACGAATTCCTCGCGACGCTGTCCCACGAGCTGCGAACCCCACTGAACGCCGTGCTCGGTTATGCGCGCATGCTGCAGTCGGGCGCGATCGCCGAGGAGAAGGTTTCGCAGGCGCTGGAAGTGATCGATCGCAACGCCGGTTCGCTGGCGCAGATCGTCGAGGACATACTCGACGTCTCGCGCATCGTCCTCGGCAAGGCGAGGCTGAAGGTGGAGCCGACGGATATCGCCACGGTCGTCGAAGATGCGATCGCGACGGTGACTCCTGCCGCGGATGCGAAGGGCCTTCGCGTCAGACTCTCACTGGGGCATGGGTCCACCACGGTGTCTGGCGATCACAGCCGATTGCAGCAGGTCATCTGGAATCTCCTCTCCAACGCCGTGAAGTTCACACCGCGTGGCGGCAGCATCGATGTCAGCATCAAGGAGAATGACTCGCACGTGGAAATCACCATCACCGACACGGGGATCGGATTCCGCGAGTCGTTTCGGCCGCACCTGTTCGAGCGCTTCCGCCAGGCGGAAAGCGGGACGACACGTGTGCACGGAGGATTGGGGCTCGGGCTCGCCATCGCCCGGCATATCGTGGAAATGCACGGAGGCACGATCGACGCGACGAGTGAGGGCGAGGGCAAAGGGGCGACGTTCAGCGTCCTGTTGCCGCTCAGTCGCGTGTCTGCGAAGAAGGCTTAGTGATCGGCGCGGGCGTTTGCGCGAGCAATTCTTTTTGCTGCCGTGCGAGGCGCTTCACTTCAAATTCCCGCTTCAGCGCCGCACTGCGCGACTCGCACGATTCCCAATAGACCAGTGAAACCGGAAGGCGCCGCGCAGTGTACTTGGCGCCGCGACCGCTGTTGTGCACTTTTGTACGGCGTTCAGGATCGCGCGCGTAACCGGTGTAGAGCGTCCCATCTGAGCACCGCACCATGTAGACAAAGTGCATGTAAGTCATTGTAGTACATGCGATAATGGAGATGACACTCCATTGGGGGCGCTCCGGTTTCGACGGAGGTATGGACTCAAGGAATGCGTGCCGAGCACCATTAACTCGTAAATCTGATGGAACATCCGTTAACTGCGGACAATCAGTACGCTCTCGCTGCTTAATTAAATAAGCATTGAGCGTTCGCCCCGGCCTCGCCTGGTGGCTGGGGGTCGAACGTCATTAAACAGGCTGGCTTCCGAACGGCGGCTCGGCGTTCGGAGGTGAGACACACCGAGTCTGGTATCTGGCGGTTTTGGCCGCTTCCTCACGCTGGATACGAGAACCCAGAAGCGGATACGCATGTAGATTTCCTTGACGATGTGCTTTCGGACGCGGGTTCGACTCCCGCCGCCTCCACCATCCCTCTCTCGCTGCGCTGGTTCGGTCTCGGTTGGCAGCCAACGTTCGCGATCGATTCGGCAAGCCAGCGAGTCACCAGCGCAGAATTTGGCGACGTCAATCAGGTACGAAGGCGCACCACTCAGGTGAGACAACTGGGATGGAGACGCTTCTACAAACGCCCGGTCCAAGGCGATTAGGGGAACACGCCACCGGGCGTGTTCCCCCTCGTCGACTCAAGTGTCGGTCCTAACTCACCACTACTGAACCACGAAGCTCGTGGTTGCGGTCGCAGTCACGCCGTTCTTGCTTGCGGTGGTTTTTACCTGGTAAGTGCCCACAGGATCCTTCGGCCTCACTGGATAGTTGAAAGTCGTTGTGCCGTCCGAGGCCGTGGTCCCGGTCATTGTGCTTTTTTGGCCGTTCGGCTTCGTCAGTTCCACGGTCACGGCAGCACTCGCGACGGCGGACTGGCCGGTCTTCACAGTGGACCTGATCGTGGCGGCTTTGCTGTTGCCCTTGCGGTCGGCGGTCATCGATACCGACGTGGAAACCTCGAGGGTGGTGGGGGCTGGGGCGACAAGAGTCACCGACCCGGACGCCGTTGCGCTGTACCCGCTGGAGACGTCGGTAACCTTGACGGAGAACGCAAACGTCCCCGATGTCGCGGCAGGGGATACGAGCGTCAGGGTCGATGAGATCGTGGAACCCGGCGGAATCGACGAGAACGACGCGGGCGAGAATGAGGCAGACCAGCCGGACGCGACTGTCGCCTCCAGGGCAATCGAAGATGCCGCGCAGCCGGCACTCTTGTTGTCGGTGATGGACACGGTGTACTGCATCGGTGACGCCCACGCCAGGGACGCGGTCGGCGCGGCCTCGACGCAGGTGACAGGAGTACTGCCACCGCCGGGGTCTCCACTTCCGCCCCCTTCACCACCGCCGCCGCTCGCGGTTCCGCCGATGCCAACCCGAATGAGTGCACCGGAAGGTCCCGACGACAGTGTTTGGATGCTGAGCTCCATGCCAGGGTCGGTGAATATTTCACCCACTGCGAGAGTCGGCACCCACGCCGTAGTAGTCGGGGCCATGTCGAGCTGATAGCTGCTGTCTGCGACGCTCGGCGAACCACTGTGAATCGTGACACCGGCGGCTGAATTCGAGTCAAAGCCAGTCTTCGCTCGCGATTCGACGTAGTAGTTGGTGCTTGTATTGGGATTCCAGATCCTCAGAGCATGTGGCCCGCCGCTGATGGCCTCGTAGGTGTCGATCCAGTAGTCGTTGCTGGAGGTGACACTCTGAATGCTCGGCGAGGAGCCGTAGTTGAGCCAGCCAAGGCGCTCCTTCGCGAACGCGTTCATGTGTCCGACGACGCCCGGGGCGCCGAGGATGTCGCGGTCATCACCGTAGACCACGGTGCTGCAGGCCTGCGAGTCGCATGGCTTCGAGTGCGCGTGATGATTACCGAAGTTGTGACCTTGCTCGTGCGCCACGACCCTGAGCGCGTAGTTGCCGTTCACCCACGAGCGCGGCCCACTCACGTTTCCCATCCCCCACCAGCTGCAGGAGGGCGCGCTGGGGAATGCGATTATTCGCCGGTCATAAGCGCTCACATTGAAGCCCGCATTCGATGCCGCCGCCTCCGCCTGGGTTGCCCACGTGTAGTAATCGCAACCCGCGTCCGACGCTGCGATGGTGAACCATCCAGCGATGCTGAAGTTGATTACGGTCTGCCCGTAGGAATTCTCCAGATAGAAATTGCGCACTTGTTCGTTCACGGCTGCCGCCGCCGAAGGCGTGTACGGTTGCGTCGCGTGGTTCGAGAAATTGACGAGAATGACGAGCGCGTCCTGCCCACCCATCGTCCGCGCGGTTGTTCCGCTTGTGACCGAGACGCTGGTCGCGGAGATCGCCCCATCCGCAAGGTTATTGCCGCTGACTCGGATGCGCGCGCCACTTGGCAGGTCGGGCGCGCCGTGGCGAAACCGCAGCGCGGTGCGCCGATTGTTCTCGTGAAGGAAATGATGCAGCTTACCGTGGTCATCGTCGTCTTCGTAAGTCACTTCGAGCTCGCCTTCGACCTCCACATCCGGCGCGGGATCGTCGACCGTAGGCTCGGCAGGGGGCACTTCGGCCTGGCCGCCCGGTACATCGGGCTCTGCTTGTGGCACTTCAGGCTCCGCTCCTGGCGCCTCAAATCCCGAGGCAGGCACCTCGGGCTCGAACGCCGGCACGTCATCCGGGCGCTGAGCCGAGACGAGCACGGGGTTGAAGGTCCAACAGGTCGCCGCGAGAACGAGGGCTAATGCGAAACGTCCCGCTCGCCGCCGGTCGTAGACGAGCGCGTAGTCGTGTAGGTGCTCAAGAAGTCGACGCATCGAGTGTTCTCCTTCGCTAGGACGCCGCGCACGCGGGCGTAACGCTGCGCAGCTCTAGGCGCAACTGTGATGCCCGGATGCGTCGGACAGTGTCGGGAAGGGCTAAGCGCCTACAGGAATGGGAGTTAGTCCGACAAGTACGAGATTGTCAGGTGCGCACGGTTGCACAAACAGCGCGCGGATCCGTAACCGAAGTTACGCGCCTGACCTATGTCGATTAGCGCGGGGTGGTGGCAGGGAACGCGAAGTCTGCAACGAAACACGCGTGCGAGTGTCGCAGTTCGAATGACTGTTGCATCGCACCTATGACACCCGGCGCAGCCGCGGTCAATTCGTACTTGCCTGGCGGGATGGCAAACACATCGTAGCGGCCGTCAGTGCCGGTCTTCGTATCGAACTTCCCGCGAGGTCCCCGAAGAGTCAGTGACGCCCCCGAGATCGGCGCGAGCTGTGTCGCGCCGGTGGCGGGATCCGTCTGAGGCCGTACGATCGTCCCGTACACGTGCGAGCCTTCGCTACGGGTGGAGAGCGTGTGAAAATACTGCAGGTCCGCAGACGCGCTCGCAAGCGTTTGGGTGCGCGAGCACGACAGCACACGGAGATCGTTTCCGCCGTCTGTCCGGTTCGCATAGACCACATACCGCTCGCCCGTTCGAAACGCATAGCCGCACTCTCCATCGTTGTCCGGTGTCAGCACGCTCACTGCCGGCTGCTTTCGGCCATCCGCACTTTGAACGTCGGCGAACTCCACGCGGAGCATCCCTGTTAGCGAGGGTTGTGGATCGGCTGAAATGCTGCGAACCGTGCCCACAAACACGTTGTCGACTTCAAAGTAGCTCTGACACGGTGGGCCGTTCGGATTGCAATCACACGCAAACACATCGGTTGCGGCGCAGGTGATCAGGAGGAGAACTGTCACGACGCCCATGAGGCGTTGAGGGACCGAAGCCAATCTTCTTTTCATGCTTGAACAATCGCGAGCAACACGCATGCCGCTCGCGTTACGTTTGATCCATGGACGATCGCGTGTCATTCCGAGAAGTTTCGCACCGCGAATCGGTTGAGGCCACGCAACTACGCTTGCCGCGGATCATGTTTTGCCGCCCGATGACGAAATCAGCAACGCCGATTCGAACCGCCGGAGTCAACCGTGACGAAGGAGCGCTCTCTTAGCGCTCACCGATCGTCGAGCGCAATCGTTGCCTTGCCGCCGTACGGCGCGTACGGCTTCCCGCCGATCGCCACCACTTCCAGCGACAGCTTCGCGCCGTCCACCTGAATCACGATGAAATGATGCGGGTTGTCGGCTGCGATCGGCTCCGGCTTCATCAGGTGCTCGACCCGGACTTTCTGCGCCGCGCCGGTAGCGACATATGCGGTGAGATCCGGCTCGCTCGTGTATCGATAGTGCGGCGCGCCGCCGCCGCCGGTCACGATGTCGTCGCGTCGGTACGCGACGCCGGCGTCCTCGTAACGCTCGACCCAGTGATCCAGCAGGTGATCGTGTCCCGCGATGATCATGCGGACGTGGTGCTTCCGGAAGAGCGGCGTGTAGAGGTCGCGAATTACGACCGACGCCGGCTCGACATGATCGCCGCCGTGCGGGCCGGATGAAAACGTCGGGTGGTGAAAGAAGAAGACGATGTGCGGATAGCGTGCGCGGTCGAGGTGATCGAGCTGGTCCGAGGCCCACGCGAATTGAAACGGATCCGCGGCGATGTTGGAATCGATCGCGATTACGAACATGTTGCCGTAGCCGAAACCGTACGCTGGATAGCCGCTCAGGCGATGCGGCGAGCCTTCTGGCGGCATCAGCTTCGACATCGCCGTCAGCGTGTTATGCAGCCCCTCTTGCCGCTCGCGGTCGCCCGCCGGCCTGCCAGACACGTCGTGATTGCCGACCGAGAAAAAATACGGAATGTTGGCGCGCGTCAGCTTCTCGATGACCGGCGTGAAGCTGACGTTCCACATTGCGCCGTTTTGGCCGCGCAGGACCGCATCGCCCGACTGGACGACAAACCGCACCGGAAACGGCGTCGCCGAAAGCGCCTTGGCTTTCGCCAGCATCGCGTCCACCAGCGCACTATGCTGCGGGTGGATGATCTGTCCGTCGCCGGGGACGCCGGGAGCGGATCCTCCGCTGCGCGTGTCGCCATATGCGATGAACGAAAAGCGCGTCACGCCGGCCGAGGCGGCCTCCGTGGGAAGCGGCGTCGCCGGCGGATCGATTGGCTTCACCGCAATGATTGGCGGCTGTGCCGCTGCCTGGGGTGGTGCAGGTACGGGCTGCTGTGCGGCAACTGCGGCGCCGACGATGAAAATGCCCAAAAGCACGAGTTGTCGCATCGGCGGATGTTAACCCGATCCCGTCGAAGCGCGCTCGTCATCACCTGTGGCGCCTCGCATCTCTATTCGATCATTTGCGGCTTTGCACAACGTGGCACAGCACTGCGAAGCCGCGACATTCGCGGTGACGCGTGTCACCAACGCTCAGCGCAGATGAGAGTGTGCGCCAGCCGCACAATACAATGCTGAGAACGCCGGCGGATCGGCGAAATGCTTAACGAAATCACGCAGGAAGTCTCTGCGTCGTTGGCAGGACCATTGCTCCAGCAGAGCACGACTTCATGCGGACACTACTTGAACGGAATATCGAAGCGGCCGCTCAGCGGCTCGTCTTGCTCGCGCCGTCCCAGGCGGCCGTGCCAGGCGTCTTCAATAACCTCGACTGCGACGCGTCACGACATCGCGAGCTCGTTCGCGAGATGCAGCTCCTGCGCGGCAACATCTATCTGCGCGACGGAGCAGTGGAGCGGCGCCGGCTCGCTGCCGACGGTACCCATCGGACCCCGGAAGACGAGAAGAGCTGGCACCTGCTGATGCTCAACAGGGACGGACGCGTGAATGCGTGTGTGTGGTACCTCAGGCACGAACGCTCGGTGACGATCGATCGCCTGCGGATGCGCAATTGTCCGCTCGCTCGCGAACAGGAGGCTGGGGATCGCTTGTGGAAATCGATCGAGTCGGACATCGCGCGCGCGCGCCGAGATGGAATCGACTATGCGGAGGTCGGTGGATGGGCGGCGGCAAAGGAAGGCGGCAGCACTTCTGAAGGCCTCGTGCTCGCGCTGGCCGGATACAGTCTCGCGCAAATCTACGGCGGTGCGCTTGGCATTACGACCGCCACGGTCAGACACTGCTCGTCGACCATCCTTCGAAGGCTCGGAGGGTCGAGTCTCGAGGCCGACGGCGTCACCATCCCGCCCTATTACGATCCAACGTACCGCTGCTCCATGGAGCTGCTGCGGTTCGATTCGCGGCGGCCGAACACGAAATACGCGGGGCTCATTGGTCTCTTGCGCACTCAGCTTGCGCATGCGCTGGTCATCGCAAAGCCGGCGGAAGCTGATTCTGCATTAGCCGCGTAGCCGCGGGAAAACACAAAGCGCTCAAATACAAACAGGAGACCAGGAGATCAGGAGTTTTCCTTTCACAAAGGAATTCTTCTGGTCTTCTGAGCTCCTGTTAAAACGTACCCAGGCCCGCCGCACGCCGCATTCCGGTCGTGATGATTCCCAGACGTTGAACGCCGGCGCCTTTCGCCGCGTCAATGACGTCGACAACCTCGCCATATCTCAACGTGCCCGCGGCGGCGATGAAGAGCGTCTTGTCCGACCGCTCGTCGAACACGGATCGAAGGCGAGCCTCGAGATCGATCAGAAGGACCTGCTGATGGTTGATCGACAGCTGCCGCTCGGCGTTGTACTCGATCACGATTGTCTGCGGAGGTGGAGGCCCACTCGTCGGGGCAGTCTCCGTCGGCAAGTTGGTGTCGAGCCCTTTTTGGGTGAGCGGTAGCGCCGCCAGGAAGATCACCAGCAGCACGAGCAGTACGTCGATCAGCGGTGTGATGTTCATCTCTGCGCTGACACGGAGCGCGGGTGGCCGCATATCGCCTCCTCGAAAGATTTAGACACCGGCTTCTCCGCTTCGTTCATTTCCATCCGTCCTGTCGTTGTTCTTGATGTCGCCGCTTTGCTGGCAATCAGGTTGCCAAAGTGCCGACAGGAAGAGAAGTGGGCAATGAAGGGCTATTTTGGCGTCGCAGTGGCCGCGGCTGTTTTCGCCGGCTCGATGCAGATGAACGCCGACGAGGCGATTTCGATAACGGTTCGGCCAGCGGTCACGTCGTATGGCGGGAATGCGCAGTTGAAGGTGCTCGTGTCGCGCAACGAAAGAAACCGGATGCTGGTGTGGGAAGTGGACGGTCCGGACTACTACCGCAGCAGCTCGATGTCGCTCGACGGTGCCGCCTCGCCACGGAGCTATTTCTTCATAGTGCGCGAGCTCCCCGCTGGTGAGTTCGACGTCCGCGTATCGGTGAAACGGAACGACAACAGCGTCGTCATGGATCGGCGGAGCATCCGGGTGGTGGGTGGACCTGGCTAAATACCACACTGTCCTTGACTTAGGGCGATCGGGTCCGGATAATCGAAGACAGTGAACGTTCTCGGTGTCCGCTCTCCGCTCGCGGTTTCGGGGGTCATCGGCCTCTTGCTGTTGACCACGCCCGTGAGGCCACTGGCCCGCCGTGCCGATGCCGTCGTGGCGACGCTGTCACACACGGTGCATCCGCCGGTGGCGCGCAATGCGTCTCAGATGTGGATGGCCCCGGCGGCATCCGACCGCGCAGCGGCCGCAGGCAATCCAGCGCTCGTACATCTGCAGGCGGCGTTGCGGTTGTATGCCGATCAGAAGTACGAACAGGCGCTCGGCCGCTTTCTGGCTGCGGCCACGCCGGCCTCGCCCCTGCGTGCCCACGCGGCGTACTACGCCGGCGTCTCGGAATTGCGGCTTGGCCGGTTGGACGCGGCACTCCGGCGTTTTTCGGAACTGAAGAAAACGCCCGGATTCGTGGGCGAGGCTGCCGCGCTCGGCGAGGCGGAGGCGGCACACGCTAAAGGTGATTTCGGGCACGCTGCCAAAATTTACGAGGACATCCTCGACGAAGCAGCGGTCGATGTTCCTGCTATCTGGCTGAGCCTTGCGAACGACGCGCTCGCCGACGGCAATCCGAAGCGCGCAGCGGCAGCCTACCTGCACCTGTATTACGAATTTCCACTGAGCGAGCACGCTGTCCAGGCCGAAGGCCCGCTGCAAACGTTGCCGGAAGTGCAGCAAATTGCGGCCGGCAACACACGCTACAAGCTGGAAATGGGCAGGGGAGAGCGCTTGTTCAGCAGCCGCCGTTACCCGGATGCGCGTACGAGTTTTCTTCGTCTCAAGCCGCACGCCGAAGGCGCGGATGCCGACTTGGTGTCGTTGCGTCTTGCAGAGGTCGATTATTTCCAGGGGCGATATAACAACGCGCGAGAAGCGCTTCAGCCGTTCCTCGCGAGCGGCGCCAGGCAGGCGGAAGCGCGCTTCTTTTATCTGATGTCGCAGCGCGGCCTCCGCAACGACGACACGTTCGGGCAGCTGGTCCATGCGCTCGCGCAGGATTTTCCCGACAGCACGTGGGCCGAAGAAGCGCTCAACAACCTTGCGACCTTTTATATTCAGCGCGATCGCGACGACGAGGCCGAAGAGGTGCTCCGGGACATGTACGCGCGGTTCCCACGCGGCCGCTACGCGGAGCGCGCGGCGTGGAAGGTCGGGTGGGCTGCGTATCGGAAGGGCGACATGAGCGAAGCCGCCCGCTACTTCGAGTCGTCCGCGACAAATTTTCCGCGATCCGATTATCGACCCGCGTGGCTCTACTGGGCGGGCCGCGCACGCGCGGCGATGGGTGAGACGCCCGTCGCGGTTGCCCGCTATCAGCTGACGGTTGCCGACTATCACAACACGTATTACGGCCGGCTCGCGGAAAGTCTCCTGCGAAAACAGGGTGCGCCGCTCGGGCAAAGCCGCCTTGTGTTTGCGCCGGCTGCGGCGCCGCTCGGCGGCGAAGACGACTATTTTCCGCCCACCGAGGAGACGATTCGGGCGCTGCTCGCGGCGGGCCTGTATGAACCTGCTGTGAAAGAGCTGGAGTTCGCGAAAGCGAAGTGGGGCGACTCGCCCGGGATCACCGCGACGATCGCATGGGCCAACAAGCAGATGGCCGCATCCGAGTCGGGCAGCGAGCAGTTCGCGCTGGCGCGCGGCGCCATTACCCTGATGAAGCGAGCCTATCCGCAATTCATGGCAAGCGGAGGCGATCAGCTCCCGCGTGAAATTCTCACCACCATTTTTCCACTGCAGTATTGGGACCTGATCAAGAAGTACAGCGCCGAGCAGGGGCTCGATCCGTACCTCGTGGCTGCGTTGACGGCGCAGGAATCGACGTTCGTCCGCGACATCAAATCCCATGCTGGCGCGTATGGATTGATGCAGATGATGCCGCCCACGGGACGGCAATATGCCCGCAAGCTCAAGCTGCGGTATTCGCTGCGGCTGCTGACGACGGCTGAGACGAACATCAGGATGGGCACGATGTACTTCGCCGACCTCGTTCGCCAGTTTGGTAGCGTGCCCCTGGCGCTGGCGAGCTACAACGCGGGCGAAACGCCTGTGAAGAGATGGATGCGAGAGAACCCGGGCCTCCCGCAGGACGAATTCATCGACAGCATCACCTATCCTGAAACACAGCAATACGTGAAGAGGCTGCTCGGAACGGCTGAGGATTACCGCCGGCTTTACGGCGCCAACTGAAAATCCCCTCTATTCGCCCCCCGCCGGCCGGGAAGTATAATCTCGGGACAATGAAACCACGCGGTTCGAAGAAGGCAACCCAGTTCACCGAATCCGTCATCCGTGAGATGACGCGGCTCGCGCAGGAGCACGGCGCCGTCAATCTCTCGCAGGGGTTCCCCGACTTCGCAGCACACCAGCTGATCAAGGATGCGGCGTGCCAGGCCATTCAGCGCGACATCAACCAGTACCCGATTACGTGGGGGGCGGAAAACCTGCGTGAGGCGATTGCTGGTGATTTCTCCAGACGGTACGGCGTCGCCGTGAGTCCAGCCCAGGTGACTGTCTGCTGCGGCTCGACGGAAGCGATGCTCTCCACGCTTCTCGCCGTGCTCGATCCGGGAGACGAAGTCGTCATCTTCGAGCCGTACTACGAAAATTACGGCCCCGACAGCATCATTTCCGGCGCGGTTCCTCGTTTCGTACGCCTGCGCGAACCGGACTGGACGTTCGACGAGCAGGAGCTCGCCGCCGCGTTCAACGACCGGACCCGCGCCATCATCATCAACACGCCGAATAACCCGACGGGGAAGGTGTTCACCAGGGCCGAGCTGCAGGTCATTGCCAGGCTATGCCAGAAGTGGGACGTGCTGGCGATTACCGACGAGATCTACGAGCACATCATTTACGACGGACACACGCACGTGCCGATCGCCTCGATCGACGGCATGGCCGACCGTACGGTGACCATCAATGGCCTGTCGAAGACCTTCAGCGTCACCGGATGGCGTGTGGGTTGGGCGATTGCGCCGCCCGATCTCGCCGGGCCGATTCGAAAGATGCACGACTTCCTGACGGTCGGAGCACCCGCACCTTTGCAGGAAGCGGGCGTCACGGCGCTGGCGATGCCGGAGACTTACTACAAGGAAATGGCCGCCGGCTACGCGCGGCGCCGGAAGATGCTGTGCGACATCCTCGAGCGCCACGGCTTTAAGTTCAAACTGCCGCAGGGCGCGTACTACGTGATGACCGACATCGCGCACTTCGGCTTCGACAGCGATATCGAGTTCGCCAGGTATCTGGTCACCGAGGTGGGTGTTGCCGTGGTGCCTGGGAGCAGTTTCTTCAACGATCGCAAGGCGGGCCGGACCAAGGTGCGCTTCGTGTATAGCAAGAAAGATGAAACGCTGCTGGAGGCCGACAAGAGGCTCGCCAAGCTCGCCATGCGAGTCGGCAGATAGCGTTCTCTATTCGTTTTCCGTTCTTCGTTTTTCGTTGTCAGTACCTGACCACTCCCCCGAAGTAAATTCCCTTCGCCTTGAAGTCCCCGTGGTCGTCTTCGAACACGTAGCCGAGGTCGATGCTGCGGTAGCCGATCTGCGCGCCGACGTAGTCGTTGAAGTTCACCGTGCCGTACAGATCGAAGCCCCAATAGTGCGCCTGATAGCGCTCGTCGATGGTGTCGGGGATTTTCAGGAAGTCCAGCTCGCCCGTGATCGAGATGTTGGGCACGACGTAGATGCGGCCGATTCCGCCAATCGCCGGAATGGGCGCCTGCGCGCGCGCGAACTCGCGTCCGAGCGCCGCAGCCTGAATCGAGGCCTGGATGTCGGTGGCTTTGGCCTGGAACACGATCCCGACGAACCCCCGATCCTTGTAGAGGAAGTCGTACTCGTACCCCAGATGCCACGTCTTCCACGAAAGCTCCGTGGACAGCGGCAGGTTGATGGCGTATTTGATGCCGTTGAAAACGAACTCGCGATGTACCGTCGAATTCGCGGTGTAGGTCATCGGCAGATAGTCCATGCGGAACTTGTGCTTCCGTCCGGGCCGCAGCACGATGCGCAATTCGGGAATCTGTTTCTGCTCGATGCCGAGATCGTTGACGGCGTTGATCACGGTGCCCAGCACGCCAAGGGATTCGCTCGCGATCTGGAAATCCGGTGCGGCATTCCACCATCCGAACGACGCTTCTATGTGGTAGCGCTCGCCGGTGGCGGGGTCGGAGAACGGCGTTGCCGTAAATTGCGCGTGCGCTGCGGCCGGGACGACGAGCAAACCGGCCGCGCAGTACATGCCAATCGTCAGCTGTCTTATCGACATCATCATCTAACCTTCTTTTCGAAGTAAGTGGTGTCCAGCTTTAGGACCGGACGTGAAATCGATCGCCGACCGCGACGCGCGGCCGGCCTGACGGAGGCCTGCTGGGAGCAGCCGGCCCAGAATAGCACGCTATACTGAAAAGTACTAGTGACCCCAGTCCGCCGCCTTTTTCCCTACGTTCGACGCTACCGCCGGCAATACCTGCTTGGGTTCGCATCCCTCGCGTTGTGCTCGACGATGTTCGCCGTCTCGCCGCGGGTCCTCCAGTACGCCATCGACGATCTGTACACCGGCGTCACTCGAACGAAGCTCGCGTCCTACGGCGGCGTGCTGCTGCTGATTGCCGGTCTCGCCGGGTACTTCCGCTATCAGATGCGGCGCATCATCATCAGTGCGTCGCGGGGCGTCGAGTACGACCTGCGGAACGACTTTTTCGCGCACCTCGAACGGCTGCCGATGTCCTTCTTTCAGCAGAACCGCACGGGAGATCTGATGTCCCGCGCGACGAACGACTTGAGCTCGGTTCGCATGATGATCGGGCCGGCGATCATGTACTTGGCGAATACCTTGATCACGGCGGTGGTGAGCCTCTCGCTGATGTTCTCGCTCGACGTGCGTCTCACCCTCATCGTCCTGCTGCCGCTCCCGATCGTGTCGATTACCGTCAAGATGTTCGGGACGGCGATTCACAAGACCTTCGAGGAGGTGCAGGAGAAGCTCTCGGACATGAGCGCCGTCGTGCAGGAGTCGCTCACCGGCGTGCGCGTGGTGCGCGCGTACGGACAGGAGCATGCGGAGATCGCGCGCTTCCGCGCGTCGAACATCGACTATCTGCGACACAACAAACGGCTCAGCCGCCTGCAGGGGGCGTTCTTCCCGACGATGTCGCTGTTCCTTGGGATCAGCGCGCTGCTGGCGTTGTGGCTGGGGAGCCGTGAGGTCACGCAACGACGCCTGACGGTGGGCGAGCTCGTGGCATTCAACGCGTACCTCGCGCAGCTGGCGTGGCCAATGATCGCATTCGGCTGGGTCACGAACCTGCTCGAACGCGGGATGGCGTCGTGGAAGCGGATGCTGACGGTGATGGATGCGAACCCGGACATCCGCGATGAGAACGAGATCGCATCCAAGGCCTCACGCGGTCAAGGGGTGATCGAGTTCAGGCATCTGAGCTTCTTCTACGGAACGCGCGAGGTGCTCAGCGACGTGTCGTTTTCAGTGAAGGCGGGCGAGACGGTCGCGATCGTCGGCGCTACCGGATCGGGAAAATCGACGCTGGTGAATCTGCTGCCGCGGCTGCTGAACCCGCCGAGGGGAATGGTATTCGTGGACGGCCGCGATGCCCGCGACATACCGCTGGAGGAGCTCCGCGGCATGATCGGGTTCGTGCCCCAGGAACCCTTCCTGTTTTCCGACACGCTGGCGGACAACCTTGCGTTCGGCGTCCCAGGCGTGGCGCAGTCGGATCGCGCTCGTGTCGAGGCGGCGGCAAGCGTCGCCCAGCTCGACAAGGACGTCCGAGACTTCCCGCACGGCTACGAGACGATGGTCGGGGAGCGCGGGATCACGCTGTCGGGCGGCCAGAAACAGCGCACCGCGATCGCTCGCGCCGTCGTCACCAACCCGCGCATCCTGATATTGGATGATGCGCTGTCGGCGGTGGATACCTACACCGAGGAGGAGATCCTGGTGCGGCTGCGCGGAGTGATGAAGGAGCGGACGGCGATCATCATCTCTCATCGCATTTCGACGGTGCGTGATGCCGACCAGATCATCGTGCTCGACGCCGGACGTGTCGTGGAGAAGGGCAGGCACGACGAGCTGATCCGGCTCGGCGGCCACTACGCCGATCTATACAAGAAGCAATTGCTGGAGGAGGAATTGGCCGCGTCATAGGCTGGCCTGAAGGCCAGCACTACGTCTGCACGCGTACGGAGTCACAGGCTGACCTGAAGGGCAGCACTACGTCCGCACGCGTACGGAGTCACAGGCTGAATGAAGGCCGGCACTGCGTCCCGCATCCGCACGCGTACGTAGTGCCGACCTTCAGGTCGGCCCGGCCGGCATCTGTCCATGTCGTTTCACGAAGAAGACGTCCTCGGCAAGGCCTACGACGCGCGCCTCATGCGGCGCCTTCTGGGGTACCTGCGTCCCCATAAGTGGTACGTGGCCGGTGCGCTGCTCGCGCTGGTCGGCGATGCGGTGGTGCAACTCGCGCCGCCCTATCTCGTCAAGATCGCCATCGACCAGTACATCGCCCAGGCCGACCTGGCCGGCCTCAATAACATCGCGCTGGTCTACCTGGCGGTGCTGATTGCGTCGTTCTCGCTCGAGTACGCCCAGACCTACATGATGCAGATGATCGGCCAGCGCATCATGTTCGACATGCGCATGCAAATCTACGCGCATCTGCAGCGTCTCGATTTGTCGTTCTACGACCGCAATCCTGTCGGGCGGTTGATGACGCGAGTGACGACAGACGTCGACGTCATCAACGATCTGTTCACGTCGGGCGTCGTCGCGGCGTTCGGCGACTTGTTCATGCTCGTCGGCATCATGGCCACGCTGCTGTGGATGGACTGGCGCCTTGCGCTGATCGGCTTTTCGGTGCTGCCGCTCATCTTCGTCCTGGCGCAATGGTTCCGGCGGAACGTGCGCGAGTCCTACCGGAAGGTCCGCCTGCGGATCGCCCGCATCAACGCGTTCCTGAACGAACACATCAACGGCATGGCGACGGTACAGCTGTTTCGGCGCGAGGAGGTCAATTACGGCCGCTTCGAGCTCATCAACCGCGAGCACCGCGACGCCAACGTCGAGCAGATTTTTTTCTACGCGGTGTTTCTGCCGGCGGTGGAGTTCGTTGCGGCGATAGCCACCGCGTTGATTCTCTGGTTTGGCGGCGGGTTCGTCATGCGGAGCACGCTGACGCTGGGATCGCTGGTTGCGTTCATCCTCTACGCGGGCCGCTTCTTCCGGCCCATCAGCGACATGTCGGAGAAGTTCAACACGCTTCAGGCGGCGATGGCCTCGTCTGAGCGGATTTTTCAGCTGCTCGACACGCCGGTCGCCATCCACAGCCCAGAGAAGCCGAACGGCAGGAGCGCGACCTCCAAGGGGCACATCATCTTCGAGGACGTGTCGTTTGCCTACAAAGACGACGACTACGTGCTGAGGAATGTGTCGTTCGAAATGACGCCCGGCGAGCGGGTCGCGATCGTCGGCGCGACCGGGGCCGGGAAATCGACCCTGATCAGCCTGCTGCTGCGGTTCTATGACGTGTCGGGCGGCCGCATTCTGATCGACGGCGTCGACATCCGCAACATGGACCTCGCCGAGCTGCGGAAGATGTTTGGTCTTGTTCTGCAGGACGTGCATCTGTTCTCGGGCACGATCGCAGGCAACATCCGTCTTGGTGACGACTCGATAGACGACGCGCGGGTGCGCGATGCCGCTCGAGCCGTTCACGCGCACCGCTTCATCGAGTCGCTGCCGGGAGGCTACGACGCGCGCGTCGCCGAGCGGGGTGCGACGCTGTCGGTCGGACAGAAGCAGCTGCTGTCGTTCGCGCGCGCGCTGGCGTTCGATCCGTCAGTGTTGATTCTCGACGAAGCGACGTCGAGCGTGGACACCGAGACCGAGCTGCTCATTCGCGACGCGCTGCGAGTGCTGATGTCGGGGCGCACCACGCTGGCGATCGCCCATCGCCTGTCGACGATACAGGACATGGACAAGATCCTCGTGTTCCACAAAGGCAAGCTGCGCGAAGAGGGCAGTCACCAGCGGCTGCTGGCGATGCGCGGGATTTACTACAAACTGTTTCAGCTGCAGTACAAAGCCGCGAATGCGACGGAGGCGGCCGACGCCGACGGAGCATTGCGGCCTGCCTCGCCGTAGCGATTATTATTCGCGTTCCACGTCTGCGTCCGCGGGGGCGGGTTTCTCGAACGTAGGATTCGGCAGCGGCGCGACGCTCCCGTTGGGAATGCGTTGAGGGCGCGGCTGTCGTGGCGCCTCGGGCTGCTTCGGTTCGTCGTCCGGCCTCACGTACGGAACGCGCCGGTGAAAGAGCGTCTCCATCAGCGGCGTTGTGTCTTTGGGATTCCAGCCCAGACGAAGTACAACGATGTGTACGTCCTGCCGACCGAATCGCAGCGCGTCGAAGCAGCTCCACATGTACACATCGAGCTCGTTGCCCTGCACTTCCGGGCCCGTGTCCATGATGGTATATATGCCGTCGTACTGATTCGATTCGAAGTCGGCCTGAATCACCGATCCCACAGGCAGCATCTCCGCATCGGCGGCGGCGACGCCGCTGCGAGCTGCCACACCGGAGGCGGTTGTGTATCCCTTGCAGTAGGCGGTGGCCTTGAACTGCAGGCGGGCGCCTGGAATCGGCCGGAGCGCGCCCTTCAGCAGCTCGGCCTGGCGCGATCCGTAGCGCGAATCCGAGACGGTCGCTTCGTACAACAGCACGAATGCCGCGACCAGCATCATGCTGGGAAATACACGCCGCCAGAAATACCGTCTCATGCGAAGTGTTCGAACCCGGCCGGCAGCTCCTCGGTGCTGCCGCCGCGTTGCAGGAGCATCGCGCGGTCCGCGGTCAGGCGCCCGATGCGCGTCACGGAAAGGCCGCCGGCCAGCCGCACCGCGTTCTTCAGCCGCGAGCGCAGTCTGGGCGACACCGCAAACAGAAGCTCGTAGTCTTCCCCTCCAGCCAGCGCGTCGAGCAACGTCGCTCCCTCCTCGATGGGCAGCACATCGGCGTCGATGATGGCGCCGAGGCCGCTGGCCTCTCCAAGCTGACGAACGCCGTCAGCCAGTCCGTCACTCAAATCCACGCACGCGCGCGCCGCACGGTTCCGGCCGAGCAACATGCCGAGTCGCGTCCGCGGCTCGGGGCGCCGGTAGCGCATGACGCAGCGGTTCACATCAAGCTCGGCGCGCCCCTCGGCAGGCTCGGGACGTCCTGAGCTTGTCGACAGCATTCGCAGCCCTGCCGCGGCGCCACCGAGCGCGCCGCTGACGTAGAGATCATCGCCGGCGCGCGCGCCGGCACGCGTGAGCACACCGCGGCGGTGCACCGATCCAGTAACCGTGACGTCGACGATCAGCGGCCCTGGGGAGCGGGCGATATTACCGCCGACGATCGCAATGCGGACTCGCGCGGCGAGGGCGGCCATGCTCTCGACGAGCGCATCGACGCTCGCGACGGGCAGAGCCGGTGGCAGCACGAGCGATAAAAGAGCCACGCGCGGCGCGGCGCCCATCGCCGCCAGGTCGCTCAAATTGACGGCGAGCGCCTTGTGGCCGATGTCGGCTGCGCCGACGAACGTCAGATCGAAGTGTATGTCCTCGACCTGGCAATCGGTAGTCAGAACCTCGAGCCGGTTTCGCTCGGGCTCGACGACCGCGGCATCGTCACCGATGCCGATGACAACGAACGGCGGCGCCTGGCCGATACGCCCCCGGATCCGCTCGATGAGCGCACGCTCTCCAATATCGGCAACTGAGGGGTCAGACCCCATTACTTCGCGTATTCGACCGCGCGCGTTTCTCGAATGACCGTCACCTTGATGTGGCCCGGGTATTCGAGCTCGTTTTCGATGCGCTTGGCGATGTCTTTCGACAGCCACACAGCCTCTTCGTCCGAAATGCGCTCGCTCTCGACCATGATGCGAATCTCGCGTCCCGCCTGCAGCGCGAATGCCTTCGACACGCCCTTGAACGAGTCCGCGATCTCCTCGAGCTTTTCGAGCCGCTTTACGTACGACTCGAGAATGTCGCGGCGCGCGCCGGGACGCGCGGCCGAAATGGCGTCGGCCGCCTGCACGATCATCGCTTCGAGCGAGGGCCAGTCGATGTCCATGTGGTGCGCGGCCATCGCCATCACGACCGCCTCGCTCTCTCCGTACTTGCGCAGCACGTCGATGCCGATCTGCAAATGGGTGCCTTCGAGCTCCCGGTTGATCGCTTTGCCACAATCATGCAGGAATGCGGCGCGCACCGCGACGTTCGCGTCGAGGCCGACTTCTCTCGCCATGATGCCTGCGAGATACGCAACTTCTTTCGAGTGGTTCAGCACGTTCTGGCCATAGCTGGTGCGGTACTTCAGCCGGCCCATCAGTTTTTGCAGTTCAGGATGGAGGTCGTGCATGCCCAGCTCGAACGCCGCGGCTTCTCCGTCCTTCCGGACGGATTCTTCCATTTCCGCTTTCACCTTTTCGACGACTTCTTCGATGCGCGCGGGATGGATGCGGCCGTCGGCGATGAGCCGCTCAATGGCTTGCTTCGCGATCTCGCGGCGGTACGGATCGAAGCCCGAGAGGATGATCGCGCCCGGCGTGTCGTCGACGATCAGGTCGACGCCGGTGGCTTGTTCGAGCGCGCGAATGTTGCGCCCCTCGCGGCCGATGATGCGCCCCTTCAGGTCGTCGCTCGGCAAGTCCACGACCGACACCGTCGTCTCGGTCGTGTGCTCCGCCGCGCTGCGCTGGATGGCCTCGGTGATGTACTGCCGCGCTTTGGCGCCCGCCTGCTCGCGCGCCTCGGCGTCGAGACGCTTGACCAGGTTTGCGGCATCGCGCCGAGCGTCGGCCTCGATGTGCTTCAGCAGCAGGTCCTTCGCCTCTTCGGTCGTCAGGCCGGACAGGCGCTCCAGCTCGTGCTGCTGGGCGGCGACGAGCTGTTCGTATTTCGCGGCCGCGGCCGACGTGCTCTTTTCGCGGTCCGCGATCGTCTGCGACTGCGCCTGCAGCTCCTTTTCCTTGCGGTCGGCGGCCGACACCTTGTCGATGAGGGTCGTTTCCTTGCGGCGGAGCTGCTGTTCGGTGTCTGAGAGTTGCTGCGACTTTTCCCGGGCGGCACGCTCGGCTTCGGTGCGCATCTCGTGCGCCTTTTCCTTCGCCTCGAGCAGGGCTTCCTTCTTGCGGCTCTCGGCGTCGCGCTCGGCGTCTTTCAATACGCGCAGCGCCTGCTCTTCGGCGCGGCCGATGGTCTCGGCGGCGATGCGCTTGCGGTTCGCGACCCAGTAAGCGAACACCGCTGTGGCTGCCACGGCGGTGATAGCGCCATTGATCAGGTAAACCAGATACAGGCCCATAGCGGGTCCTTAAACGGTTCTGGGTGCTAGGTGCTGGGGTTCTGGGTTCGCGTTCGGCGTTCGAGGGTTCAGGGTTCGGTGGTGGAGATGGACCGGGAACCAGAACCTAGAAAACTAGAACCGGAACCTAGAACCACAGAACGAAGAACCTGGAACCGCGGTTGCGAGTGGACTATGCGAAAGGCCCCGCTTTGCCGTGTGGGGAGGTCGATTGGACCTGCGTAAGCAGGTGGAACCGCTCGGGAGCCGCGCTTTAGGCTTCCTCGCACCGAGGCATGCGCACCACGCGGCGTTGCGATT
>Ga0111538_10000083_pt1 | contig 100087 bp, 89 predicted proteins | sample SoiMethybrSBSTD1_FD_79669 | JGI IMG/M metagenome (GOLD analysis project Ga0111538, IMG submission 79669) | Bulk soil microbial communities from a Populus tree surrounding site in Tennessee, USA - Soil MetaG P. TD hybrid SBSTD1 (version 2)... | ecosystem: Environmental > Terrestrial > Soil >... | reverse complement strand
CGTCCTTGGTCCTTGGGCCTTGGTTCTTCGTCCGTGCTTGGTCCTTGGCCCGGGTGGTTCGTCCTTAGTCCGGGTTGGACCGAGGACCATGGACCACGGACGGACCAAGCACGAAGCACTAAGGACCAGGGACGACGCGACGCTGTGCGTCGCGCGCGCGCTCGAGGAGCAGCTCACGTTCGCGCGCGTTGCGGGTCAGCGATGCGGCCCGTTCGAACTCGGGCCGCGCCTCATCGAACCTCCCCAGCTTCACCAGCAAGTCGCCACGAACGCTTGGCAGCAAGTGGTAACTCTTGAGCACCGGTTCGGATCGAATCGCATCGACCAAATCGAGTGCCGCCGCTGGGCCAGACGCCATCGAGACGGCCACCGCGCGATTGAGCTCCACGACCGGTGAAGGCATCAGGCGCGCGAGCTCTTCATAGATCGCGACGATCGCTGCCCAGTCCGTCTCTGATGCTGTGCGCGCGCGAGCGTGACAGGCAGCGATCGCCGCCTGCAGCACATACGGACCGCGTGCGACACCGAGCTGCTCGGCACGCTGGAGCGCTGAGAGACCGCGCCGGATCAAGAGCTGATCCCACCTGGCGCGATCCTGATCGAGCAGCAGAATCGGTTCGCCAGTCGCACTGGTTCTGGCGGCCGCGCGCGAGGCCTGAATCTCCATCAAGGCGACGAGTCCGTGCACTTCCGGCTCCGCCGGCGCGAGTTCAGCGAGGATGCGGCCAAGCCGAAGGGCGTCCTCGCACAAGCCCGGACGCATCCAGTCGTCACCGGCCGTGGCCGAGTACCCCTCGTTGAAGATCAAATAGATCACCTCGAGAACCGATGACAGGCGACCAGCGAGCTCGGCGCCACGAGGCACCTCGAACGGCACGTTCGCATCGGCCAGCGTGCGTTTGGCGCGCACGATGCGCTGGGCAATCGTCGGTTCGGAAACGAGGAAGGCGCGGGCGATCTCCTCGGTGGTGAGACCGCCGAGCAGGCGCAGTGTCAACGCGACGCGGGCTTCGGTCGAGAGCACCGGATGACACGCCGTGAAGATCAGGCTCAGCATGTCATCGCCCACGTGGTCGTCCAGCGCGGCATCGAAGTCGGGGACCGACTCCTGCTGCGTCTCGAGCTCATGGCCCAGCTCCTGGTGCTTGCGCTCGAGCATCTTGTGGCGGCGGAAGTGATCGATTGCGCGATGCTTGGCCGCAGCCATGAGCCAGGCCGCCGGGTTGCGCGGGATGCCCGAGGTGGGCCATTGCTCGAGCGCCGAGACCAGCGCGTCGTGCGCGAGATCCTCGGCCATGCCAACGTCGCGGACGATGCGGGTGAGGCCGGCGATGACTTTCGCCGACTCCATCCTCCAGACTGTTTCGATGGCGCGCTGCGTATCGGTAGCCGTCACGGCTACCGATCACATCACGTCCTTAGCGCTTGATGCCAGTCTGCGCACGCAGCCGCTCGTCGGATTCCCTCAGCTCGGGGGTGATCGCGTCGCCGAAGTCGGCCAGCTCGAACAGCGGGCGAATCTCGATCTCGCCGCCGTCAGCGTGCGGGGGCGGGCAGCGCTTGAGCCACTCGACCGCTTCGTCCATCGACTTCACCTGCCAGATCCAGAAGCCGGCCACCAGCTCCTTGGTCTCCGCAAACGGGCCGTCGATGACGGTGCGTGTCTCGCCGTCGAACCGCAGGCGCTTGCCCTTCGAGCTGGGGTGGAGACCCTCGCCGGCCAGCATGATCCCCGCCTTGACGAGCTCTTCGTTGAACTTTTGCATGTCTTCCAGAAGCTTCGTGGAGGGCATGATTCCAGCTTCCGAAGCCTTCGTCGCCTTGACCATCACCAGGAATCGCATTTGTTCTCTCCTCTACTGAGACGTCGAACGAGGAGCGGCAGAATCGACAGACTGAACCGTGCCTTACCTGGACGGCGCAAAGCTGCCGCCGGTCCACGTGAACCGACACTCAGGAGAAACGCTGTCTGAAGCGGCGGCCCCGGCGCCCAGAGCTTCACGAAATCCGTTCCGGAAGACGTACGCCCCCTCCACTGAATCGGGCACGCTCGCGAACGTCGCCTCGAGACAGGTGCCTTTCGCCGTACGGGCTTCGGCCAGCACGTGATCGCGCAGCGTCGCAGCCCGCTCCCACATGCCGATCTCCCGCTGCACCGACACGACGAACACCAGGACGATGGCGGCAACCGCACCGCCAAACATCACCGGCTGTGTCGTGACGCGCTCACTCATCGACGCCAGCAGATCGGCCATCAGCAGCGACCAGGCGCACGATCCGAGATAAAGGTAGCGCGAGCCCTCGAGCGTCGGACCGATGAAGAACAGTGTGAACACAGGCGCAATGGACGCGAGGACCCACAGCGTCAAGCGGATGTCGCGCTGGACTCGCGGCTCGGAGCGACGCCACGTCAGGTACGCGTGCACCAGCATCAGCACCATCACACCAACGGCCACGAACGAGACCCACCGGTCGGCAGGCGACATCGGCACACGCCACGGTGTGGCGAGCGTCCCGAACGCCATCACGATCATCTGCTTGAAGAAATAGCGCGTCGGAGCGCCGAGATAGTCACTGGCGATTCCCATCGGCAGCCGAATCGCGAGATATGCCACGGTGACAAGTGCCAACGCGCCAAAGAGCGTGACATCCCGTCGCATGCGCTCCGGCGTCATCCAGCAGAGGGCAATCAGCACTGGAATGCAGACAGCGGTTTCCTTGGAACCGAATCCCAGGATCAACAGTCCGCACACGAGCGCAATCCGCCGCACGTCGGGCGTCTCTCGCGCAGACAGCACGACAACGGCCAGCGCCATGGTCGTCATCAACACATCTTGAATTCCTGCCGTCCAGGCCACGGACTCGGGCAAGGCCGGGAAGGTCAGGAACAGCGCCGCTGCGCCAACGGCGACTTCGCGACGCATCCCCATGGCGATGCCGAGCCTGCCAACGAGGAACGCGTTGATGCCGTGCAACACGATGTTGACCAGGTGCAGCAGGACGGCGGAGTCGTCAACGGCGAGCAGCGCACGCCACAGCAGGAGCGGCACCGGGCGGAAGAACCAGCCAGTGCCTGCACCCAAACCGGACTGAGCCATGGCGCGCAGCGTGAAGTCGTCGGACAGGAATCCGAGACCGATCGCTCGGGAGTAGAGCACGCCCGCCGCGAGCATGAAGAGTGGAAGCCACGCGAGTGACAGCGGCGTCTGTGGAGAGTCGGCCGCAGTCTGGTCATTGCGACGCAACGCGACGAGGATCGCGCCGACGATCGCAAGCGCGATCATCGCGCTCTCAACGCGGTAGCGGGGACCGCCTGAAAAGTAGTACTGCCACGCGACCCACAGGCCGCGGGCCGCCAATCCAGTCACGAGGATCAGCGACGCCGCACGCCACCACGATGCCCGGCTCATTCGCCGAGGACTGTACTATCGATGCGCGGCCCGTCCGAAGGACGGGCCCTACGGGTCAGGGATTGGCTGGGGCCGGAGGCGGTGTCGTGACTGGCCGCTCGGTAAACGTCCGGCCGTCAGCGAGCAGGACCGAGACGAACAGGCCGCCGGGCGATCCGTCGCGCAGCGGCCGCACGGTGACCTTCACTTCGTCGCCCGTCTTCACCGTCGTGGATTTCCACCCGGCGCGAACCAGATACGCCGGCGAGGTCATCTCGACCTTCCACACAACCGTGCCGCCCTTCTGATCGGGCACCTCGACTTCCATCCACGAGTGCGGGTTGGTCCACGAGAACTGCTTGATCGTCCCTTTCAGCTCCACCGACTTCGTGCGGTCGATGCCGGCCGACGAGTGATGCGCGGAGACGATCGTCGAAGCGAGGACAAGTGCGGCGCACAACAATGCGGATTTCATAACGGCTTCTCCGGCGGGTCGAAAGGACCCGCCCTACGGACCGGCCCTACCGGGCCTGGAACTCTGACTGCGTACTGGGAATGTGCGAGTTGAGGTCGGGAGTGCAGCTCACTTCCGTCACCTCTTGATCATCCACGCGATTCCAGCGCTTGGTCCATTTCATGTCGCCTTCCCAGCTTTTCGGGTCGGTCAACGTGTATTCGATCTCGAGCACCGCGCCGCCCTTGAGCAGACGCATCCGCTCGACGATGTGCAGCGCGTCGGTGGCCGGAATGCCGGCGTCGATCCAATGGTGATCGTTGACGAAGTGCATCGTGTCCACGACCAGCGTGTCCCCTTCCCACTTGCCGATCGACTCGCCGTTGAACGTTTTCACCACCACGTCAGGATCGGAATGCGGCCGTCCGTCCAGATAGACGATTCGCAGGCTGTTCATGAAGTGGCTGACCATGTAGATCGCCGTCGGCAGCTGAATCATCGCGACGGGCCACACGCGCGTCATGATCAGCGGCAGTCCGGCCGGCCAGCACTGCCCGATGTCGTCGCGGTAGGCCTTGCCTTCCTTCTGCGCCTTCTGCGCCGCCTCGAAGTGCTTCAGCGTCTCCGGCGTCATCTTGTTCGCCGGCGGCGGCGGTCCGAACCGCCACGAGTTCTGACTGCCGGCCATGTCGATGAACCATGTGCCGGTGAGATCGAAGGGCGCCTTCGGCCGCGACTTGGCCAGGTTCGACGGCGCCAGCGGATTGAGCGGCACCGCCGGCGCCTGCTGCGCCGCGGCAGCAGGCGGAATCAGCAACCCGATTGCCGCCACCAGCATCAACGCTCGCGCCATGATTATTTCTCCCGCAGCTTCATCTTGACGGCACCCTTTTCATCGAGGTACTCGCGATTGTTCTCACACACGAACTCGACCATTTTATAGTCCGGCATCCGCCGGTAGGCGAGCGTGTAGGTAAACGGCTTCTCGAGGACGACCGGATCCTCCACCGTGATCTGGTCGTGCAGCATGTCGGGCGCCACGAGACGAATCCGCTCGGTGATCCGCATCTGTGTGCTGTGCGGCGTGTTCTGATACCCGAGGACGGATTCCTTGATCCCGACCGTGTCCACAACCAACGTGTCGCCCTGCCACTTCCCCACCGAGTGGCCGTAGTAGCCCGGCGGCACCTCGTCGATCGGCAGCTGCGGCTGATTCATGTAGACGCGCCGCACCTCGCTGAACGCCTCGGTGACGATCGTGATCTGCGACGGCCGCTGAATGATCTCCGCTGGATACAGCGCGACGGCCATCATTCGTGGAAACCCATACGGCACGCACTGCACAGCGGCGGTGCCCAGCGGCTCGCCACGTTTGATCGCTTCCTGTTCCGCGGCTCGCCGCGTCTCGTACGGCTTCGCGTACTGCGGCTTCAACACGATCGGCGTTGGCGGTGGTGGATTCAATGTGAGATCGCCTCGAGTGGCGCGGTACGGCGACCATACGCCCGAGAGATCCGGCGGCGTCTGGGCGTACGCGCTGGCGCTCAGTAACACAAACACGAGTAGGGCCGGTCCTGTGCTCCGTAGGGCCGGTCCTTTTGGACGGGCCAACATTGGCCGTTTCACTGCTGGCCTCCGACGCGGCCCGGACCGTTCCCAAGGACACGGCCGTCGCGCACCGTCACGGTCACGAGGAGGCCACCGGCCTCACCGCTGCGAAGCGGATTCAGGACGACCGTGATCTTGTCGCCCGCCTTGATGTCAGTGAACTTCCAACCGGCCTGCATCAGGATGCTGGTGCTGCCCAGCTCGACACTCCAATGCTTGGTGACGCCCTTCTCATCGGGGACGTCGATCTCGATGTAGGCGTGAGGATTGGTCCATTCGAAAGCGGTGACGGTTCCGGCCATCGTCACGCGCTTCGCCGTGTCGAACATGGCGAAAGAGTGATGGGCGCCGAGTGGAAGAGCGCACACGAGCACCCAGCCGAGCGCGAGACCCAGAGCCGTGCGCCGCATTACTTGCCCTTTTCTTTTGCCGCGCCGTCCGCGGCGCGCGCCTTCTCTTCCGCCCGCGCCGCGCTCAGGATGTTGCGCAGCCCATAGTTCCCTTCGTGACAGCCGTACTCGAACAGCGGCAGCGAGGCATCCCTCGTCAGGTTCATCTCGTACGTCCACGGCTTGACCCATGTCGCCTTGTCGTCAATCGTCACCGACCATTGCACCTTGTTGGGCGCAATCGGCGTGAACCGCTCGACGAGCGTGTAGGTTTCCGGGTTCGCATTCCGGTAGGCGCCGCGCTCGTTGAAGTTCTTCGTCTCGACGACGAGCGTGTTGCCTTCCCAATGGCCACGCGCTGACCCCATGTACGACGTGATGTTCTTGGCTGGTCGTGGACTGTCGTCGAGCGGAATCACGCGGGTCTCGTGAATCATCTCGTAGCGGATGGCGACGAAGCCGGGGGCCTGGGTAATGTCGTAGGCATTGCCGTAGATCGCCGGCATCATCGAGCCGGGCACGCCGCGCGTGATGCAGCGGTCGTACAGGCTGCGGTCCTCCCACGAGTCGGCCGGCCCGCGGCCACTATTCTTCCGTGCCACCGCCCGTGCGTCCGCCGCCTTCTGTCCATTAGCGGTCAGCGACGGGATGCGGCCATCCGCGGGATCGATGATGAGCCACGCGCGGCTGTTCTTCGCGTTGTAGTGCTCGTACCAGTGCACCGGTCCGGCACCCGTATCGGCGCCGCCAATGCCAGCTGCGCTCGCCAGCGCACGCTGCTGACGCTCGCGGACGATCTCCGCGAACTCGGAGTCGTCCACATCGTCGGCGCTCTTGCCGGCGAACTGGGTCGGCCGTTCCATCGGAATGCCGTTCTCATCCTTGTTGGTGTAGGTGCCTTGCAGATCGGGGTCGCCCCACGGCGTCTTCGCCGGCACGTAAGTCGGCTTCGGCGATGCAGGCTTGGCCGCCTTGCCCGCAGCCGACGATGCGGTGTGCTGAGGAGCCTGCGCGTGCAGCGCGAGCCCGCTGACGATGACGGCTGCGGCCACCAATATGAAAATACGCGCCTGTCTAATCATGGAAGTAGGCCTCACGGAGCATCTTGGGCATCGGCGGGCCGGGAGTCAAGGGGCCTTCTAGGGGTTTGATCGTGAATTGACGCTTAACGACCGGGCGGCGAAACTGTCGTAAGCTGGTGTGATGCCCGAGACCCTGGAGCACCCGTCTGCGTCAGCTCCGGTCATCGACTGCGCGGCCTATTGCAGCGGGTCGCGGGTCGCCGATCTGGGCCTCGATCAGATCCGCGGTGCCCTGTCGCACAACGATCAGTTCGTCTGGCTCGGCTTGTACGAGCCGGAGCGGGACGTGCTGCAGACGGTGCAGCAGCAATTTGGTCTGCACGACCTCGCCATCGAAGACGCCTACAACGCGCATCAGCGGCCAAAGCTGGAGCTCTACGAAGACTCGCTGTTCCTCGTCTTGCGCACAGCGCACATGGCCGCCTCCTCGAAGCACCTGGAGTTCGGCGAGACGCACGTCTTCCTGGGACGCAACTACCTGGTCACCGTCCGCCACGGCTCGCTGCGATCGCACATCGGCGTGCGCCAGCGCTGCGAGTCCACACCGCATCTGCTCTCGAAGGGCCCGGGCTACGTGCTCTATGCGTTGATGGACTTCGTGGTCGATCAGTACTTGCCGGTAGTGCAGCAGATCGAGGAAGAGGTCGAGGATCTCGAGGACATCATATTCGGCATGGGCGACACCGGCGATGCGACGTCGCGCATCTATCAGCTGAAGCGCGACCTGCTGTCACTGCGCCGCGCCGTGACGCCGCTCGTCGAGGTGTGCAATCGCCTGATGCGCTTCGATCTGCCGCACATCCCCGAGGACACTCGGGTGTACTTCCGCGACGTCTACGATCACATTGTGCGGTTGAACGAAACCATCGACGCGCAGCGCGAGTTGCTGACCACGGCCCTCGAGGCGCACCTGTCGCTGATGTCTCACGCGCAGAACGAGCACATGAAGCGCATCACGGCCTGGGCGGCGATGATCGCCGTGCCGACCATGATCGCGGGCGTCTACGGGATGAATTTCAAGAACATGCCCGAGCTGAGCTGGGCCTACGGGTATCAGATCTCGATCGCCGTGATGGTCATCGCGTGCGTGGGTCTCTACGCTGGCTTCAAGCGATCCGGTTGGCTTTAGTTCAACTCCCAACTACCAACTGCCAACTCCCAACCACTCCCAACTTCCAAATCCCAACTCCCAACAATTCTCAAAACGCTCAACTTTGAGAGTTCTTGGAAGTTGGGAGTTGGGAGTGGTTGGGAATTGGTCGTTGGGAGTTGGGCGTTGAAATAGCGAAGCGGGGTCGATAATTCCACCACACGCGAAGCCCCATGAGGATCGCGAAGCCGGCAGCCCATCGCCAGGGCTCGGTCGTATCGGCTTTCACCAACTGCCAGAAGTGCAAGGTCCCGCCGGCAGCCGCCACGTAGGCGAGGCGATGGAGCTTGCCCCATCTGCGACCGAGCTTGCGCATGGAGAACTTGTTCGATGTGAGGGCCAGCACGAGCAGCATCAGGAACGTGGCCATGCCGACGGTGATGAACGGCCGCTTCACCACGTCCTCGACCATGAACGACACATCGAAGTAATGGATGAAGACAACCCAGGTGAGCATGTGCAGCGTCGCGTAGAAGAACGCGAACAGCCCCAGCATGCGCCTGGCTTTGATGATCTCGTTCCACCCCGTGAGCCGGCGCAGCGGCGTGACCGACAACGACGCGGCGAGACAGCCAAGTGCCCAGGTGCCGGTCTGATCAGTGATGTAGTCGCCGGGATTCGCCGTCAGGGCGTTGACGTCGCCAGCGAAGGTGAACCGGTAGAAGCCGTAGGCGAGCGCCGCGGCGGGAGTGGCTGCCGCGGCGAACAGCAGAATCCGAACAAGGGTGATTGGCTTCAAAAATTCTTGCGCAAGTCCATGCCCGCGTACAGGCTCTGCACCTGTTCAGCGTAGCCGTTGAACATTTCTGTGCGGTGGTTGGCGATGAAGCTCGGCAACCGCTTCTCACGGGCCTGGCTCCAGCGCGGATGATCGACCATCGGGTTGACGTTGGCGTAGAAGCCGTATTCGTTTCTCGCCATCTTCTGCCACGTGTTGAGCGGCTGCTTGTCCGTGAAGCGAATGCGCGCGAGGGACTTGGCGCCCTTGAACCCATACTTCCACGGCACGACGAGACGAATCGGTGCGCCGTTCTGCGCCGGCAGCACTTCCCCGTAAAGACCGACCGCGAGCAGCGTGAGCGGATGCTGTGCCTCGTCCAGACGCAGGCCCTCGATATACGGCCATTCGAGAAGGTCGGTACGCTGCATCGGGAAGCGACCCACGTCGTGCAGCGTGGTGAACTCCACGAACGCCGCTTTCGAGGTTGGCTCGACGCGCTTGATCACGTCGGCCATGGGGATGCCGACCCAGGGAATCACGAACGACCACGCCTCGACGCAGCGGAGACGATAGACGCGCTCCTCGAGCGCATACGGCTTCATGAACTCGTCGATGTCGTAGCTGCCCGGCTTGTTCACCAGCCCGTCGATCTGCAGCTTCCACGGACGCGGCTTGAAATTCCGGGAGTTGGCTTTCGGACCGTCGCCGGCGCCTGGCGCGAATTCGTAGAAATTGTTGTAGCTGGTGATGTGGTCGTAGAGGCTCGGCGCCTCGGTCGTGCTGAGCGGGCTCTTCTTCACGTTGGGCAGCTTGGCCAAGCCGCCGCCCTGCGCCACGGCCTCATCGGCGAGCGTTCCACAACCGGCCGCGATAAGAGCAGCCGCCGACGCCTGGATGAACTCCCGGCGCCGCAAATACACGCTCTTTGGAGTGATCTCTGACGAACGGATGTCGGGCGCCTTTTTAATCAACATACGGCGATTATAGGCCCGTTCGCGCAGCGCAGCCTTAACAGAGCAGCGTGGAGCCTCAAACAGATCAGCGTCGAGCCTTATCTGTGCGACATCGTTATCTCACCGCATCTGTGCGACACCGTTATCTCACCGCGCGCCAATCGCCGGTTTTCGCCAGTTCGCGCGCAAAGCAGCGCTCGGCACGTGACTCGGCGTCTCGTTGGCTGGAGGCCGAGAGCGCCATCGTCAGCTCGGCGTCGGCCGGACATTTGACGTCTCGCGAGGATGGGGATTCTGGCTGGGACCTCGAGAAATGACGCGCCGCACCGACCCTCACCCAGGCCGGCCGATTGGACAGGTCGGGCGCGAGAAGCAGCTCCGCCATCGCGGTACGCAGCGTCCCCTCGATGCCATCGCGCTGGGCCAGCAACGGCGCCGGCGCGAGATCGATCGTCGTCCCTTTGACGGCCGCACTCACCCACCATGGCCGCCCGGTCTCGTAGCGGAAGCCATCGAGCGTGCCATGCAGCTCCACGGTGACATTTCCTGCAGAGGCGCCCAGCGTTTTCGATAGCGAGTCGCGCACGCGCAACGCCAGACGTCCCAACTCTCCGGCAGTTATCGGTGATCCATTCGGCACGCGAACGTTGATCTCGGATGACGTGGACGTCGGTACGGTGGGCGTGGGAGCAACCGGCGGACGCGGTGGTTCAATCGACACCGGCGCAGGTACGTCGACCGGCGCGCTCGCCCCCAGCGACAGCAGCGTCAGGCTCGGAAAGTACTGCGCGAGGATCGCGTCGAGCGTTTCACCTCTGCGCGCGCGGCGTCCGGCGCCAATCACGCACATACCGACGCCATGCCCGTAGCCGACGCCGGTAAACCGCACGCTGTTGCCGCTGCGCGTCATCGAGAACGCGGTGCTGCGCAACTGCCGCGGGCCGATCGCCATCCGGAAGGGATCGCCGGCGATCGCGTCAGGACGCAGACCCGACAGATGCAGACGCGCGACGCGGCCCGAATGCGTACGGTCGTCGATCTCGATATCTCGCAGCCTGTCGCCGCCGAACCCGGCTTTGACCAGCGACTGACGGATCTCCTCGAGCGTGAGCGTCAGCACCCAGGGCACTTCGTCCTCGTGCACATTGTCGGGGACCGAGCGCAGATAGGGGAACTTGGTGCCGCCCGGCCACACGTCGGCAGCGCTCTCGGATCGTCCACCGCAGGACGCCGAGTAAAAGATCTCGACCGGCTTGCCGTCGAGTGTCAGCACGCGACCGGCAGTCGCCAACGCCGCGCGACGCGAGATCTCGTTCGCCGCTCGCATGACCTGGCAGTGCGTCGTATCGCACAAATCGAACCCTTCACGCCGATGACGACCGCTGTTGACGATGGCGTAGGTGCGGATCGCGACCGCCAGCGCCTGTTGTGCGGCATCGGCGGCGCCAGGCTCCGCTTCGGGAGCCAGCACCCGAGCGACGTAGACCTCGAGCGGGATCCTCGCCACACCTCCGCCGGCCGAGAGCAAGCCGATATCCACCGTGCGTCCCTCGCTCGCCTTTTCGAGCATCGCATCTGTGATCTCAGTTTGCGCAGGCGTGTTCGTTCCAGCGATGGCCGCGACGAGCACGACTGCGGCGATCAACGCGGGGCGTGGATTCACAGCTTGCGGCGACATCCCGGCCGGCATTTGCATTGAATGACCTGCTCGCCGTCCGTGTGGTAGTCGTAGGTCAGCTCTTCACCAGACTCGATGTTGCGCCCGGCGCGGATCCAGATCTCACGCCCGACGATATGGGTGTAGCAATTGGGCCGGCAGGCGTGATTGATGAAACGGGCCACATTGCCACCGACCATGGCGTCGCGCACCCAACGCGTGTTCACCGTGAAACACCAGATCTGGCCACGTTCGAGATACTTCGTCTCGCGCTTGAGGCTCTCTTTGTGATCGATAAGCTCGCCGTTGTAGGTGACGATCCGGCGATTCTTGTTGATGGGCTCGAGCGCAAAGACACCCCACCCGTGCAGTGATGACCGACGACGAACGATGCGTGGCAACTCGCGGACCAGTGACATGTACCGACAGGATAGCAAGTGATTCTTGATTTGTGTACGCGGCGATTGCGGTACTCGCAGATAATAGGCAGTAGATGAGCGCATCCGCGGTCGGCGCTCGTGAGCTGGTTCAGGCCTGGGGCCGGATCCTCACGGGCTATCGTCCAAACCTCTCGATCGAAATCACCAAAGAATGTCCGCTGCGTTGTCCAGGCTGCTACGCCTATGGCGACGAGCATCTTGGCGGAAACGTCACGCTGCGTGGATTGGCCGACTACAAAGGCGATGAGCTGGTGTCTCGATTCATGGCGCTCATCGACGAGCACCGTCCGCTGCACGTGTCGATCGTTGGCGGCGAGCCACTCGTGCGCTATCGCGAGCTCAGTCAGATTCTGCCGCAGCTCGCCGAGCGCGACATCCACACGCAGGTGGTCACGAGTGCGGTGCGGCCGATTCCCTCCGAGTGGACGGGCATACGCCGTCTGCAAGTGGTCGTGTCGATCGACGGACTGCAGCCCGAACACGACGAGCGCAGGAAACCGGCCACCTACGAACGGATCCTCAAGCACATCGAAGAACATCAGATCACCGTGCACTGCACCGTCACGCGTCAGCAGGCGCGCCGCGACGGGTATCTGCAGGAGTTCCTCGAGTTCTGGCAGGCCAACGCCAACACGCGTTTGATCTGGATCAGCCTCTATACGCCGCAGATTGGCGAGCTCTCGATGGAACGTCTGACGGCGGCCGATCGCACCAGAGTGATCGACGACCTTCGCCGGCTGCGTCCTCAGTACTCGAAGGTGCAGATGCTGGACGGCATGCTCAACGTCTACGCGAAACCTCCGCAGTCGCCCGAGGAATGCATCTTCGCGCAGACGACCGAGTGCTTCTCGTCGGATCTCGAGCGACGGATTGCGCCCTGTCAGTTCGGCGGAAAGCCTGACTGCGAAAACTGCGGATGCATCGCGTCGGCGGGTCTCGAAGCGATCGGCCGTCACCGGCTACGCGGCGGTCTGCCTGTCGGGAAGATCTTCTACGCCTCGCTCGCTGTGGGACGGACCGTCGAGCGGGTCAGGCGTGCCGTCTCACAGGCTGATCGCACGAACGCCCAACCTCCGACTTCCAACTCCCAACCACTCCCAATTCCCAACTCCCAAAGAACTCGCGAGTATTGATTGGGGGTTGGGCGTTGGGCGTTGAGATAGCCTCTGCCGTGCTTGGGTCGCGGCTTGCCCTTTTCTGACCGCGCGCCGCACACTGCCTCAGCCTTTTCACCAGCAACTGATTGTGCCCATGTGATTTCACGCCGGTACATCGGTTGCACTACGGCACGCATGCGAACTGCGTGTTCGACGCTGGTCGTGCTCGTTCTCGCCACTTCCGGCGTCACGCTCTCCGCGCAGCAAACGCAGAAGAAAGAGCCCGCAGAAGCTCAAGACGAAGGACCTCTGAAGCGCATGCCTCGCTGGCTCAAGGCCTTTTCGTCACCCGACGAGAAGGAAGGGCTGTCGGTGACGGCGGGAATCATTGTCGCGGGATCGAGTCTGTCGGGAGGCGTCGGATACCGTCGCCTGAACCTGTTCAAGAGCGTCGATTACGAGGTCGAAGGCAACGTCTCGGTGCGCGGGTATCAGGACTATCGGGCCGCGATCGGCTTCCTCGACCAACGCCCGTCAACGCTCGAACTCGAGGTGGCCGATCGCAAAGTCGCCACGCTCTTCAATGCCTCGTCGCGCAAATCGCCGGGCTCGGCGCTCTATCTCGATGTGCGGTATCGCGATTACCCCCGGCACACCTACTACGGCCCGGGCATCGATTCGCGTGAAGAGAACCGCGCTGACTACGCGCTACACGGCCTGTCGGTCGAAGGCGTCTGGCAGTGGCAGCTCACCTCAGCACTCGGTGTGAGCGCGCGGAGCGGGTGGCTCGATCTCGAAGTGGGGCCCGGCCACAATGACACGATTCTCAACGTCGAGGACCGATTCCTTCCAGCCCTGACGCCTGGCGCGCCAGACCAGCCGGTGTTCTTCACCTACGGCGCGGGCGTCGTGCACGACACACGACTCGAACCCGGCGCGCCGGAGAACGGCCACATGTTCGGCGTCGCCGCGCGGCGCTTCTCGGCCTCCGATATGGCCGCCGCCTTCGCACCCGGTGCTTCGGCGCCCAGGGATCTCTCGTTCACGCGCGTGACCTTCGACGCGCGCGCCTATCGTCATCTGATCTCTGAGCGCGGCGTCCTGGCTGTGCGCGGGCTCGTGTCGAGCGACCTGACTGGCGACAACGGAGCGACGCCGTTCTACTTGCAGCAATCCCTCGGCGGCGGCGAGACCCTGCGCGGTTTCCATTCGTACCGTTTCCCTGAACAGGCGCTCGCCCACGTGAGCGCCGAGTATCGCTGGCGTGCGCATCGCTACGTGGAAGTCGCTCCGTTCGTCGATATCGGCACCGTCGGACCGGCACTCTCGCGACTCTCGTTGGGCTCCGTGAAGATGAGCCCTGGAGTGGGCATTCGTGGCCGCAGTAGTCGACGCGTCCTCGCAAGGCTCGACTGGGCGTATGGCTCAGAAGGCCACCGAATCGTGCTCGCAACAGGCCCTGCATTCTAGGTACATCACACAGACGTCGTGGCATGTCGCTTGAATGGTAGGGATTAGCGCATGCTGAAACTGAGGAGGTGGCACGTGGTGCGCACAGGACTGGCACTCGTCTTCTGCGGCCTATGCATCAGCCTTCCGGCCGGACGGGAGGCGACCGTCGCGGCTGTGGCGCAACAGGCGCCCGTGAACCAGTACGCGCAAGCGATGGCGGACTTCAAGAAGCGTGTGGACACGTATCTCGATCTGCGCAGGGCCGTCACGCAGAAGTATCCCGAAGTCAAGGAGACGGGCAACCCGGCAAAGATCCACGAGCGTGAGGTCGCACTGGGCAAGGGCATCGCGATCGCCCGTCCCAACGCCAAAGCCGGCGACGTCTTCGGACCGGTGTCGCGTTACCTCCTCAAAATCGTCGAGGATGACTGGAACGCGCGCAGCCCGGCCGATCAGAAGGCCATCCTGAAGGAGGTTCCGAAGGGGTTGGTGCTGAAAGTGAATCAGGCGTATCCGCCGAACGTTGCGCTGGCCACTGCGCCGCCGAAGCTGCTCGCCCAGCTGCCGACGCTGCCTGAGGAGCTGGAGTACCGCCTGCTGGATCGTCGGCTGCTGCTCCGCGATCGCGACGCGAATTTGATCGTCGACGTACTGGTCGGCGCGGAGCCAAACCGTACAGAATGAGGCATGCGTCTACGACACTTCCTCGTTACCGGGCTCCTGACCATCGGCTGCAGCGCCCTTGGCGCGTCGCAGGCGCCGACGAGCAAGCCGGCCACACCGCCGGCATCGCCTGCGGCCCCGCCAACGGCGAAGCCGTCGATCGAAATCTCGCCGCCACGCGAGAACGATTCGGTGCGCTTCGCCATCCTCGGCGATACCGGTACCGGCGACCGCAGACAGTACGAAGTCGGCGCCCAGATGACGAAGGCATTGCAGATCTTTCCATTCGAGTTCGTCATCATGCTCGGCGACAACATCTACGGCAGCGAGCGTCCGCAGGACTTCGTGAAGAAATTCGAAAAACCGTACGAAGGCGTGCTCAGTCAGAAGATTCCGTTCTACGCCTCGCTCGGCAACCACGACGACCCGACGCAGCGGTATTACAAGCCGTTCAACATGAACGGCGAACGCTTCTACACGTTCAAGAAGGGCGATGCGCGCTTCTTCGCGCTGGACAGCAACTACATGGACCAGCCGCAGCTGAAGTGGCTCGAAGAGCAACTGTCACGCTCGAACGACCGGTGGAAGATCGCCTATTTCCACCATCCACTCTATTCGTCCGGCGAGCGGCACGGATCGGAAGTGGACCTGCGCACGCGCCTCGAGCCGCTCTTCGTCAAGTACAGCCTGGACATCGTGTTTGCAGGACACGAGCACTTCTACGAGCGCATCGTGCCGCAGAAGGGCATCTACTACTTCACGCAGGGCGGCTCGGCGAAGTTGCGCGAGGGCAACATCCGCGTCAACAGCGCGCTGACCGCCAAGGGATACGACGTCGACAACGTGTTCATGGTGGCGGAGCTCGGCAAGGACTCCATGCAGTTCCAAGTGGTGTCGCGCGCCGGCAGGCGAATCGACTCGGGCTCGGTGCCGCTACTGCCTGAGCGAAAGCCAGCGGACGACAAGACCCGCTCCCAATGATCGGAGGCCCTGATGGATGTTCCACGACCCGCACGAACGATCGGTTTGGTGGCGTTGTCGTTGATGACGCTCGATTGCGGGCGGCCGGTCATCAACAATCGCCCTGCCACGCCTGACGCGACGCCGCGGGCGCCGCTCGAGCAGCTGTGGACTGAGCCGCGCGACCTCGAGCGACGAAGCCTTCTCTGGGGATCGGCGCCGCCGGATCAGGCGCCGTCAAAACAGACTGAATTCAAGGTCGTCAAACTCGACACGTCCGGGTACAGCAGCGGATACGACGTCGTCGGGCCCGATGGACGGCAGTGGGACATCAAGGTCGGCAAGGAAGCGCAGACCGAAGTGGTCGTCTCGCGGATTCTCTGGGCGCTGGGCTATCACCAGCCCGCGACCTACTATGCGACGGGATGGAAGCTCGAAGGGACCTACGAGGACGAAGGCGAAGCCGCCCGCTTCCGACTCGACTCGGATCACGACAACGACGGCGAATGGGAATGGCTCGACAATCCGTTCACGGATGTGCGTCCATTCCGCGGCCTGATCGCCATCAACCTGCTACTGAGCAACTGGGACTTCAAGACGAGCAACAACCGCATCTACGTCGTCAAGGGTTCGGACGGTCCGGAGCGACGGTACGTGGTCCAGGATCTGGGTGCGTCGTTTGGAAAAGCTCGCCTGGCGCGCTCAAACTCGTTGCTAGCGCTACTCCCGTGGAAGGGCGGCACGCGTAACGATATCGAGGACTTCGAGGACACGAAGTTGATCCGCCAGGTTCGCGGCTCAGAGGCGACGCTCGACTACCGCGGTCCGCGCGGCGACATCCTCGAAACCATGAACGTGGCCGACGTCATCTGGGCGTGCGAGCTGATGAACCGCTTGCGCGACGCGCAGCTGGATGATGCGTTCAAGGCCGCCGACTACGACGCGGCGATTCGCGCACGCTACGTCGCGAAGATCCGCGCCAAGATTCGCGAGGGCCTCGCGCTGCGTGCGGATGCCCGGCTCTCGACCGAGGGACCCTAATGAGGCGTCCTCGAGCCAGCGCGCTCAGCGCATCGGTGCGGATGATAGCGGTTGTTGCGCTACTGTTCTGGCCGATTGCCCCTCTCGCCGCGCAGGTGGCCACACCACCCGCTCAACCGACCGCGCAGGCGACCCAATCGGGCGCACCCGCAACGCCGCCGTCGTCGGGCGACCCCTTCGCGTGGCCGGATCTCGTCGAAGACTTCCGCAACGGGCTCGGTCAGTCGGCCGTGCGGCTGCCGATCGCGGCGCTGCTCGGAACCGCATTGGCGCTGCGGCCGCGACGGGCCGGGTCGCCGCGACGGGACGCGGCGGTCATCGAAACGCAAATCGTGCTGTCGATTGTCGGCGCCCTGATCATGCTGGTCGTCGGCGCCAGCCTGGCGCGCGCGTTCGGCATCGCCGGCGCGGCAAATCTGATTCGCTATCGCGCCAAGATCGAAGACCCCAAGGACGCCGTGGTGATGCTCTCCGCGCTCGCGGTTGGTCTCGCAGCTGGCGTCGGTTTGTTCGGCATCGCCGCCGTCGGCACCGGGTTTCTCGTGCTCACGCTGTGGATCATCGAAGGCTTCGAGACCCACGTCCGAACCTTCTCGCTGACGGTGAAGCTCGGCGGCAGCACCTCACAAAAGCGCGCGGCGGTGGAACGCATCCTGCAGCGGGCAAAGACAGTGTTCGAACTGCGCGCCACAGCCGACGATGAGCTGGTCTACCTGGTCGATGCCGGTGGCTCGGTGAAAACCGAGGAGCTGTCGGCATCACTGACGGCGCTCGCGCCCAAGGACGAGAAAACGCAGATCGAGTGGAAGGAAGAGAAAAAGGCTCGCCCCCTCGAGAAAGATGAGGACGACGAGTGAACCTGATCATCCAACCGGAAGCGGGCCTGGCGCCAGTCGTCAAGGCGATCCAGCGCGCCCGCAAGACGATCGACATCGCGATTTTCAGAATCGATCGCGACGAGATCGAGAAGGCCCTCGCGGCCGCAGTACAACGCGGCGTTCGTGTGCGGGTGCTTGTGGCGCACACCAATCGCGGCGGTGAGAGCCGGCTGCGCAAGCTCGAGCAGCGGATGCTCGAAGCCGGCGTCACCGTGACACGGACCGGCGACGAGTTCGTCCGCTACCACGCCAAATACCTGGTCGCCGACGACGTCCTGCACCTGTTCGCCTTCAACTTCACGACCGCCGACACGGCAAAGAGCCGCAGTTTCGGAGTCTCGACCAAGGACAAGAGCGCGGTGAAGGAAGCGCTGACGCTGTTCGAAGCCGACTGCACGCGCCAGCCGTTCACGCCCATCAAACGCTCTCCGCTGGTCGTCAGCCCTGAAACGGCGCGCGATGCGTTGACGTCTTTCGTCAGGGGCGCCAAACGTCAACTGCTCATCTACGACGTGAACCTCCAGGACCCCGCGTTCACCAAGCTGCTCAAACAGCTGGCCGCGAAAGGCGTCGATGTGCGCGTGATCGGCAAGTTCAAGGGATCCGGCGACGCAATCGGCGTGCGGCCGCTCAAGCCGCTGCGCCTGCACGCGCGGGCCATCATCCGCGACGCCTCGCGCGCGTTCGTCGGCAGTCAGAGTCTGCGGCGGCCCGAGCTCAATCAGCGCCGCGAGGTCGGCGTGGTGATCACCAACAGCGCCGTCGCACGCAAGCTGCGCGATATCTTCGAGGGGGACTGGCTCGAATCGGCGGCTAGCAAGGAAGAGAAGAAGGAAGACAAGAAGCTTATCGAGGCCGATATCATCAAGCCGCAGGCGGCTCCTGTCGTGGCTGAGTTCTCGCCGCCCAAATCTCGCCGGCTCGCTTGAGAGCTGCCTCGACGTGCGGGACGATGTTTTCTTCCCCGACATGTCGATGGAACTCGGCCTCGTCCATCACGCTGCCGGCGACGATGGTTGCCACTGGCTGAGAGGAAAGCGCCCTGCCCACTACGTGCCGTCTGGGCGCACTCGCGCTTCACGGAGTCCCATCGCCACCAGGAGCCCGTTCAGAATCGCCTGAGGCCGTGGCGGGCACCCCGGCACGTACACGTCCACCGAAAGCACGCGATCGACAGCGCCGACCGCCGCATAGGTACCCTCACCGAAAAGGCCGCCACTGCAGCCACACGCCCCGACGGCGACCACGACGCGCGGGTCCGGAGTGGCCTCGTAGGTGCGCTGCAGCGCGATCTCCATGTTGCGTGTCACCGGGCCGGTGACCAGCAGGACATCGGCATGGCGGGGACTGGCCACAAAATGAATCCCGAAACGGGCGAGATCGAACAGCGGATTGGACGTCGCCGCGATCTCGAGCTCACAACCATTGCAGCTTCCGGCATCGACCTGCCGCACGTGGAGCGAGCGACCGAGGCGTCCACGAATCCTCTCGCGGAAGCGCGCGGCCGACGCCTCCAGCCCGGCGCCCGGCTGGAGCTCCATCTGGCGAAAGGCGCAGCGTCCGGTCGACGCGTCGACATCGAACAACGCCGACTGCGTCAGCTGCTCACGGCTGTACGCGGCAATCTCGACTGCCGATCCGCCAGTGACGGCCCGTTCCGGGCAGGCGTCGACACACTCGCGGCACTGGATGCACGACGCGTAGGATAGTGACAGCGTGGCCTGAGTGCCGCCACGATTCTCGATGTGAATGGCGCCGGTCGGACACGCGCTGGCGCACTCGCCGCACATGGTGCAGCGCGTGAAATCGATGACCGGAAAGCCGAATGGTGCATGCGCATCGAAGGGACGCCGTTCAGTGACGATGCCGGACCTGAAGCTGTCAACGATGATCTTGAACATGTCGTCGCGCCGCCTTACCGGTCGTTCCCGGAGTACGAGAGGTTGAAGCTCTTGTTGATCACCGGGAAGTCCGGGATGATGTTGCCGGGAACGGCCTGTGCCAGGCCCGGCCAGTTCAAGAAGCTCGGATCCGTCACCTTGACTCGCGCCAGACGTCCCCGACCATCGGTCGCGACCCAGTGCACACACGGCCCGCGCCACGCCTCGGCCCAGCCGAGAGCGGCAGCGTCCGGCGGCAGCGCCTCCGGCATCGCCGCGCGCAACGGAGACTCGGGCAGCCGGTCGACGATCTGATGCGCGATCCGGAAGGACTGCTCCACTTCACGGGCGCGCACCATCAACCGCGCGCGCACATCTCCGCCATCCTCGACGGGGATGTCGAACTGCAGCCCGGTATACGCGTCGTGCGGATGATCGCGGCGGAGATCCGCATCGATCCCTGACGCACGCGCGGCCATGCCGACGATGCCGAGATCGCGCGCCGCCTGGTTCGTCAGCACGCCCGTCGTGTCGACGCGATCGGTAAAGGAGCCGGAATCGATGAGCAGCGTGATGAGACTGTCGAACTCCTGTTCCAGCGAGCGCAGGTGCGTGCGCAGGTGATCCCGGCCTTCCGGCGTGAGATCGCGCTTCACGCCGCCGAAGGCGATCGTGCTGCGCAGCAGGCGCGTGCCGAACAGCCGTTCGTACAGCCGCACCAGGCCTTCGCGCTGCGTCTGCGCGCGACTGGCCGGTACCGTGAATGCCACGTCGGTGGCCAACGCGCCGATGTCCGCGATGTGATTGTAGAGCCGCTCCAGTTCGAGAAAGAGGACGCGCAGCGACTGTGCCCGCGCCGGCACCTCGATCCGCGCCAGCCGCTCGACCGCGTGGCTGTAGGCCAGGGCGTGTCCGACGGCGGTGTCGCCGGAGATCGACTCTGCCAGGAACAGCGTGTGGCGCCACGGGAGCCGCTCGAAGCGCTTCTCGGTCCCCTTGTGCACGTAGAACAGCCGCAGCTGCAGATAGAGAACCGGTTCGCCGGCAACGCCGAATCTGAAGTGACCCGGCTCGATGATGCCCGCGTGCACGGGGCCGACCGGCACCTGAAACACGCCCTCGCCGGTGACCGGCCGGAACGGATGCCGTCCATCCCCGCCGATCCGCGGGACGTCGGCGTGTTCGTCGAAGTCCTTCCGCAGTGCCCACGTGCCGTCCGGCCAATCGTCGTGAAGGGCCACGGGTTCCGGATTGGGGTGATTCACGGGCACGAGCCCGAAGTAGTCCATCACCTCACGCTCGAACCAGTTGGCGGCGGGATGCTTCGCCGCCACCGAGGGAAAAGACGGCTGTGCGGGATCAACGCCCGCAACCAGCCGCAGAAACGTTTCGAGCTTCGCCAGCGACCATACCTGATGCACGGCGAATCGCCCGCGCGTGTCCCGTTCGTCGGTCGCAAACAGCGAGAGCAGGCGTCCGCCGAGCTTGTTCACAACCGCGTCAGCCAGTTCGGGGAGATCCGCCGCCCGCGCTTCGAGCGTAACTTCTCCCGGGTGCTCCTCTCGAATGTCGAGCGGAATCGGCGCGCACGCAGCCGCGATCGTCGTGACCACGCTCATCTGCCCCCCGATACGACGTCGGCCGCGGCACGAATCAGACTGACGAGCGTGCCCGGCAGGTAGAACGTGGACACCACGGCGAGCGCCGCCGCGATCAGTGTCACGACCAGTCCCCAGTCCCAGCTCTCCGGATCGGCGTGCGTCTTTCGATCGGCCGGACGCTGTCCAAGAACGAGTCCGCCAATCTGATACACGAACCCGCAGAACAGAACGACCAGGGCCAGGAGGAACGCCGCCGTCGCCATGACGTAGGGCCCCGAAAACCCTGCTCTCAGGATCATCATCTCGCTGAAGAACAGGCTGAATGGCGGCGAACCGGTGACAAACAGGGCGGCCAGCAACAGCAGCGCGCTCGAGATCGGTGCTCTGGCGAGCGTACCGGGTCCGATCTCGGCGAAGTTCGACGAGCGGTGCAACTGCGCGAGCGTCCCCGCCGAGAAGAAGGCGACCGGCTTCGCAAACGTGTGATACGTCATGTGCAGCAACGCGCCGTAGACCGCTGCGTCCGCGCTGAGCCCGATGCCCACCGCCATGATACCGACGTGCTCGATGCTCGAGTACGCGAGTAGCCGCTTGAGGTTCCACTGAATCAGGATGAACGGCACGGCGACGAGCACGGACAACAACCCAAGCGCCAGCAGCAAAGTGCCCGAGAACTCGGCGCCGAGCGCGGCCTTCGAGATCAGATGCACCCGCAGCAGGCAGTACAGGGCGGCATTCAGCATTCCGACGGCCATCATCACACCGGCCGGCGATGGCGCTTCGCGGTAGGCATCGGGCTTCCACGTGTGCATCGGCGCCAGCCCTGCTTTCGTGCCATAGCCAATCAACAGGAACACGACGCCAAGCCGCAGCGTGAACGGATGAAGCCGCGATGCTTCGGCCATGAAACGCGTCCAGTGAAGCGCTGACAGGTCCTCACCGAGCGCTCCCTGCGCGGACGCGAACAGCAGCACCGTGCCGAGCAGCGCGAAACCAAGCCCGAGACTGCCCAGCATGAGGAACTTCCACGCCGCTTCGAGGGACGTGTCACGGTTGTGGAACGCGACGAAGAACACCGACGTCAAGGTGGTCAGCTCGACGGCGATCCACAGGATGCCGAGATTGTTGGAGACCGCGACCAGCAGCATCGCAAAGACGTACGCCGGCGTGAGCACCGAGAACTCCTGCCGCATGCGCGGTGTGACCAGACCGCGGGCGTCGTTCCGCCGCATGTAGCCGACGCCGTACGTCGACGACAGCAGTCCGACGAAGCCGCACAGCACCAGCACGAGCGCCGAGAGGCCGTCGACGCGCAGGGTGTCGTTGAACGCCGCGGGTATCACTCCGCTGAGGAACTGCCCCGCCGTCGCGAGGCACAGCAAAAACGTCACCGAGAGTCCGCCGACAATGACCAACTCTTCGACCTTGCGCGGCGCGCGAATCGCGCCGAGCGCGGCCGTGAGCAGCGGGACGAGCAGGGTCCAGATCAGAAGCGTCACGTCACCCCTTCAGCTTGGACAGGCGGCTGACGTCCATCGACTCGAACCGATCGACGATCCGTCGAACCAGCACGCCGAGCACCAGCACGGCGAGTATCACGTCGAAGAAGATGCCCAGTTCCACGACCAGCGGCATCCCCGATGTAATCCCCAGCGCGATCAAGAAGATCGCGTTCTCCACGGTGAGCAGCGCCAGAATCTGGGTAATCGCCTTTTTCCTCGTCACCATCAGGAAGAGCCCGATGAGCATGGTCGAGAGACCGACCCCGAGTACGTGATGGGTGACGCCGATGGTGCCTTCGGGAAAGCCCGTGCTGACACGGTATCCGACGACGGTCAGCCCGAGACACGCCAGCAGCGACGCCGGAACGTTGAGAAACGGCTCGATTTCGCGGTGAATCCCGACGCGATCGACAACGCGCATCAGGAACAGTGGGATCACGAAGCCCTTCAGCACCGTCGTCATCGTCACCATGACGAACAGATGTGGCCGGTTGTCGCTGATCGCCATGACGACGGCCACCGTGGCGAGCAGCAGCGACTGCACTCCGTACAGCCGGATCGTCGTGAAGAGCGATTTCTGACCGACCATCAGATATGCAGTGACCAGCATCCCGGCGGCACACAGAATCACGAAGTTTGGTGTCATCAGCGGCTGCTCACAGGAATCGAATTGCCAGTGCGAGGAACCCGAGTCCGAGCGAGACTGCGACGAGCTCGGGCACGCGGAACAGGCGAAGCTTCGCGTTCGTGCTCTCGACCAACACGATGACGACGGCGAACACCAGCACTTTGGCGACCCACGCTGCCACCGCCACGGCGAGTGGCACGACGCCGAAGCTGGTCGCCATTCCCAGCGGGATGAAGAGATCGATCAGCAGTGTGATGTACAGCAGTTCTTTGAGCGCCGACGCCCACTCGACGAGTGCGAGGTCCGGCCCCGCGTATTCCAGAACCATCGCTTCGTGAATCATCGTCAGCTCGAGGTGAGTCGCGGGATTGTCGACCGGAATCCGCCCAGTCTCGGCAATCAGCACCACGAATAACCCGGCGAGCGCCAGGATGTCGCTCGGGCGGAACAGCACACCGGGACCGAGTCCGTTCCGCACCACGGCGCCGAGATCCAGCGAGCCGGCGGCGAGCGCCGACGTGAAGAGCCCGAGCATCAACGCCGGCTCGGCGAGCGCGGCAATCGTCATCTCGCGGCTGCTGCCCATGCCGCCGAACGGGCTCCCGGTATCGAGCGCGGCGGCGGCGAGCGCAAACCGTCCCAGCGCGAGGATGCCGACGAGTCCCAGGATGCCGCCCGCTCCTTCGAACGGCGCCGCCGCCAAGAGCACCGGTACCAGCGTGGTGGCGGCCACGGCAGTGGCGAAATAGAGTCGGGGGCCGGCGACGTACACCCACGAGGAGGTATCGGAGCGCACGATCTCTTTTCGCAGCAGCTTGATCAGGTCGTAGTAGCCCTGCAGAAGGGGTGGGCCCTGGCGCGTCTGCATGACCGCTTTGAGCTTCTTGATCACGCCGCGCAGCAGCGGTGCGGCAGCCAGCATCCCTGCCGCCTGCACGACGGCGATCGCCGTTGCCTGCAACGTCTCGTTCACTCGCCGACACCTCCGAGCCAATACAACAGCGCCGCGCCGAGCAGCAGGACATAGCTCAGATACGCGTGGAGACTCCCCGCCTGCAGCACCTTCATCCGTTCGGCGATACTGAGGACGCCGCGCACGATCGGATCGTACAGGTGGCGCTCGAACGTCGGCTCGATTTCCACGCGATAACGAACTTCCCGAGGAAAGTATGGCGACACCTCGGCGAGCGCTTCCACTTCACGCGTCGGGCGATAGATCTCGCGAAACACCATCAGCAGCGGCTTGGAAAACGCTGTAGCCGTGTACTCGGTGCGCGGGGTCAGCAGGCCCCCGCATCCCCACGTGGGCGCGCGGCGGATGACTCGGACGACGCGAACGCCGCTGACGAGCGTCGCCGCGATCGCCAGCGCACCGAGGACCGCGACCGCGAGTACCGCCGGCGTGACCTGCGCGAAGGGGCCGGAACCGACGGCCACGCTCAACGCGCCGCGACTCAGCGCACCCGCCGATGGCAGCCCCGCCAACGAGGTCGTGACGCGTCCGAGCACGCCCAGCACCGCTCCAGGAAAGATGCCGAGGACCATCGACAGCCCGGCGAGCGCCACCAGCGCGGCGCGCATCACGATCGGTGACTCGTGGGCGGTCTCGGCCGCGGCGCTGCGCGGCAGTGCCAGGAAGGCGATGCCGAACGCCTTCACAAAGCACACGGCCACCAGCGCACTGGTCATCGCCAGAAACGCACCAGCCAGCGGGAAGCTCACCCGCGTCAGACCGGGAACGAACTCGAACCCGAGGAGAAGCGCCTGAAACGTCAGCCACTCGCTGATGAACCCGTTCAGCGGCGGCACGCCCGAGATCGCCAGCGCTCCGAACAGAAACAGGGCGCCGGTCCACGGCATCCGGCGCAGCAGACCGCCCATCGCCTCGAGTTGCCGCGTCGCGATCGCCATGACGACGTTTCCGGCGCCGAGAAACAGCAGCGCCTTGAACGTCGCGTGATTGATCACGTGGTAGAGACTGGCCGCGAACGCGATCACCGCCAACTCCCGCCGTCCGGTCGCCAGCATCGTCATTCCGGCGCCGAGTCCGAGCAGGATGATGCCCGCGTTCTCGATGGTGCTGTACGCGAGCAGACGCTTGAGGTCGTTCTGCGTCAGCGCATACAGCACGCCGAGGATCGCTGACACCATTCCGATACCCATGCACACCAGGCCCCACGCGACGTCCGGGGTCCCCAGACCAAACGCACACACGCGGAAGATGCCGTACACGCCGGCGGTGATCAGCACCGCCGACATCAGCGCTGAAATGCTGCTCGGCGCCGCCGGATGCGCTTCCGGCAGCCAGACGTGAAGTGGAATCACGCCCGCCTTCACGCCGAATCCGAAGAGAAAGAGCCAGAAGAGAATCTCGCGGCCCGGACCCGAGACTGCCGTGCCGTTGAGGATGGCCGAGAACGACAACGAGCCCGTCGCCGACACCAGCGCAAGAAACGCGGCGACCAGGGCACCGGTGCCAACGTGCGACATGATCAGATACAGGTAGGCGGCTCGCCGGCTGGTGCGCGATTCATGCTCGGTGGCAACCAGCGACACTGTGGCCAGCGTCATCAATTCCCAGGCGAACAGAAAGCCGATCACATTGTTGACGACGAAGACCACCTCGAGCGCGGCGAGGACGACGTTGAAGGCGATACCCACGGCCGCAAACCGCGTACGCGGCACGGCATGCGGAAGGTAGCCGACACTGTAGAGCGCCACGGGGATCGACACGGCGCCGAGCACGGCCAGGAACCAGGCGGACAGCGGTGTCACCGCATAGTCCACGACGAGACCCGACGCGGCATGGACGAACAGCACGCCGCCGATGCGTTGGCCGGCGGCGAGGACCAGCCAGGCGGCCGTCGCCGACAGCGCGACAGCGACGGATGCGCCGACGAACGTGGTCCACAGACACCAGCGCGATCGACGCGCCGTGGCCAGCGTTGCCGCGATCGTCAACCCGTGCACGACGAGCGCGGCAGGCACTGTGTAGTCGCCGAGTGCGGTCACCTCAACGACTCCACCAGACAATCAGTACCAGGGTCAGCACGAGCGCGATAACGTAGCCGAGATACGCGTGCAGACTGCCCGCCTGCAGAATTTTCATGCGATTGGCGATCCGCAGCACCGCCTCGGTGAGGGGTCCGTACACGTAGCGCTCGAACGTGGGCTCGATCTCGACATGGTAGCGGACCTCGTGCGGGAAGTACGGCGACACCTTGGCGAGCGACTCCACCTCGCGAGTCGGGCGATAGACGGCGCTGAAGATCATCATCAGTGGTTTCGAAAACGCCGTCGCCGTGTACTCCGTTCGCGCGCCGAGCACACCGCCACACCCCCACGTCGGCGCACGGCGCACGAGGCGGCCGATCTGGTTCAGCAACACCAGGAGTGCAGCGGCACCAAGGCCGCCAGCGAGGGCCAGCGCGAGCCCGGCGGGCATCACCACCGCAGAGGCTCCGGCATCCACAGCCATGCCGAACGGACCGCGAACCATCTCGGGTGGCGGCTGCAGCCCGCCGAGCGACTGCATCACCACGCGCAGGACGCCGAGCACCGCGCCGGGAAACACTCCGAGCGCCAGACAGAGCGTCGCCAGAAATGCCTGTGGCCACTGCATACTCGCCACGACCTCGCGGGCGCTGCCGGCGGCGGCGCTGCGCGGCAGCGCCAGGAAGCTGACGCCGAACGCCTTCACGAAGCAGGCAGCGGCCAGCGCGCCGGTAAGCGCGAGGAGAGCGCCAGCGACCGGGAACATGAAGTGTACGAACGGCTCGCGCGACGCCTGAAACCCGCCGAGCAGCGATTGAAACGCCAGCCACTCACTCGCGAAGCCGTTGAAAGGCGGAAGACCGGATATCGCGATCGCACCGACCAGAAAGCACAGGCCGGTCCGCGGCATTCGCCGCAGCAACCCGCCGAAGTCCTCGATCTGCCGGGTGCCGGTCGCCACCACGACGCTGCCGGCGCTCAGGAACAACAGCCCTTTGAACACCGCGTGATTCAACACGTGATACAGACCCGCCGCCAGACCAACCGGTGCAAGTTCCGGCCGCCCGCCGGCGATGGCAATCATGCTGGCGCCGACGCCGAGCAGGATGATGCCGATGTTCTCGATGCTGTGGTACGCGAGGAGACGTTTGAGGTCGTGCTGCATCAGCGCATAGAGCACGCCGAGGACGGCGGATACCGCGCCGATGATCAGCACGATGACTCCCCAGGAGAATTCCGGGCGACCCAGGCCGAACGCGCAGAAGCGGACGATCCCGTAGATACCGGACTTGATCAGCACGCCCGACATCAACGCCGAAATGCCACTGGGGGCGGCCGGGTGGGCTTCAGGCAGCCAGACGTGCAGAGGGATCACGCCGGCCTTGACGCCGAACCCGAGCAGAAAGAGCGCAAAGACCAGATCGCGGAATGGACCGGTCAGGACTGCACCGGACAGGATCGCTGAGAAGGCCACACTGCCGGCCGCGGACGACAGGATGAAGAAGGCGCCAATCAGCGCCCCGGTCCCGACGTGCGACATGACCAGATAGAGATAGGCGGCCCGACGGCAACTGGCCGCCTCGTGCTCGGTGGCCACGAGCGCGGCGGTCGCCAGGGTCATCAACTCCCATGCGAAAAGGAACCCGATGACGTCGGCGGAGACGAACACCAGCTCGACGGCCAGGAGCAGTACGTTGTACGCAATCCCGAGGAACGCCGAACGGGTGTGAAACGGCGGATGGCGCGCATAGCCGATGCTGAAGATCGCGATCGGCACAGCCAGCACCGACAGCACGACGAGAAACCACGCCGACAGCGGGTCCAGCGCATAGCTCAGGGTGAGACCCGAATGGGGGTGCACGAAGAGCACGCCGCCCAACGGCGCGCCGCCGCCCAGGGCTGCGGCCGCGGCCGCCGCGGTCAGCACCGACGCCACCGCTGCGCCGCCGAACGACACCCGTCGAACCGTCTCGGGCCGGCGGCGCACCACCAGCGAGGCCACCACCACCGCAACACGGAGCGCGAACACCACTGGAACAGCGACGCTCGGGTCGAGCAGGGCCGTCACGCTCGGCTCCGCCGGTCATCCCGAGGACGCGGTGACATATAGAAACTGTAATATAAGAATGACGCTATGCCCGACGTGGCCACCGAGGAGCTCCAGGCGTTCAAGGCGGCGTTCTTCAAGGCGCTCGCCCATCCGGTACGGATCCGGATTCTCGAGCTCCTGGTCAATGGCGAGAAGAACGTCCAAGAGCTGCAGGATGCGCTGGGGGTCGAGCAACCGGTCGTCTCTCAACAGCTCGCCGTCCTGCGCGCCAACAATATCGTCTCCGGCCGCAAGGAAGGCGCCAGCGTGTGGTACTCCGTGCGCGATCCACTCGTCGCGGAGCTCCTCAACACCGCACGGCGGATCTTCAACAATCATCTGGTCAGCACGCAAGGCCTCCTGCGGCAGCTCCAGCACGAGCGCCGGCGGCGATAGTCGCCGACGCCCGCGCCGAACCGTAGGAATGGCGCATTCATGCCGCCGGGCCCGCGGCGACGACCGCGGGTGCAACGTCCCGTTCGAAGCTCTGGAAATTCTCGATGAACATTCGGGCCAGCTTCCCGGCCTGCTCGTCGTACGCGGCACCGTCGAGCCAGGTGCGCCGCGGGTCGAGCACCGCCGCGGGCACGCCGGGGCACGCGACCGGCACGTCGAGATTGAAGACCGGGTGCCGCCGGTAGCGGCAGTCGTCGAGCGCACCGCCAAGCGCGGCAGTGATCATCGCCCGGGTGTGCGCGATCGCGATGCGGCTGCCGTCGCCATAGGGCCCACCAGTCCAGCCGGTGTTGACCAGCCACACGCGGGTCCGATGGCGCGCGATCTTCTCGCCCAGCATGCGCGCGTACACGTTCGGGTTGAGCGGCAGGAAGGGTGCGCCGAAGCAGGTGCTGAAGGTCGCCTTCGGCTCGGTGACGCCCTTCTCCGTCCCCGCGACGCGCGCCGTGTATCCGGACAGGAAGTGATACATCGCACCGTCTGCTGACAGCCGCGCGACGGGAGGCAGCACTCCGTAGGCGTCCGCGGTCAGCATGACGACATTCGCCGGGTGGCCGCCGCGGCCGCTCGCCTCGGCGTTGTCGATGAAGGCGATCGGATACGACCCGCGCGTGTTCTCGGTCAACGAGGCATCGTCAAGATCAAGTGTACGCGTGGCCGGATCGACGACCACGTTCTCGAGGATGGTGCCGAAGCGTCTGGTGGTCGCATGGATCTGCGGTTCGGCCTCGGCCGAGAGCGCGATGACCTTGGCGTAGCAGCCACCTTCGAAATTGAAGATCCCGGCGTCGCTCCACCCGTGCTCGTCGTCACCGATCAGCCGCCGTTGTGGATCGCTCGACAGCGTCGTCTTGCCGGTGCCCGACAGTCCGAAGAACAGCGCCGTGTCCCCGTCGCGCCCGATGTTCGCCGAGCAGTGCATCGGCATCACGCCTTTGAGCGGCAGCGTGTAGTTGAGAATCGTGAACACCGACTTCTTGATCTCCCCGGCATAGTGCGTGCCGCCAATCAGCACGAGCCGACGCGCGAGATGGACGAGAATGAAGACGTCGGAGCGCGTGCCGTGTCGCGCCGGCACTGCCGTGAAATTCGGCGCATCGATCACGGTGAACTCCGGCCGGTGCACCGCAGCAGACCCGGCGAGCGCGGGCAGGAACATGTTCCGCGCGAACAGGCTGTGCCAGGCGAACTCGGTCACGATCTGAATCGGCATGGTGAAGGCGGGATCGGCCCCGGCCCAGGCGTCGAGCACGAACAGATCCTTGTCGCGCAGATAGGCCGTCATGTCGGCAAAGAGCGCGTCGAAGCACGCCTCGTCGATCGGCCGGTTGACGGCGCCCCAGTGCATGTGCGGCTCGCTCGACGGCTCGCGGACGAAGAACTTGTCGTTGGGTGATCGGCCGGTGTGCTGACCCGTGCGGCAGACGAAGGGACCGCCGTCAGCCAGCATCCCTTCGTGCCGTCGCAGCGCCTGTTCGTAGAGCGCGGCCGGGCCGAGATTGCGATGCAGACGGGCGCGAGATCCGATGCCGAGCGCGTCGACGCCGTAGGCGCCATCAAGCTGTGTCGACATGCGATTTGTCATCCTCCGGTGCAGGCGGCGTGCTTCATATATTACAATATTCGAATATATTGAAGTTCCGTAAGCCGGACTGGGGGCGCAGATGGCCAGCTTTCCAAAGCTCGCGCGGGTCACGCATCGGCGATTCGGAGCCGGGGTCGTGCTCGACGTCGATGAGCGCTATACCACCGTCGACTTCGACGAGACCGGGACCCGCAAGTTCGTCACCAGCCTGCTGCAACTCGAGGCGTGCGATCTGCCGCTGCCGGTACGGCCGCCGAGGCCCCGACGGCGGAGACGGGCGTCGGGCGACGCATCGACGACCGAACACGCATAACGCGGGGCCGTGGGCATCGCCTCGGCGCTGACGTCATTGTCGGTCTCGCGGCGCAGCACGGCCGCGAGAGTCTTATCGATCTTGGCTGGGGACCTCGTCGACGATCACCGGTGATGTCAGACTGTCGAGGAACTGCACGAGATCCTTCACGTCGGTATCCGTCAAATCGAGCGGCCGGATGTCCACAGCGGGCCCAACTTCACCGACGGGCTGTTCCACAATACCGGCGTGATGGGTGTGCGAGCGACGCCGCGCGCACCAGGCGGGTGCCACGCGGCGTGTCGAAGAGGCTAGAAACTCAATAACCGCACTGAGCGTTCGGGTACAACTTCACGCTCCGAAGCACAGGACCGTTCGTACCGCCCTGGCGGTCCTGGACCCGCAGCGAGACCGCCATTTCCACCGTGCCGTCCGATGCAGGCGTGCCGCCCGAGAGGAACGCACAGTCGGTCCCCGGTGTGAACGAAGGCGACCCCTCGCCATTTGTCACCGTCACGTCCTTGCCTGCGACGGTTATCGTCCAGCGGTATTGCGACGGGAACCCTGTTGACGGGCTGCCGTCGAAGACGCAATCCACAGCTCCGAGGGCAGAGCTGATGGCACAGGCATCGGTGCCTCTCGAGGCCGAGAAGACCGTAAACAGCGCGTTGAGTCCGGGCGGCACCACCGTCAGTTCCGCCCGCGCGGCCACTCCCAGATACTTCGCCTCGATCGTCACCGTCGTCGGGTTTCTGACCGTGGACGTTTCGATGGTGAAGGTGCCCGTCGTCTGACCGGCGGCAATCGAGATGCTGGACGGAACCTTGGCCACGTCGGAATTGGTCGTCTCGAGAGAGATGGTCGCGTTGCCGGCAGGTGCGGCGGCGGTCAATCTGACCGTCGCGGTCGTCTGGGACTGGCTGGTCACCGTCGATGCGGTCAGCGTGAGCGTATCGAGAGCGGCCGGCGCAGCCGGTGGTGGCGGCGTTGGCGTCGGAGTCGGAGGCGGTGCCGGTGTGGGCGCCGGCGTCGGTGCGGGAGTCGGGGTGGTCGAAGGGTTGTCGTCACACGCGGACACCGAGATGGCAGCGGCGATCAACAGAGCGACACACGGATGTACGCGACGTATCACGAGACCCTCCAGCGAGCTTGGGAGCGCAACTCTACAGGGTGCGGCGATCGGAATCAATCGTGATTGCGCGGAAACAACCAGGCGGCGCCGCGCACGCCGCTGGCATCGCCGTGCCTTGCGGGGACGAGGGGCGTCCGCGCAGTGTCGGCGACTCCCGCTGAGAAAATGTGTGCACTCCACAGCCGCGGCACGTGCTGATACAGGCGGGTGATGTTCGACAACCCGCCGCCGAGGACGATGACATCCGGGTCGAGCAGATTGATCACGCCGGCAAGGGCTTTCGCCATCCGCCGCTCGTAGCTCGCCATCGCCTGCTCGGCGATCGCATCACCCGCCGCCGCACGTGCCGCGATGTCGAGCGCCGCCACGCGCTGCCCCGATCGCGCTTCGTGATCCCGCGTCAACCCCGGACCGGAGAGGAACGTTTCGATGCAGCCGCGCTTGCCGCAGTAGCACGAGGGGCCGGGGAACTCGTCTCCGTCCGGCCACGGCAGCGGATTGTGGCCCCACTCCCCCGCGATCCCGTTCGGTCCGGTGAGAATCCGACCGTGGACGGCAATGCCCGCACCGGTGCCCGTGCCGACAATGACGCCGAAGACGACCGACGCGCCCTGCGCCGCGCCGTCGGTGGCTTCAGAGACGGCAAAGCAGTTCGCATCGTTGGCGATGCGCACTTCACGATCGAGCACGCGTTCGAGGTCCACTTTCAGCGGCCGGCCAAGCAACCACGTCGAGTTGGCGTTCTTGACCAGACCGCTCTCGGGCGACAGCGTGCCAGGAATTCCGACACCGACCGTGCCGCGAGTACCTGCGGTGCGCTCCAGATCACCGACGAGCGCGGCAATCGCATCGAGAGTCGCCGCATAGTGATCACGCGGCGTATCGATGCGTTTCCGCGCGACCTCGCGGCTGCCATCCAAAGCGATCCCTTCGATCTTGGTTCCTCCGAGATCGATCCCGATACGCATCCGGGAGATCTTCGTCGATCTTCCGTGCGATCCGCGCGATATCCCGCCGGGTCCGAAGAACAGGACCCGGCCTACACTGCAAATTGAGGACCCGGCCTACGCTGCAGATTAATAGAAATCATGCGCGTCGATTGAGGCTCCTCCATCAATCCCTTCAACGCGTTCGGCTCGGACAGACAGCACGCCGTCCTGGTGCTGGAGCACGCCATCGACAATCAAAAACGGCTGGCGGACGACGACCATTCGTTCGCGGTCGAAGAGATCAGGACGGATGATGATGTTCGAGACGCCGGTTTCGTCCTCGAGCGTGAGGAACACGAATCCCTTGGCAGTGCCCGGACGCTGTCGCGTGATGACCATGCCGGCGACCCGCACGCGGCGGCCGTTGCGCGCACCGGGCAGATCGGACGCGCGCATCACACCGCGCAGCGACAGATCGCCGCGTCGCAGCGCCATTGGATGCGGGCCGATGGTCAGGCCCATGCCTGCGTAGTCGGCCTGCAGGCGCTCGCCTGAATCCATGGCTCGCAGTGGCGAGCCGGTTGGTGGTTGGTGGTAAGTGGTTGGTGGTTGGGAATTGGGAGTTGGGAGTGGTTGGGAGTTGGCAGTTGGAAGTTGGGAGTTGTCGCGCTCCTCGAACATCTCGCCAGCGGGTCGAACAGCGCGCTCGACTTGCCAAAGTGCGCTGCGGCGTTCGTTGGTGAAGGCATTGAGCGCGCCGATGTCGGCGAGCGTCGTCAGCTCGTCGCGACGAAGACCCGTACGCTGCACGACATCCTCGATCGAGCGGAAGCGGCCGGCCGGACGGAGCTGCACCGTCCAGTCGTGCGAGCAGATGTTGCAGAAGTAGGTCCGCGACTCTCGCGTGTCCTTGACGACTTCAATCATCGATTCATCGTCGGCGCCGCATTTGGTGCAGAGGAGCGGCGGGGTCAACATCTTGGTTCGATCGAATGCGGCCATGGCCTGACCCACGTCCTTTCGCAAGCCGTTCACGTACATGAGACCGAGCCGGATCGCGCCGTCCGCCTCGACACGGCACAGCCAGTCGGACTGCTGCACGTCGATCGGATGGAAGCGGACACCGCGGCGTTGCGCGTCCTTGACGAGCGTCGCCGGGTGATAGAAACCCATCGGCTGGTTGTTGAGGAGCGCGGTGTAGAACGCGGCGGGGTAATGCACCTTGAGATACGCGCTGGCGTAGGCCAGCAACGCAAAGCTCGCCGCGTGCGACTCGGGAAAACCGTAGAGCGCGAATGAGGTGATCGAGTTGATGATGCGCTCGGCGGTTGCGCCGGTGATGCCGTTCCTGGCCATGCCCTCGCGCAGCTGCACGCCGATCTGCTTCATCCGCTTCTCGGAGCGCTTGAAGCCCATCGCGCGGCGCAGCTCTTCGGCTTGGCCACCGGTGAACCCGGCGGCAACCATCGCCATGCGCAGCAGCTGCTCCTGAAACAGCGGCACGCCCAGCGTGCGCGCCAGCACCGGCTCGAGACACGGGTGCAGCGGAACCACTGGCTCGCGGCCGGCGCGCCGGTTGAGATACGGATGCACCATGTCGCCGACGATCGGACCAGGACGGATGATCGCGACTTCGACGACCAGGTCGTAGAAGTGCGTCGGCTTGAGTCGAGGCAGCGTCGCCATCTGCGCGCGCGACTCGACCTGGAAGACGCCGATCGTGTCGGCCTTCTGCAACAGTTCGTAGACGGCCGGATCATCCGGCGGCATGTGCGCCAGGTCGAAGCGATCTGGTTGGTGGTTGGTGGTAAGTGGTTGGTGGTTGGAAGTTGGGAGTTGGGCGTTGGGCGTTGTGTTCACCATCTCAATGGCATCCTGCAGCACCGCCATCATCCCCAGCCCCAGCAGATCGACTTTGACGATGCCCATGTCGGCGCAGTCGTCCTTGTCCCATTGAATGACGACGCGATCGGGCATCGACGCCGGCTCGAGCGGCACCACCGAATCGAGCTGTCCCTGACAGACGACCATGCCGCCGGAGTGCTGGCCGAGATGACGCGGCAGATCCTGAATGGCGCTCCACAGCTCGGCAAACATCCGCGTGCGCGGCGTATCCATCGCGATGCCGGTGAGCTCCATGTTGCGCGCCAGCGTCTCGTTGGGATCGCGGTACTCGAAGTGGTGCATGACCTTGGCGAGCTGGTCGATCTGTTCGTCGTTGAGCGACAGCGCCTTGCCCACCTCGCGCGCGGCACTGCGGCCGCGATAGGTGATCACGTTGGCGGTCATCGCCGCGCCGAGCCGGCCGTACTTCTCGTAGACGTGCTGGATGACGCGCTCGCGACGGTCGCCGCTCGGGAGATCGAGATCGATGTCCGGCCATTCGCCGCGCTCCTCGGAGAGGAAGCGCTCGAAGAGCAGCTCCATCTTGATCGGATCGACCGCCGTGATCCCCAGGCTGTAGCAGACGGCGCTGTTGGCCGCCGAGCCGCGGCCCTGCACCAGGATGTTCTGCTGACGGCAGTAGTTGACGATGTCCCAGACGATCAGGAAGTAGCCGGCGAGATCGAGCTTCTCGATCAGATCGAGCTCACGAGTGATCTGCGCGCGGGCCTTGTCGTGATACGGGCGATAGCGGTCGCGCGCGCCGGCTTCGGCGATGTGGCGCAGGAACGACATCTCGGTCTCGCCGGGCGGCACCGGATACGACGGAAACCGGTAGCCGAGATCGGCCATCGTGTACTCGAGCCGCTCGGCCAGCGCCATCGTCCCGGCGAGCGCGTCGGGACGATCGGCAAACAGCGCGGCCATCGTCTCGGGCGATTTGAGATAGCGCTCGGCGTTGCGCGCCAGCAGCCGGCCGGCGGCGTCGAGCGTGGTGCGGTGATAGATGCAGCTGAGAACGTCGAAGAGCGGCCGCTCGCCCGCGGTGGCGAATCGCACGCCGTTGGTGGCAACGACCGGCACGCGATAGGCGCGGGCCAGCTCGGTCAGCGCTTCGTTGTCGCATTCCTCGTCACGGAGCAGATGACGCTGCAGTTCCACGTAGACGCGATCGCGGCCGAAGAGACCGAGCAGCCGATCGAGCATGCCGCCGACGCCGTGCCGCCGCGCATCGAGCATTGGCCGTCCACCGAGCGCCACGAGGCCTGCGGTGCATCCATCGAGCTCATCGAGTGCGAGCGCGCCCTCGCCCTTCGGCGCGCGCATCTTCATGCGCGTCACGAGCCGACAGAGATTCTGATAACCCTCTGCTGATGAGACGAGGACAGGAAGACGCCATAAGCGGGCAGCGTAGGGCGGGTCTTGCTTTTTAGACCCGCCGTTTTGAGACCCGCCATCGATCGTAAGTTCAGCCCCGATGATCGCTTTGAGGCCGGCTTGTTTCGCAGCTTTATGAAACCTCGGCGCGCCATACACGCCATCGGCATCGAGCAGCGCGATCGCGGGATAACCGAGCGCCGCGGCGCGCTCGACGAGCGCTTCGGGCAAAGACGCCCCTTGCAGAAAGCTGAACGCTGAAGCGGAATGGAGTTCGATGTACACAGGGCGCTTGTCAATTCCCAACTCCCAAATCCCAACTTCCAACCACTCCCAAATTCCAATTCCCAACTCCCAATAACGTTCAATTGGCAGTTGGGAGTTGGGAGTGGTTGGGCGTTGGGAGTTGGGAATTGGGAGTTGTCAAAAGTCAATCAAGAACTCCATCCACAAACCATTGCTCCGTATCGCGCGCACGGAACAGGCGATACGTCGCGCCACCGCCGAGGGTCACGTCCCACTCGTCGCGATCCCAGCCGTCCTTCCACCAGTCGCCCGACGTGCGCCATGGACCCGCACACACGCTGATTCCTCCACCATCCATGCCGCGGCGATCGATCGTCACGCGCGCGGGCTTGCCGTCGGCGACATGCACACGCGCGGGCACTGGATGACGGAAGCGGCGGAGTGCGACGGCAACATTCTTCACTGTCACAAATCGCGCCCCTCGACTGAGCTCGGGGCGCCCTGAGCGAGAGTCGAAGGGCGGAGGCGCTGAGACGCGGCGATCATTTAGCGTGTCGTGACTGTGAAGGACGTTCGCATCAACCGGAGCGAAGGGGGTCATCTCAAACGCGCCGGCCTTCCACGAATCGACCAGCGCCGGCGACCCGCAGCGCGTCTCCCCCATCAATGCCTGCAGCCGCGCCATCAGCGTGGAGAGCTGTTCGGGCGACGGCAGCGGCCTGGTCATCAGCGAGAACTGGACGATGCGGCCGGGCGTCGGATCGACGGCTACGACCACGCGATCGATGGGACCGGCCGGTGGATGCGACTCGAGATCGAGCAGCGCCAGCGTGCGCAGCGTGCGCGCGTCGCGGATCGGTGTCGGCAGCTGCAGCGAACGATCGTGTACCTCGCGCGCGCCGCCACTCGTTTTGACAAGGAACAGACGCACGTGCAGGACCGCGGCGCCGCGGCCGCGCCGTTCGAGATGGGCTTCGAGCGGCTCCAGCAGCCGGCCAAGCACGAACGCCAGCGGCTCGAGCTCTTCGATCGGCCATTCGAGATCGAGCGACTGCTCGAAGCGCTCCTCAGGGACGGCCGGTACGAGCGGAGCGGCGTCCTCACCACGCGCCAGCCGTTGCCACCGCACGCCGTCCTGGCCAAGACGCGCGGCGAGATCGTCGGCAGGGAGCGCCGCGAGGTCACCGAGCGTCCGCAAACCCCAACGCTTCAAAACAACTCCCAATTGGGAGTCGGAAGTTGGGAGTGGTTGGGAGTTGGGAGTTGGAAGTTGGGAGTTGGCAAGCTCGCCAAGCAGCGCAAGCGGAAGCGAGGCGAGCGCGTCAGCCTCAGAACCAGGCTCGATGATCGAAATCCCGGCGCGATGGCGAACCATGAGGCGCGCGGCAGTGCGTGTGCCCGCAATCGCCACGCGAATCTGCAAGCCGCGATCGGCGGCCGTGCGCCGCAGCTCCTCGGCAATCGAGCGCGCATCGCCGAAGAGCCGTGTCAGGCCGCTCAGATCGAGCACGAATTCCCTGGTCTGAGCGGAGTCGAAGGCGCGCGAGTCGCCGACCGACTCGACGCGTGGGGAAAATTCCTGCGCAACTGCGAGCAACGCCTCCAGCGAGCTGCCGTCTGCACCGTATATCGCACCGAACATAACGCGCTCCCCCGCTGCCGCTGTTGCGCGGGTCCAAGGACAAAGGACGCGGTTTACCGTTGTCTCGCAATCGGCGCGTCGCGATCGGTGACATCGACCGTGAGGGCGCCGATCGCGACCTCGCCGTCGATCCGCTTCCGCGGCGACACCACTCGCGCACGCAGGTCCACACCCGACAGACGACGGCCGCGATCGGACGTGCCGGTCCACGTCGGACGGCCAGCCAGCGTGACCGTGAGCCCGCCGGCGCTGCGCGCCAGTGGCTCGGACGTGATCAACACACAGGCCGTATCGCTGCCTTCGATCACCCGCTGCACGCGCATCCAGGTGTTGAACGGGATCTGTCTGATCGCCGCGAGCGGCACATCGGCGAGATCGAGGGCCACCACGCCGAAGCCGCCGGCCTGCAAGACGAGGTTGAGTGCCTTCAGCGCGCGATCGAGAGCGCGGTCGGCGGGAGCGCTGTCCTGGCCTCGGATCCACAGCAGGCGCGAGAGATCCACGCCGGCCGCAGCCGCTGATGCGACATCGAGACGATCGAGCGTGTCCATGAGCGCGACGATCTCGCCGCGCGCAGTGGCCGCCGCCATCATCCGGAGCAGCAGCGTCATCCGTCCCGACGATCGCGGGCCGGCCAGCTCCGACAGTTGTCCGCGTGGAAGACCGCCACGCAGACACGCGTCGAGCGCGGCCACATCCATCGGCACCAGTGCCGACGGGTCCATCCGCTCCAACGGCGCGAGCGCCGTCGTCAACGTGCGATCCAGCTTCCGATCGCGAAGGGCCGATTCCACAGCAGCAAGGGCGTGATTCGCCATATGTTCGCCTTTGAGGCGAATATATAGCGAAAATCTGGCGGGAATCAAGCAGGTAAAATCATTGAGGTTTTCTTGAGTACCCCCGTCGCTGCCCCATCCGTTGAGCCGGCTTCGCTTCCAGAACCGCCGCCTCCGACTGGACTCCGCCGCATCGCCGCCGCACTGATCTACCGCGACTTCCGCGTGCTGTGGTTCGGCGCGTTCACCTCGACCATCGGCACCTGGATGCAGAAGGTCGCGCAGAACTGGCTGGTGCTGACGATCACCGGCACGTCATCGGCGTTCTTCCTTGGTCTCGATTCCTTCCTCGGCGAGCTGCCCATCCTGCTGCTGACGCTCGTCGGCGGCGTCGTCGCCGATCGCTACGATCGCAAGCGGCTGCTGCTTTCGTCGCAGTGCATCCAGATGGCCGCGGCGTTCACGCTCGCCGCGCTCGTCTACTGGGATGTCGTGCGCATCTGGCATGTGCTGACGCTGTCGGTCGTCACTGGCCTCGCGCAGGCGTTCGGCGGTCCGGCGTATCAATCGCTGCTGCCCTCGCTCGTCGGCAAGAACGACGTGCCGAACGCGATCGCGTTCAACTCGATTCAGTTCAACCTGGCACGGGTGATCGGTCCGCTGCTGGCCGGCGCGGCGCTCGCCGCCTTCGGCATGGTGGCGTGCTTCGGTCTCAACGGCCTGTCGTTTCTCGCGGTGATCGCCGCGATCCTCATGCTGCATGTGCGGCACACGCCGCCGGCGGCGAAGACGCGCATGCATCACGAGCTGAAGAGCGGCTTCGAGTACGCGCTCGCGCATCCGGCGCTGCTCAGTCTCGCGATCCTGGGGTTTTCGGCGACGTTCCTCGGTGGGCCGCTGCTCACGTTCCTGCCGCTGTTCGCGCAGAACGTCTTCCATGGCGGCGTGTCGCAGTACACGCATTTGATGTCGTTTGCCGGCGCCGGCGCGGTGACCGGCGCGCTGGTCGTCGCCTGGCTCGGCAAGTTCAAGCACATGGGACGTACGCTACTCCTCCTGCAGGTCGTCTTCGGCGGGCTCATCGCGCTCTTTGCCGTGACGCGCATCTTCTGGATCAACGCTGTCCTGCTGTTCGGCTGCGCCGCGTGCATGGTGATGGTGTTCGCGATGCTCTCGTCACTCGTGCAGCTCAACGCGCCGAATGAGATGCGCGGCCGGGTGATGAGCATCTACATGGTGGCGTTCCGCGGTGGCTCGCCGCTCGGCGGTCTGGTCGGCGGATGGGCCGCCACGCTCGCGGGCGCGCCCACCGTGCTCGTCGTCAATGGTCTGCTCTTGACGCTCGTCGCGACATGGTTCCTGGCCAGGAGCCATGGAGTGAGAGAAATCTAGGGATCAGGAATCGGGAATCAGGAATCAGGGCTGGGGCAAGCGGGAGGAGTCAGGGGATTAGGAATCAGAGGGTGAGGGAATCAGGTTGCAGGAAACGCAATGATTGCACTTGTCAGAGATCCCAGAAACTGCGTTGTTGAACCTGTGCAGTCATGAAAGTCAGCGATCTGAGACCTCAGGTTTCATCCTCTTGCCTGAGGCCTCAGATCTGATGCCTCAGACCTGATGCCTTCTACCTTGCCCAGCCCTGAATCCTGATTCCCGATTCCTGATTCCTAGATTTCATCGAAGAACGTCACCACACCCGAATCGAGCGAGTACTCCGCGCCGACGACGCGCAGGCCGTCGCGCTGAATCAATCCTTCGAGCAGTTGTGAGCCGTGACGCAACTGATCGGCCGAGGCGCGAACGTTGGCGCGCACGGCTTCGCTGATCAGCGTATCGATATCGCGGTTGGCGTGAGCGGCAACGACCGTCTCGACCGATGGCCGCACCCGATCGACGATCGACCGCAGGTTGCGTGACTCGTTGGTGGCTCGGCCGAGGACCTCTTCGACCGCCGCCGTCACCGCGCCGCACTGCGAGTGCCCCATCACGACGACGAGACGCGTGCCGAACCGGGCCGCGGCGAACTCGACGCTGCCGACCTGCGACGGCGCGACGATGTTCCCGGCAACGCGAATGACAAAGAGGTCGCCAAACCCCTGGTCGAAGACCAACTCCGCTGGCACTCGAGAATCCGAACAACCCAGAACGATGGCAAACGGCTCCTGGCCGTTGGTCAACGCCATGCGTTGTGCCGGAGTGAGGAGCGGCGAGGCGATGGACTCGTGGGCGACGAAACGGCGGTTGCCTTCACGGAGTCGGATCAGGGCATCCCGGGCGACGGACGGCATCGGCATGATTGTGTCCTGGATCGCAGATTTGCACGCAGTGGCGAATGCCTGGCGTCCTGCCGATAAACACGACCGAGTGGACTCTCCAGCGTCATCCAGCCGCCCGTTCGACTCGCCTGGCTCGCTCAGGGCAGGCGTGTGGAAGTGCCCGGAATGCGGTCGTCAAATCCCGCGATCTGTGGACGTGTGCCGCTGCGGCGTGGAGCGGAGCCGGCTCGAGGCCCTCGGCTATAACTTCGACCTCTCGCCCGTTGCGCCGGGATCGCCGTCCGGATCGACGAGGGTCACCAGCAACGCCGCGCCGGGTCTCGCGGGCCTGCTGGTTGGCTATCGCTCCGATGCGCACGTCTCGCGTGCATGGCGCGTGGTCTTCACGCTGCTCTATCTGATCCTGGTTGGCGGCGCCGGTTACATGGTCGTGACGTACACGCACCTTCCGCTGCCATCCACGAAAGAAAACGCGCAAATCGTCTCGACCCTCGAGGGGCACACCAAGGCCGCGGGCAACAGTGGAAACGCGATCACCACGTTCTTGAGGCTGCCGGGCACTGTCGCTGTGCTCGAGCCGACGATGACGGCCAAGGATCTGTTGAAGCCGTTTAGCGAGACGGATCTGGAAACCGGCTTCTGCTCCGCGAGCATCGCCAGGCAGATCCGCTATCAGTTCCCCGGCTTCTATGAAAGCTGGCCCGACGACAAGCTGGAACGCGTGGCGGTCGAAAAATATCCCGAGTTCCAGGACCGTATGTGCATCCTGTCGAGTCAGTTTGGCGTGAATCCAGACGACATCGTGAAGTACCGTCTGCGCCCGCGCACGATCGTCGAGTGGACGATCCTCTGGTCGCGCACCGCACTCATCACATTGGTGTTCGCGATGGCGCTGCTGAACGTGTATTACCGGGCGATCGTGAATCGCTTGTCCGGCTAAAGCCGGACACTACGCAAACGAGCGCTTGAACAGCGCATCGATCGCCTTTGCGCCGTTATCGCGCAGCGTACGTGTGCCAGTGCCGGTGAAGTGCGGGTGCGTGACGACTGGCGCGGATTGGGCGTCGAGCGCTTCCCACTCATCGCCAGTCCAGCGCGACCAGCCGTCGCGATCCTGATCGAAGACGAACAGCGGCTTGTTACACAGCTTGGCGAACTCCGCGCCCCAACCAGTTCCGCCGCGCACTGTACCGTCCTCGAGAATCGAGCCGATGACGTAGATCTCCTGGCCGTTGTTGACCTGATACCACAGCGTCTGCAGCACCTTCCGCAGCGTCGGCCCTTCCGTGTAACGACGATGCATCAGCCGTGAGACATACTGCAGGCTGACGTCGCCGGCGAGCAGCTCCTCGTGGTTGAGCACGCGCACGCCACGGTGGCGATCGATCTTGTGACCGTCGAAGGTGAAATGCACTTCCTCGACGGCGAAACGCTCGGCGCAGGCGCCGAAGTGGGCCTCGGCGCCTGGCGCGCCTCCGCTGAAGAGAATGCAGTCGCTTGGCTTCATGCGAAGGAGATCATACCTGCTTGATTCAGCGAAGCGGTAACCAGATCTCCGTCCGCAGTTCTGACGGCGGAGTGATGCGCGCGTCGTTCAAGTACTCCTCGACGATCGGCGCATCGGCTGTCTCTTCGCCGCTCTGTGGCAGCCACGTGCCATAGAGCCACGCATACGGGAAGTGCAGTTCGGCATACGGGCCGACGTGCAGCGTGACGGCGAAGCGTCCGCCGCGAATCTCGCGAAGTTGCAGCTCACCCTCGGGCAGCTTTCCTGCTGGCAGCGTGATGCAGGCGTCCGCGCGCAGCGCCTCGCGTGGTGTCGATGCCGGATCGTCGTAATAGATGCCGAACGACCGCGCGCCCGGACCGAAGAGGCCCTGGCCAGCCGCCATCGCCGCCAGCCGCTCGAACGTGCTGCCGATGTTCAAATAGTCGCCCCGATGCGCGAGCGCCGCCACTCTCATCACCGCTGTTTCCCGAATCGTTGCCTGATACGTCATCGTCGTGTCCATCGCATCCTCCGCTCGTGTAGGGCCGGTCCTTCCGGACCGGCCTGGTGTGGGTGATGGAACGAACGACGCTCGATAGCGCGCCGGCGGAACGCCGTAGGCGGTCTTGAAGGCACGTGTGAACGCCTCCTGACCGCCGTAGCCGGCTCGCCGTGCAATGCGCGTCACCGGTAATTCACCGGTGATGAGCTCCACCGCGGCGCGATGCAGACGCAGCCGCCGGACCGTGTCGGCGGCCGTTTCGCCCTGCATCGCTCGATAGATGCGATGGAAGTGATACGGCGACATCGCGGCCACATCGGCCAGCTTGGCCAGGTCGAGCGTGTCGTCGAGATGATCCGCCAGCCAGCGGAAGACCCGCTCGAGCCGCATCGCGTAGTCGCTGCGTGTCGTGAGCCGTTCGTTCATGAAGGCGATGGTACGGAGGCGATTTTGACTTAGGTTGCGAACCTTCGCCGAATGCACAATGCTCAATGCAGAAGGCCCAATGCTCAATGATCGCGTGTTTCGCGCGGGGGATGAGATCGAAGACCTGTGCCGGGCGTGCAAGACCGACCGCTCGCACACCGTGATCGTCGTGGACGGGTCCGGTTGGCCGCTGCGCGTCCAGTGCGGCTTCTGTCAGAGTCAACACAACTACCGCGGCGGACCTCGCATTATTGGGAATTCCCAACGCCCAACTTCCAACTCCCAACCACTCCCAATTCCCAACTCCCAAGCATTCCCAAAGCCCAAAGACCAAAGCCCAAAGACCAGAGACGACAGCCCAGCGCCACTCGTCAGCGATCGTGAAAGGACCGCACCACCGATGTCGCTTCAAGACCGTTCCGAGGATCTCGAACTGCTTCTTCGCCGCATCATCCGCGAGGAGGCGGGCATCACCCCGGTGACGCCGGCGGCGAAGTGGCGCGGCGGCACGATGGTGCTGCGGCCGGGTACGCCAGGGCTTCAAGAGAAAACCTGGCCGATCGAGACGTTCTTCCACAAAGTCGTGATGCTGCGAAACCGTTTGCGCACGCTCGAGCAGCAGGTCAACGCATCGGACCTGCCCGAAGACGTGAAGGTCAAGCTGCAGGGATACGTGAGCGGCTGCTATGGATCGCTCACCAGCTTCAACGTGCTGTTCGCCGACGAGGCGGATCAGTTCAAGGGAAGCGGCGGGGATTAGGCCGGCTAGTCGACAGCGACGTTGTTGTGTCGGCGAAACCGCTGCTGATACTGATGCGAACGAAAGAGAATCCGCAGGGGACCCACAGCTGGATTCTCGAGCGCGGCACCGTCCATGTGTGCATCACAGTGAGGTGTATTCACCGTGACGATCGTGCCGCCGCCGGTCCTGACGACGAGCCGGCCCAACGCGAGCCCGGCCGCGGTGGCCGCAAGCTTTGTTCCGGTCTCCTTGACATGCAGCGTAATGGGGATGACCCGCGTATCGGGCTGTCCACAGACGCAGCATCCAGGTGGCCATCCGAACGTCTCCGGAAGCACCGCGCCAAACGTCGGGGCCGTGGCGACGAGATCGTCCGGAGCGAGCCACAGCGACGCGCCGTCGCCCTGCAGATAGCGCGAGCAGTCCGCGTTGTGGCAGCGTCGGAACTCGCCCGCTTTGAGCTCTGTGTTCTCCGTACCGCAGGCAGGACACGGGCCCTCGCGAAAGCCTGACGACAGCGCGAGGAGCAGGCCCACGAACCCGCACACGACTGCACCGACCCAGGTCCAGAATCCACCTGAAGACCACGCGGAGTAACCCAGATAGGCGGCCGCCCCGAGGGCGACGCCGCCGCTGGCCAGATACCCGGCCACACTGACCGGGCGCCGCCGCGTAGGAGATTTCTTGACCGGCGCTGGAAGAGGCATCCTGCTCTCGCTCCGAATCCGTATCGGAACGAGAGCAGCGGGCCAGTAGAAGCCGCGCTCTCCTGATTGACGGGTCTGAAGACCGCCGCTACCCCGCTTGCAACTCGAAGAGTGTCACCTCAGGTCGCACGTTGAAGCGCACCTGAATGAGATGTCCGATACCGCGGCTGATGTAGAGCATCCGATCGCCTGACAGATCGAACTCTCCGCACGTATAGCGTTGGTTCTCCACCGGCAGCAGCGGCGGCGGCAGGAACGGCGGCTTGCACTGGCCTCCGTGCGTGTGCCCGCTCAACACCCATCCGTGGTAGCCATCCCACCCGGGCCGATCCACCGTATCGGGATTGTGACTGAGCACGATTGACGGCCGGCCGGCATCGAGCGCCGCCAGCGTGCGAACCGGATCGAACTGATGTGCCCACAGTTCGTCCATGCCGGCCACCTGCAGCCCCTGGACCTCGGCGACTTCGTTGCGGAGCATCCGAATGCCGGTCGCCTCCATCTGCGCGGTGAGTCTCGCCGCGACTTCCGGATGTGCCCAGTTCGGCCCGTAGTCGTGATTCCCGAGAATGCCGAACGTGGCGAGACGGCCGCGCGGCGCGTCGCGATAGATCCGCGCAGCGTGTGCATAGACATCGCTCGAGTAGCTCGTGAAGTCTCCCGTATAGACGACGATGTCCGGCGCAAGCGCGGCGATGCGTGTGAAGGTGTCGGTGACGTAGGCGTCGGACACGCGCGGACCGACGTGAATGTCGCTGAGTTGCGCAAGTGTGCGCCCGCGCAGCGCGTCGGAAAGACCGCGAATCGGCAGTGGCCGCCTGACCACTTCCAGCCAATGCGGCTCGACCAGCCACGTATAAAGGCCGATGCCAGCGCCAGACGCCGCCGCGGCGATCGACGCCTTGAGCACGCGCCGGCGCGTGATCAGCCGATGTCGAGGCCTACCGTTTGGGTCCAATGGCAAAAAGACTGGTTGACGAGCGGACATACATCACACCGTCGGACAACGCCGGCGTGGCCATGAGCAGCTCACCCATCGAGTTGGTGGCGATGTGCCTGAACGTCGGTCCAGCGGCGATCACCAGCATCTCGCCATCTTCATTCGACAGATAGATTCGGTCATCGGCGGCAACCGGCGATGCGCTGTACCCACTGCCGATCAAGTCGAGCCGCTGGCGATAGATCTCGCGACCGCTGCGGAAGTCGTACGCGTCGAACACGCCGTTGTTGGCCAATACGTAGAGCACGCCTTTGTAGATCAGCGGCGTCGGCATGTAGGAGCCGCGACCCATTCGGCTCCAGGCGATGGCCTTGCTCGCCGACTGGCCCTCCGGCAGTGTCAGATCGCCGCGCGCGCCGGCGCGCACGACGAAGATCGGCCGTTCCGGGGCACGTCCACTGGCAACGACGAAGAAATCGTCACGCGCAATCGGCGTTGGCGCAGTGATCTTCGAGCTCGGCCCCACGCGCCACAGCTCTGTCCCACTGCGAGGGTCATAGCCACGAATGAAATTCGAGGCGTTGGTCACCAGCTCCGGACCAGCCCTCGTCATCGCCACCGTCGGTGTGCCCCATGACGGCAGCTCGTTGCGCTCGGTCTTCCACACGATCTCGCCGGTCTCCGCATTGAGGGCGAGCAGGAAGGAATCCGCCTGGGTATCGCACTGGAGAATGACGAGGCCGTTCCAGATGATCGGCGAGCTCGCGGGTCCCCACTCATAGCTCGGAAGATCGTACGCGCCCATGTCCACGCGACCGAGGTCTACCTTCCAGCGGAAGTTGCCATCAACGTCGTAGGCATAAACGCCCTGCGATCCGAACCAGGCGACGACTGTGCGGCCGTCGGTCGCCGGCGTCGCGCTCGCGTAGGTTGACTTGATGTGCCGCCTATTGAGCGGCTGGCCTTCGACGGCGACGCGCTGCCAGCGGACCTTTCCGCTGCGCTTGTCGAGGGCGATGATCATCCAGCGATGACGAGAGCGGTCCTCTGACGCATCGCCATCACCGTACAGTCCTGGCTTGAAGGTCGCCTTCGGATCGCTGCTGACCGCGGTCGTCACGAACACGAGCGGCCCCCACACCACCGGGCTCGAGTGCGCGAGGCCGGGAACTGGTGTACGCCACAGAATGTTCTTGCCGCTCGTGGCGTCCCACTGATCGGGCAGATGCTGGCCATCGGCGACGCCGGATGCTTCGGGACCACGAAAGGACGGCCAGCTTGCGGTGGGAGCCGCGGCAATCGGCAGCGGACGCTTCTGCTCCGCCGCCGTGCGCACGATGCGGCGCTCAGACGCGGGCTGGTTGGCCGGACGTTGCGCGGACGCCAGCTGCGCGCACATCGCAACCAGCCCGAGTGCGAGTACGTGCTGAGGCTTAGGTCGCAACCGCCTGGTCACGGGTGACCCGCTGCCGTACGGTCTCGATGTCGCGCACCGGCCGCACCTCGATGGTGCCCGTCTGCGCCCACGGGAACTCCGCCGCCATGCGCACGGCGTCTTCGATGTTCTCGGCCTCAATCAGGTTGAAGCCGCCCAGCACTTCCTTCGTCTCCGCGAACGGTCCGTCGAGCGTCGTCTGGCGTCCGTTGCGGATGCGCACGGACTTGGCCGTCGAGGCGTCCTCGAGCATCTGCGATTCGATCAGGCGGCCGTTGTGCTTCAGTTCGTCGGCATGCGCCAGGCAATGACGCATCTTGTTGTCGAAATCGCCGGCGGGCAGCGAGTCGAGCGCAGCGGGATCGTTATAGACCAGCAGGATGAATTTCATATCGGTTCCCACAGTTCTATCGGATTCCCCTCCGGATCGCAAAGTCGGGCGAAGCGGCCGTTCGGATAGGACTGCTGGTCAACCGTGACGTCGATGCCAGACGCGCGCAATTGCGCCACCATCGCGTCGAGACTGCGCACGCGAAAGTTGATCATCCACATTTGCTCGGCGCGGCCGAAGTAGTCCGTGTCTCGCGAAAATGGCTCGAAGACCGTGGGGCCGGCGTCCTGACGCCAGGGCTCCTGACCGTTATCGGTCGGCGTGATGGTGACGCCCAGATGCTCCTCATACCAGCGCTTCAACGTCGCTGGGTCGTCTGCGCGGAAGAACACACCACCAACGCCAGTCACTTTCTCCATAGCGTGGGCATCGTAGCGCCAACATGCGACGGCGTCGAGAGTGGTGATAGGTTGGCAGGTGCGCGTGGCGCGCGACTTCTCGACGCACTCGCGCAACATCCGGTTCATCGAAGCGGACTTCATCAACTGGCCGGGCGAGGCTGATTACGATGCGATCGCGATGATCGCGGTCTTGCACCATCTGCCATTCGACACGGCGCTGTCCAAGGCGCGGAGCCTGCTCCGTCCTGGTGGCGTGCTCCTCGTCGTCGGCCTCCACCGCGAGGCCAATCCCATTCACTTCATCGTGCGAGGCGCAGTCGGCCGTTCGGTCAGTCTCTTCTATCACGCGGTCCGACGCACGGCACCTGTGGGCGCGCCCATCCGAGAACCTTCGATGACGCTGGACGAGATTCGACGACTGGCGACCACCGTGTTGCCCGGCGCGAGCATTGAGCGTCACGTGCTGTGGCGCTACTCCTTGGTATGGAGGAAACCAGACCCCAGTCAGGCGTGCACGCCGGCCACGTCGTAATGGGAGACGTCGTTCAGCAGGACGAGACGCACCTCGTCTGGGCTCTTGAAGTCGAGCAGGTTGAGGCACGCTGGCAGTTGTTCGATTCGATCGCGGTAACCGCGAAGATCGATGCCCATCCAGTGCGCAATGAGCAGCCGGTTCGTCGCCTTGTGCGCCACGACGAGCGCACTCTGGCCGGCATGTCGCCGGATGATGTCGTTCAGGACCGGAAGGGCGCGGGCGAGGACGTGATGGCCCGTCTCACCACCTTCGGGAGCAACATTCACGGGATCCCGTTCCCATGCGGCGTATTCGTCCGGGTACAGGCGCTGCGCGTCAATCCGGCGCAGGCCTTCCCAATGACCGTGGTCGATCTCACGCAGGCCGTCGGCGAGCACCGGGGTGAGACCATGCGACTCCCCCACGATGGTCGCCGTCGCGAGGGTGCGGCTCAGCGGGCTCGAATAGATAGCGGAGAGCGGCGCGGCCGCCAGCCGATCGGCGAGCCGTTCGACCTGGATACGCCCCTCTGGTCCAAGCGGCACGTCGCTCGACCCCGCGAAGCGGTCGTCGGCGGTGAGCGGCGTGGCGCCATGGCGAACGAGAAAGACACGCGTAATCACGAGAGCTCTCCCGCGGCCGCCCGGTCGAGCATCCAGAACAGTTCGCCGTCAACCGGCCGAACGAGATGGGCGGGCAGGGCCGAGGCCTCTATCGACCTGGCGCCCCGCAACACCTGCGCCACGATCGGCGCCTTCGCAACGCCGGCGACGATGAACGCGAGAACGCGGGCGGCATTGATCAGCGGCAGCGTCAACGTGATTCGGTGAGCACCGAGCTTCGGCACCCAGTTCGCCACAGAGAGCCGCTGCCGTTCCTCGAGCGCGGCAGTCCCTGGAAACAGTGACGCCGTGTGGCCGTCGTCGCCAAGGCCCAGATGAATGAGATCGAAGCGAGGGGTCTCGCTGCCGAAGAACGCGCGAATCTCGTCTTCGTAGTCCTGGGCCGCACGCTGCGCGTCGGCCATCTCACTCCGGATCCGATGAATCTGGCCGGAGTTCACCGGCACTTTCGACAGCATTGCCTCGAGCGCCATCCGGTAGTTGCTGTCGGGGTGATCGGGCGGGACGTGGCGCTCATCTCCCCAGAAGAAGTCGATCTCACTCCACGGCACTCGTGAACAGAACGACGGCGACGCCAGGAACTGATAGACGCCTTTCGGAGTGGTGCCACCTGAGAGTGCTACCGCGCAGCGGCCGCGCTCGCGCAGCGCGTCGGTCGTCACGCGCACGAACTGCTCAGCCACCATGCGGTTCAGCACGTCAACGCTCTGGGCGACGTCGGTTGGCACTCTCCAGGTATACACCCGGCCGACCAGCACGAGCAGATCGAGGCGGCCGGTAAGATAGCGGTACATGCAACGGCACGGTCCTCAGACCATCGAAACGCGGCGGCTCGAAGCGGCTGCGTCGAGGGAAGTGGATTGGAAACGGTGGGGACCGTATCTGGCCGAGCGTCAGTGGGGCACCGTCCGCGAGGACTACTCCGACCGCGGCACCGTCTGGCAGTACTTCACGCACGATCACGCACGCAGCCGCGCCTATCGCTGGGGCGAGGACGGCCTGCTCGGCATCTGCGACCGCCAGGGCCGTCTCTGCTTCGCGCTGGCGCTTTGGAACGGACGCGACGCCATCCTCAAGGAGCGGTTATTCGGTCTCACCGGCAAGGAAGGCAACCACGGCGAAGACGTCAAAGAGTGCTACTACTACCTCGACTCGACGCCAACGCACTCGTACATGAAGGCGCTCTACAAGTATCCGCAGGCCGCCTTTCCGTACGAGCAACTGTTGAACGAAAACGAGCGCCGCAGCCGGAACGATCCCGAATTCGAGCTGACCGACACCCACATCTTCGACGACCACCGATACTTCGACGTCACCATCGAATACGCGAAAGCGTCGGCCAATGACATCCTCATTCGTATCGAGGTGGCCAACCGTGGACCGGAAGCGGCGCGCGTCCACGTGTTGCCGACGCTGTGGTTCCGCAATAGCTGGTCGTGGGGCCGGACCGGCGAAGGCTACTGGCCAAAGCCGCGTCTGTCGCGCACCCTTTCGACGTCGCTCAGGGCAGGCTGTGGCAATGGCGTGCGCGCCGAGCATGCCTCGCTCGGCATCTTCGAACTGCGCGGCGACGCGACTGTGAATGGCGATCCCGCGCTGCTCTTCACAGACAATGAAACCAACTACGAGCGCATCTTCGGCGTCCCCAATCATTCGGCCTTCGTCAAGGACGCGTTTCATGAGGCCGTCGTTCACGGTCGCGCTGACGCGGTGAACGCGGCACACACAGGAACAAAAGCCGCGCTGCACTACACGCTGGACGTGGCTGCAGGCGGCACATCGACGCTGCGTCTGCGGCTCATCGATGTCGCGAATTCGTTACCCGCTGCTGACTGGTTTGGCCAGGCATTCGAACAGCAACTGCAACTGCGCCGCGAGGAAGCGGATCACTTCTACTCGACCACAATCCCCGCGCATGTCACTGGCGATGCGCGCCACGTGATTCGGCAGGCGGCGGCCGGCCTCCTGTGGACGAAGCAGTTCTACCACTACGTCGTGAAGGATTGGCTCGACGGCGACCCGACAGACCCGGCGCCGGCGGCGGAACGCGCAAGCGTTCGCAACCAGGACTGGACGCATCTTTACAATCGCGACGTCATCTCGGTGCCCGACAAGTGGGAGTACCCGTGGTACGCCGCGTGGGACCTGGCGTTTCACATGATTCCCTTCTCGCGGCTCGATCCCGATTTCGCCAAGGAGCAGCTCGTCCTGTTCCTCCGCGAGTGGTACATGCACCCGAGCGGGCAGCTGCCCGCGTACGAGTGGCAGCTCTCGGACGCGAATCCACCGGTGCATGCCTGGGCGGCGTGGCGCGTCTACAAGATGACTGCCGCGCCGGGCCATCGCGATCACCAGTTCCTCGCCCGTGTCTTCCAGAAGCTGCTGCTGAATTTCACCTGGTGGGTCAACCGCAAGGACGTCGATGGCCGTCACCTGTTCTCAGGCGGCTTCCTCGGTCTCGACAACATCGGCGTGCTGAATCGTTCGGAGCTGCCATTGGGTCACCGGCTCCAGCAGGCCGACGGCACCGCCTGGATGGCGTTCTACTGCTCGACGATGCTGTCGATGGCGTTGGAGCTGGCCAGGGAGGACGCGACCTACGCCGACATGGCCTCGAAGTTCTTCGAGCATTTCGTGGCCATCGTTGACGCGATGAACACACTCGGCGGCAATGGGTTGTGGGACGAGGCGGACGGCTTCTACTACGACCAGCTCTCAATCGACGGGCACGTGACGCCGATGCCAATCCGATCGATCGTGGGCCTGATCCCGCTGTGCGCCGTTGAAGTGCTCGATCAGCGCATCATCGACTCGCTGCCGGGTTTCAAGAAGCGGCTGGACTGGTTCCTCACCAATCGCCCAGATCTGGCTCGTCACATTACGTGCATGGCCACGTCAGCGCACGACGAGCCGCGGCGGCTGCTCGCGATTCCGTCACGTGAGAGGCTCGTGCGCGTGCTGCGCTACATGCTCGACGAACAGGAGTTCCTCTCGCCGTTCGGTATTCGCTCCCTGTCGAAGATCCACCAATCACATCCCTTCAGCCTGCGATTCAATGGCGACGATCATCGACTCGAGTACACGCCAGGTGAATCCACGACGGGACTCTTCGGAGGGAACTCGAACTGGCGCGGGCCAATCTGGCTGCCGCCGAACTTCCTGCTGGTCGAAGCGCTCGAGCGCTATCACCACTTCTATGGCAACGCGTTCACCGTCGAGTGCCCGACGGGTTCAGGGCGGTATCTGACGCTCGAACAAGTGGCGCGTGAGATCTCGCGGCGCGTGGCGTCGCTCTTTCTCCGGGACGCCTCAGGCCATCGTCCGTGCCTGGGATCGGACGCGCGCCATGCCGACGATCCGCACTGGCGCGACCTGATGCAGTTCCACGAATACTTCCAGGCCGAGACTGGCCGCGGCTGCGGTGCCAGCCATCAAACTGGATGGACCGCACTCGCAGCCAGATTCATCGCGGAAAGTCCGCGCTAGACGCCGGCGTGCATGCGGCCGATCGCCAGACGCCGCCGTTCGATCGACGCCCTCTTGCGGCCACTGCGTGTGAGCGCCGTCAGATTCTGGAGTCCAGTCCCCTTGGCGGCTGGCGCCTTGTGATAGTTGGCGAGGCAACGTTCTTCCTGCTCGCTGGCTCGCGATCGTTGCCGGATCGCCTCGAACTGCTGGAGACGCGACAGCACGGTGCTCCGGTTGTGGACCTGGCTGCCGAGAATCTCGACCCAGCTGAAATCGGTCGGATCGATCGTCCCGAGATGGCTGCCGGGTGTCACTCCGAACGAATCGACGCCGACACCCAGGAAGTCGTTGCGCGTGCCGGGGGCATTCCCTGGCTTGAAATAGCTCGGCGTGAGGAAGTTCGACACCGTGATGCCGTCGATGTGGTACTCGGTGCGTTCGACCGCATCGCAAACTTCATAGGTGTGGAACAGCCAGGCGTTGGGGTTGGCCGGCTGCCGCGGGTCCGGACCGGGCACAAGGATGTTGACGGTCGGATCGACGATCAACTCGAGCACTTCGTGCGACAGCGTCACCGTCCAGTCGCCAAGATCGGTGAAGACAAAACCGACCGGCACTTCTGCGTTGTTCATGTCGTGGTAACCCAGTGCCCCCGGGATGCTGGGCTGATCGACCAGATAGATGACGGCTTCGGCCGGCACCTTCATGTCCTGCATCGGCTGCCCGTTCACCAGCGGCAATGCGGCATGAAGCTTCGAAAGGTAGGCGGACCCCCAAATGGGCTGGAAATCCTCGAGGACCTGGCGGTTGACCGCGCGAATCGCGGCCTGGGCGTCAGCATCGGGCACTGACGAGAAGTTCACGACAGCGATGTCTGGTAACGACATACGCACTCCCTTCCGTTCTGACTGTTGGAGGCGACGGCACATGATGCCGTCCACTGTCTCAACGACGGAAGGTGCACTTTCGAACGGCGTCAACGCCGCGCGCGCGGTCGTACAATCGCCAGATGCATCGCACGACTGTTCTCGTGTGCTTCGCCGTCGCTTCGGCGGCAGCGTTCGCCCAGGGCCCGACACCTGCCGCCCCTGATGCCGCATTCGAAGTGGCATCGATCAAGCCAAACCGCAGCGGCGAGCAGAGGTCGGGCTCGATGACGCGCGCCGGCGGTGTCTACGTCGGGACGAATCTCACGCTTCACCAGCTCGTGACCGAAGCGTACCGTCTGCGTCCGTTTCAGGTGATCGGCGGGCCCGGATGGATCAAGCTCGATCGCTTCGACATCAACGCGAAGGCACCCGAGGGAGCGACCGGACGCCCCGATCCGATGTTGCGGACGCTGCTGGCCGATCGGTTCAAGTTGCGCGCGCACACCGAGACGAAAGAACAACAAGTCTATGCGCTGGTTCTGGCGCGAGCCGACGGCCGGCTCGGTCCAAAGCTGGTCGCGTCCACGCAGGAATGTGGCGCGCCCGGAGCGGCAGCACCACCGCCGCGTGAGCCCTGCGGCATGAACATGAACGGCACGGGTACGACGGCAATGCTCAAAGGTATCGGCCAGCCGCTCGCGAGACTCGCCACTACGCTATCGGGCTCTGGGGTCGAGGGGATCATGGTCGATCGCACCGGCCTGACCGGCAACTTCGACATCGAGCTGCAGTGGACGCCGGAGAATCTACGGTCGGCCGCGGCCGCCGTCGGGGGCGACGGTCCTTCCCTCTTTACCGCGCTTCAGGAGCAGCTCGGGCTCAAACTCGAATCCTCGCGCGGACCGGTCGAATACCTGGTGATCGATTCCGCCGAGCAGCCATCGCCAGATTAGACTGTCTACCGCGAGGTCTTATGAAAAGGTTCGTGCTCACCATCGTGCTCGCTGGTGTCGTGAGTGCTGCGCGGCTGCTCGCTCATCATTCGTTTGCCGCGGAGTTCGACGACACGAAGCCGATCAAACTGACCGGCGTGCTCAAGAAAGTCGAATGGACCAATCCGCACATCTGGTACTACGTCGAGGTCAAGAACCCTGACGGCACGACGACGATGTGGGCGCTGTCAGGCGGCGCGCCTGGCCAGTTGATGCGCCGCGGCATCCGGAAGGACGCGCTCGTCATCGGCGAGACCGTGAACGTCGATGGCTTCCGAGCCAAGGACGGTTCGCACAACGGTTTCGGCAGAAGCGTGACGTATAAAGACGGTCGAAACGTATTCACGGCATCAGCCGCCGACCAGCAAGCGAAGTAGAGGCGGGTCTTTAGACCCGCCTGGAGACGTCATCATGGTGCTGCGATATACACGTTCGCTATTGCTGATGCTTGCCATCGGCGCGTTGACGCTGCTGACGCCACTCTCCGCGCAGAACACCTCGACGCAGAAGCCGGCGGCCGCTCCGCGCACGGCCGACGGTAAACCCGACTTCACCGGCACGTATCAGTGGCCCACTTATCTTCCTGGCGCCACCCGCGGCCGTTCGAACGCCACGATCTTCGACAACAAGAACTTCGCGCCGCTGAAGCCTGGCGGCGAGCCGTTCTTCGAGCCGCGCACCGGCGATCCGCGGCACGACGAGCCGCGCGACTTCTGCATGCCGGCCGGCTTCCCCGCCAGCGTCCTCTCGGGCAACGCGATGCAGCTGTTCCAGACGAAGAACTACCTGGTCTGGGTGCACGAGTTCCAGCGCAACACGCGGATCATCCCGCTCGACGGCCGTCCGCACCGCGAGGGCCTCGAGCCGATGTACGACGGCGACCCGGTCGGCAAGTGGGAGGGCGACACGCTGGTCATCGACACGACCAACTTCAAGCGCTGGGCGCTCGACGACCATCACTACACCAACGGCCAGGAGTTCCGCATGCACAGCGATGCGCTGCACACGATCGAGCGCCTGCGCTGGAAGAGTCCAGTCGCCATCTCCTACTCGATCACCATCGACGATCCCAAGATCTTCACGAAGCCGTGGTCGCAGGAGTTCGAGATCATCGCCAAGCCGGACTGGGAGAAGGATGGGCTGTTCGAATACGTCTGTCAGGAGAACAACCGCTGCCCCGGCGGCAAGTGCGGATCGAATTAATCAAATATTCATGTAGCACCTAGCATGCTTGGCGCGTGCGCCATCGCTGCTGGGTGCTCGCCGCCGCCACGGTCGTCGCGACTGCCCGTGTTTTGACAGCAGTCGTTGCGACTGCCCGTGTTTTGACAGCAGTCGTTGCGACTGCCCGTGTTTTGACAGCAGTCGTTGCGACTGCCCGTGTTTTGACAGCAGTCGTTGCGACTGCCCGTGTCTTGATGGCAGTCGCGACTGCCACGGTCGTCGGGACGGCACTCGTCGCGACTGCCGAGGAATCGCAGTCTCCGGCGGCGCTGACGTATCGCGCCGCCCTCACCCGCGCACTCGGCGCCAATCCTCGCATCGTCGCCGCCCGGCTGCGCCGCCCGATCAGCATCGCCTCACGCGACGTCGCCGCCGAGCGGCTCAATCCCGAGTTCCGCGTCGAGGCGTCAAAAGAAACCCCGAAGGAGGGCTACACCCTCGCCGTGCCGCTCGAACTGGGTGGCAAACGGGCGCGCCGCATCGCGGTGGCGGACGCCGTGATCGCCTCGGGTGACGCCGAATTGAACGTCACGATCGCCGAAGTCCAGGCCGATGTTCGCCGGGCGTTCATCGCGCGCGTCATCGCCGAGAATCGGCTGACGCTGTTGACCGACATCCAGATGCTGGCCCAGCGCGTTCGCGATGCCGCACAGGCCCGCTTCGACGCGGGCGGCGTGCCACGGCTCGAAGTCGTGCAGGCGCAACTCGCCCTGGCCGACGCGGAGAACCAGACGACAGCTGCGCGCGGAAATGTCGCGGCCGCGCGCGCCACACTCAACGCTGTCCTCGCCTTCCCGCTCGATGCGCCGACGCCCATCGAGACCTCGCTCGATATCGAGCCGGCGCTCTCGGTCGATGCCGTCGTCGCGCGGGCGCGCCAGTCCAGCGCCGAGCTGCTCGCCCTCGATCGACGCATCGACGAGCAGCGCGCGCGGGTCGCACTGGCGCACGCGCTGAGGACGCCGGATGTCACGCCAGAAGCCACGCTGACCAGACGCGCGCAACCCGAGTTCGATACCGGCTGGCGCGCTGCCGTCGCGGTGTCGATTCCGGTCTTCACCACGCATCGCGCCGCGGTCAGAGTTGAAGATGCCACGCTCGCGCAGTTGACCAGCGAACGCGAAGCCGTGGCGGCGCGCATCGCCGGCGAGGTCACGGCGGCCGCTGCCGTCGCCGATGCCCAGCGTCAGCAGTTCGTCCGTTACCGCGACGAGATCGTCCCGCAGGCGCTCGACGTCGAGCGCATGGCGGAGGATGCCTATCGCCTCGGCCAGACTCCGATCGCCGCGTACCTGCAAGCGGTGCAATCGTCACGTGATGTACGGCTGCGATCGATTCAAGCCGCCGCCGATCTGCAGAACGCCATCGCGGACCTCGAGAAGGCGATCGGCGCACCGTTGACGCCCCCCACGCCATGACCACACCCAGAGCTGCGTTCCGAGCGTTGCTTGTTGTCATCGCCGTGAGTGTCGCGTGCTCGCGCGAAGCGCCGGAGGAGGTCGAGAGCGAGACCGTCGTGCCGGTGACGGCGATGCCAGCCGAAACCGGTTCCATCACGGCCGAAGCGCACGCCACCGGCCTCGTCACCCCGGCACCAGGCGCGGAGCTGCTGGTCATCGCCCCAGAGCCGGCGCGCATCGTCGAGATGCCGAAGGCCGAAGGCGACACCGTCAAGCGCGGCGACGTCCTGGTCCGGTTCGAGATCCCGTCAACGGCCGCAGAGGTGTCGAAGCAGGAAGCCGAAACCAAGCGCGCGCAGGCGCGGCTCGAGAATGCGCGGGCCGCGCTGGCGCGGGCGCGTGACTTGTTCGATCGCGGCGTTGCCGCGCGCAAGGAAGTCGAGGACGCCACCAAGGAACTCGCAGACGCCGAAGCGGATGTGGCCGGCGCGCAAGCGGCGACCACGGCCGCGGGCACCATGGCCGCGCGGAGCGTCGTCCGCGCCACCTTCGACGGGATTGTGGCGAAGCGATCGCACAACCCCGGTGATTTCGTCGAGGCCACCGCCAGCGATGCCGTTCTTCGCGTTGTCGATCCCCGGCGCGTCGAAGTCGTCGCATCGGTTCCGATCGTGGACGCACTCGACATCGCCGTCGGCGCGCCGGCGCGCATCGTGGACGCACCGGCGAGCGCCGGCGATGACAGCCTGAAGGTCGTGGCGCGACCTGCGGCCGTGCAGCAAGGCACGGCCACGGTCGCGGTGAGAATCGCCTTCGCGAAGCCGACGCGGTACCCGGTCGGCACTCCGGTCCAGGTCGGCATCACCACCGACACACACAAGGACGTCATCGTCGTACCGGCATCCGCTGTGGTGCATGAGGGCGACGAGACCGCGGTGTTCGTCGTCGAGAACGAGACGGCGAAGCGGCGAGTCGTGAAGACCGGTATTGAAACCGAGGATCGCGTGGAGATCACCGACGGCGTTAAACCCGGCGAGCTGGTCATCACGTCCGGTCAGAATGGCCTTCCTGACGGCGCCAAGGTTTCGCTCACGGCTCGAGGCGAGAAATGAGCGTCGCCGCTGCCGCGGCCAGGCATTCACGCGCCGCGCTGCTCGTGACCGTCGCGCTCGTGGTCGCCGGCGCGATTGCGGCCTTCACACTGCCCAGCAGCATCTATCCGCCCCTTCAGTTCCCGCGCATCGTGATCATCGCGCGCAGCGGCACGCTGCCGCCGCAGTCGATGACGCTCACGGTCACGCGTCCGATCGAGACGGCGGTCATGGAAGTGCCGGGCATTCGCCGCGTGCGTTCGCGCAGCATCCGCGGTGCCGCCGAGATCTCCGCGCAATTCGATCCGGCTACCGACATGGTCGTGGCGTTGCAGCAAGTGCAGAACCGTCTCGCGGAAACGCGCGGGGATCTGCCGACCGATCTCGATCTGCAGGTCGAACGGCTGACGCCTGCCGTCTTTCCGATTCTGATCCTGAGCATGACGGGATCGCTGCCGACGCCGGACCTGAATGACTTCGCGACCTACGTCGTCAAGCCTGAGCTCGCGCGCGTGCCTGGCGCGGGACGCATTGAAGTGCTGTCCAGCGACTCTCGCGAGATCGAGGTCGCACTCGATCCGACGCGTCTGTCGGCGGCAGGTCTCTCGGTCGTCGATGTCGCTGATGCGTTGAAGGCCCAGAACCAGCTGCTGCCGGTCGGCCGCTTCCCGCAGTCGGGACAGCAGCACCTGTCGCTGGCGTCAGGGCTGTGGCAGTCGGCGGAACAGATCGCCGACGCGCCTGTCGTGGTGAAGAACGGCGCCACGATCCGCGTGTCCGACATCGGACGCGTGACGCCCGGCTCTCCGGATCGGACGCTGCTCATCACCGGCAACGGCCGCGACGCGATCTCGATCAGCATCTCCCAGCAGATCGAAGCCAACATCCTTGCGGTCAAACAAGGCGTCGATGCCGCCCTCACAACGCTCGCGACGTCGTTGCCGTCGGGCATCCGTCTGACCAAGGTCTACGATCTCGCCGAGTTCGTCAGCGCCGCAATCGCCAACGTTCGCGACGCGATCCTCATCGGCGGCTTCCTCGCCGTCGTCGTCCTCATTCTGTTTCTGCGCGACCTCAGGCTCACGTTGATCGCGGCCGCGACGTTGCCGCTCGCGGTGATCCCGACCTTCGTGTTCCTGCGGCTCTTTCATGGCTCCATCAATCTGATGTCGATGGGCGGCCTCGCCGTCGCCATCGGTCTGGTCATCGACGATGCCGTGGTGGTGGTGGAGAACATCCACCGGCGGGCGTCGGAAGGAGACGAGAGCGTCACCGACGCGGTGCAGCAGCTGATGGCACCGCTGGTGAGCTCGACGCTGACGACGGTGGTCGTCTTCATGCCGCTCGGCCTGCTGTCCGGCGTGATCGGCCAGTTCTTTCGTGCGCTCTCAATGAGTCTCGCTGTCGCGGTCCTGCTGTCTCTCGCGCTCTCGATCACGGTCGTACCGATGATGGCGCGATGGGCATTCCGTGGTCACCATACGAAACAGCAAGCTGCCGGCGCCGAGACGAGGCTGACGCAGACCTACGGTCGTGCCCTGACGACGATCGTGCGACGGCCGCTCGCCGCCATCCTGCTGGCTGTGATCCTCGCGGCGGCAGGCGTCGTCGGGTTCTACTCGGTGGGCACCGGCTTCCTGCCAAAGGCTGACGAAGGCGGGTTCGTCATCGACTATCTGACGCCAGCCGGATCGTCGCTCGACGAGACCGACCGGCAAGTACGAGCGATGGAGCGCGTCATCGCGAAGACTCCCGAAGTGGCGTCGTATTCGCGTCGGACCGGATCGGAGCTGGGGCTGTTTGCGACGGCTCAGAACTCGGGCGACATCCTCGTGCGGCTGAAGCCGCGAAATCAGCGCGACCGATCATCGGAGGACGTGATCACGACGTTGCGGCCTGAGCTCCACGACTCCGCGCCACTCGCCGAAATCGAATTCGTTCAGCTGTTGCAGGACATGCTGGGCGATCTGGAAGGTGCGCCGACGCCCATCGAGGTCAAGGTGTTTGGCGACGATCCCGATGTGCTCGAAACGATCGCCGACTCGGTCGAGCAGATGCTCGAGAAAATCAATGGCGTCGTAGACGTCGTCGGCATGCAACGCGGCAACCCTGAAGTCACCTGGGAGATCGATCCCGTGGCGGCGGCCCGCGTCGGACTGACCGTGGAGCAGGTCGGCCAGCAGATGTCGGCGTCGTGGCTCGGTGACGTGCCGACCGATCTCCGGCTGCTCGATCGGCGAGTGCCCGTGCGAGTCCGCCTCGAGGACTCATTCAGATTCGATCCCACGAGGCTGCCGGACACGCTCATCCGAACACGCGAAGCCGGGCTCGTGCCGCTGTCGAGCCTCGCTCACACGACGCGTGCAAACGGTCAGGCGGAATTACTGCGCGAGAATCTGCGCCAAATGGCGCTGGTCTCTGCACGTCTCGAAGGGCGCGACATGGGCAGCGCGGTCAGCGAGATTCAATCGCGGCTGAAAGCGCTCAAGCTTCCAGTTGGCTATACCTACGAGATCGGCGGGCAGCGTGAATCACAGCAACAGGCCTTTCGCGAGCTGCTGATGGTGTTTGGCCTCGCGGTCGTGCTCGTGTTCACGATCCTCATCATTCATTTCCGCGCCTGGCTGCCAGCCGCGCTGATCCTGCTGGCCGCTCCCCTGTCGCTCGGCGGCGCATTCCTCCCGTTGGCATTGACCGGTACTGAACTGAACGTGTCGGCGGCGATGGGCATGATTCTGTTGATCGGTCTCGTCGTGAAGAACGGCATCATGCTGCTCGACGTCTCCGAGCATCTGCACGAGCATGGCGAACCGTTCGACGAAGCGATCGCTCACGCCGGGCGGATCCGGCTTCGCCCGATTCTCATGACGACGTGTTGCACGTTGTTTGGTCTGCTGCCGCTCGCGCTGGGGCTGGGCGCAGGCGCGGAACTGCAGAAGCCACTGGCGCTGGCGGTTATTGGCGGCCTCACGCTCTCGACGCCTGTGACTCTCCTGGCGATCCCTGGGTTGTATTCGGCGTTTCACCGGAGGCGTCGCCCACTGGAAAGGACGTAGCCATGCGAACGCATGCGGTCGTGATGTTGTTGGTGATGTTGGCGATCACGGCGCCTTCGGCCGCCGATGGTCCCTACAGCGTCGTGAAGGACATCAAGATTGGCGGACCGGGTGGATGGGACTACATCACCGTCGATCCTGCTGCGCGCCGCATCTATGTCAGCCACGCGACAACGATCGTCGTCGCTGACGCTGATAACGGAAGCATCGTTGGACAAATCGCCGACACACCCGGCGTGCACGGGATCGCGATCGCGCCAGATTTGGGACGTGGGTTCACCAGCAACGGCCGTGACAACACCTCGACGATCGTCGATCTCAAGACACTGAAGCCGCTGATGAAGGTCATGACCGGCGGAAACCCGGACGCCATCTTCTACGAGCGCCAGCGTCACGAGGTCTATACGTTCAACGGACAGGGACAGTCGGCGACCGTGTTCGATGCGAACAACGGCACCGTGATCACGACGATTCCGCTGATGGGCAAACCTGAAGCGCCGGCGTTTGATGCAGACGCCAGGCGCCTTTACGTCAACATCGAGGACAAGAACGCCATTGCCGTTATCGATCCCGACAAACACACTGTGCTCGCCACGTGGCCCCTCACCGGCTGCGAGGAGCCGACCGGTTTGGCCTTCGACGCCAGGAGGCATCGGCTCTTCAGCGTCTGCTCGAACAGCGTCATGGCGGTCGTGGATAGTCAAACAGGCAAGGTCGTGACGACGGCCCCAATCGGAGCGCGATCGGATGGCGCCGCGTTCGATCCTCAGACCGGTTACATCTTCAGCTCGAACGGTGAGGGCAGCCTGACGGTCGCCACTCTGCAGGGCAACACCGTCACGATCGTGCAGACCGTGACGACGCAGCCGTCGGGCCGGACGATTGCACTCGATCCGACCACGCACACGGTGTACATCCCGGCCGCGACGATGAGTGCGGCGGCCGCGGGTCAGCGGCCTCAGTTGGTTCCTGATTCTTTCAGAGTGCTGGTCGTGGCGATGGCAAAGCCCTGAGCCACAGAAGGTGCCGACGCGGTTTCGGGGCTGGCGGCGCGAGGCAGCGTCACGATAAAGACGCTGCCCTCGCTGCTGCTCGACTCGATCGTCAGCGTGCCGTGATGCGCTTCGGCAATCCATCGCGCGATCGGCAGTCCGAGCCCCGCGCCGGGGCGACGCGGATCGAGACGGGTGAACCGCTCGAAGATTCGCTCGCGGTCGAGAGCGGGAATGCCCTCGCCCTGGTCGATGATGCGGACTCGAATGTGTTGACCGTCCACGCGAGTCTCGGCGGTCACGAGACCGCCCGCACGCGTGTGGCCGACCGCGTTGTCCAGCAGGTTCGTGAACAGCTGGCGAAGGCCATCATCGTCGCCGACGAAGGCGATGTCGGTGTCGCCGGTGGCCACGACGCGCACGTCTCGTTCCGCCGCGATCACGCTCAGCTCTCGCACACAATCGGCCACGATTTCGTCGAGGTACACCGGCTCGGGGCGGAGCCGACGGCCACCAGCTTCCGCCCGTGACAGGACGAACATCGCGTCCACGAGCTTGGTCAGACGAACCGCCTGTTCAGAGACGATGGTGACCGCTTCGCGGTAGTCGTGCTCGGGCCGATGCGGTTGACGAAGCGTGACGTCGGCGGTGGTCCGCAACACCGAGACCGGCGTGCGCAACTGGTGCGACGCATCGGCCATGAATTGGCGTTGCGATGAAAGCACGGTCGAGAGCCGGCCGAGGAGTCCATTGAATGCCGTCGCCAGCTGACCGAGCTCATCACGCGCGTTGGGCGCGACGAGACGCGTGGTGAGATTCCGTTCGCCCAGCGCCGCGGCCTGTCCCGCCATCGCCGACAATGGACGCAGCGCGAGCTTCCCGATCAGTAATCCGCCGACGACGGCCACGAGCAGCGCGGCGGCGATGCCGATGCTGAGCGTGCTGAACAAGTCGCGCTGGTCGGCCTCGAGCGGCGCCATGGCGGCGAGCACCGCCACCACGAACGACTGCTCCTTCGCCTTGACGCGCCGGGCGATCAACCGATAGTTCGCGCCGTTCAACGACACCGACTGAGCCTCGTTGCCGGACAAGGCGACATCGGGCCGCCACGAAGCGGGAACGGTGCCGCCCCAGGCGCGCACGATCGAGCGATCCGCGTCGGCGATCACCAGGATGCGTCCCGGCGTCACCACTTCCGTGCTCGCCTCCTTGGCCGCGCCAACCAGATCGAGACCCTCGCCGAACTCGTTGAGCATGACCGCTTCAACGGTCAAATCGAGGCGAAGCAGCTCCGCGTCGAGGCGGGCCAGCGTGTTCCGCGATTCGACACCGGCGATGACGGCAGTCGCGGTGGCCAGCACCGCGAGCACGAGCGCCGAATAGGAGAACGACAGTCGCGCGCGGATCGACCAGCTCACGTCGCCGCGTCCGTGTCGATCATGTAGCCTTCGCCGCGCCGGGTCAGTAGCAGCGCGCGTGTGCCCGGCCGCTCGATCTTGCGGCGGAGCCGCTGGATATAGACGTCGATGACATTCGAGAGTGGCTCGTAATCGTTGTCCCAGACGTGCTCGGCGATCAGCGCGCGTCCAACGACGGCGCCGGCGTGCAGCATCAGGAACTCGAGCAGCGCGTACTCGCGCGCGGTCAGCTCGAGCAGCGTTCCCGAGCGAGTCGCGCGCCGTGCGCGCGTATCGATCTCGAGCGGACCCACGGCCAGGCGTTGCGGCGTCAGCGGCCGATGCCCGCGCCGAGTCAAGGCGCGAAGGCGGGCCAGCAATTCGCCGAAATCGAATGGCTTCGTGACGTAGTCGTCGGCCCCGCTATCCAGCCCTTCGATGCGCGATTCGATCTCGTCGCGCGCGGTCAACATCAGCACGGGCACCGTCGATCCGGAGGCACGCAGCTGCTGGCAGACGCTGAACCCATCGTGGTGCGGCAGCATCACGTCGAGGATCACCGCGTCGTAGTCGGTAATGGACGCGTGATAGAGCGCCTCGTCGCCGTCGCTGGTCACATCGACGGCGTAGGCCTGCTCGCGAAGACCTCTGGCCAGCATCTGCGCCGCACGAGGCTCGTCTTCGACGAGCAGGATGCGCATCACGTCCTCACACGATCGGCGCCCAGCATACACCTGCGCCAGGCGCCGACATGAAGCCGTGGATCATGGTGTCCGCACGAGGGCCACCATGATGCCGCCCGGGACGGGAACGGGTTGCAGCGCGTACCCGGATCGACCGTGACGTCCGACAATCGTCCAGCCGGCGGCTTCGCCGAGTGCGGCACCAAAGACCACATCACTCAGCCAGTGACGATTCTCGACGAGCCGGGACGCACCGACATACGTTGCCCCGAGGAGCGCCGGCCACGACGCGCGATAGCCGAAATGCCGCTCGAGCACCGACGCAGCCGTGAACGCGCTGGCCGCGTGCCCCGAGGGAAATGCGCAGCACTCACCCGTTGGCCGATCGCGCCGAACCGTGTACTTGATGGCGTGAACGAGGGCCTGGGAGACAATCTGCGAGCGTATCAAGTCGAAGCCGATATGCGAGACCTTGTTGGTGCGCGACCCGTCCGCATTGGGCGGGATGATGTAGCGTCCAACGACCCAGAGTCCGACGGCGGTCCCTGTTTGAAAGGCAGTGCCGCCGATAATTCTGCCCGGTTTGAAGAACTTGTCGGCCGCCGAGTTGCCGACGATGTGGCTCTCCACGTAGTCATCAGCGGGATGGACCGCGAGCGCCGCGACACCGCCGGCCGCGAGTAAGACCCACGTGGATTTCCTCCGCGGGAACGCCGCAAAGTCTCGAGCCGTGTCTTTGAGTAGCGTGGACCATCCGGTATGTTCGCGCTGCGGCACCGTGTTTTGTGCAGGCTGCGCAGCGTCGGGTGGAGATTGCGCCGTCTGCGGCTCCTCCACCGTTTGCGGCTCCTCCGGCGTCTGCGACTCCTTCGGAGTCGGCGATGGATCCGGCGTCTGAGCAGTGGCTTCTCCTGTGGCGATGAGGGAAACGGTCATCGTCACCACGACTATCGAGTTCAGCCACATGGTCGTCGCCCTCAGCTGAAATCGTATCGACACATGTATGAACGTACGATGACTTCAGACGTGTTGTCCTGATCACAACGGAAATTTCGAAGTCATCCGTATGCGTGACTCAGCCGGCGCCAGCCAGAAACACGTTCGCACACGTCAGAAGATCATGGCACCTGCTTTGCCCAAAGCAGGATGAACATTCAATTCAGGAAGGTGCCCCATGGGCCATCAGAAGAGAACGCTGCTGACCTGTCTAACGGCAGCGGCGGTTGCGTTGTTGCCGGTCATCGGAACCGCCGCTGACAAATCACACTCACCAACGTCCGTTCGTCCCGCCGCGCCTCGGATCGCCATCGACAACTTCGGCCAGATCAACGCGAACTACTACCGTGGGGCTCAGCCGGAAGGCCGCGACTACAAAGATCTCGCGACGCTCGGCGTCAAGACCGTGATCGATCTGCAGGCCGACGGGAATCCCGGCGAAGAGCAGCTCGTCAAATCGGCAGGCATGAAGTTTCATCGCATTCCGATGACCACTCGAGTCGTACCCACCGAGGAGCAGTTATCGCACTTCATGAAGCTCGTCAACGATCCCGCCAATCAGCCGGTGTATGTGCACTGTGCCGGTGGCAGGCACCGCACAGGTGTGATGACGGCGGCCTATCGGATTAACCACGACCGCTGGAATGCTGAGCAGGCGTTCAAAGAGATGAAGGACTACAAGTTCGGTGCGGACTTCCTGCATCCCGAATTCAAACGGTTCGTCTACGCCTACCACGTCGAACCTCAGCCGACGGCGCCCGCTGTGCTGGCCACTGGCGTGATCGCCGCCGAGCCCGTCGCAACGCGTTAAGCTCGAGCGCCGTGGCGTCGATTTTGCTCCTCAATGAGAGAGGACAAGGTCAGCCATGCGACGCTACTCAGCCGTGATCGTGTTGATGGTGCTCAGCATCGGATGCATGCACGACAAGAAACCCGAGACTCAGCCACCGCCGGTGGCCACGACGCCTGAGACGGCAACGCCTCAGCCAGCGAAGTCGGCCCCGGCGACCGGCACGAAGACACCGTCAACAGCCAAAGCCAAGCCAGCAGCGACTTCGCCCGCCAAGCCGGCAGCGGGTCAACCCGCCAAGGCGACAGCGAGCTCGCCCGCGAAGCCGGCGACTGCGTCGGCGAAAAAACCAGCTCCGACCGCAACTGCCAAGACGACGACTCCGCCGAAGGCTGCTGCCGCGCCGACGCTCGACCTCGACGGGCTTGAAGCGCGGCTGAAACAGACCAAAGCGATCGGACTGATGACGAAGCTCTCGCTGAAGAATCAAGTGGACGATCTGCTCGGCAAGTTCCGCAAGCACTATGCCGGCAACGCGACGCCGACGATGACCGAGCTGCGCCGTTCGTACGACCTGTTGATGATGAAAGTGTTGTCGCTGTTGCAGGACCACGATCAGCAGCTCGCGTCCGACATCCTGTCGTCACGTGAGCGAATTTGGGGCCTGCTCGCCGATCCGACGAAATTTGCTGCGCTCCAGGCCTAATGAGGGGATCCATGACCAAGCGACTCGCATACTCGTTGCTCGTGATGGCGTGCCTGGCCACACCGATCGTCGCTCAGCAGGATGAGGCGGCGCTGAAGAAAGACTTGACCGCCGTGATCGCGCTTCAAGGGAAGCCCTGCGGCGAGGTCGTCTCAGTGACCGTCCTCAAACAGAATGACTACGGCGCCACCTGCAAGGACGGCAACAAGTACCACGTGTACGAAAATGCCCAGGGCCGCGTCATCGTCGATAAGCAGTAACGCGACGGCGGTTCAGGCACGCAGGTCGTAGCAGAGCAACCGCGGTCCAGTCGCGCGCGTGATCTCACGCGTGTTCTGCACGACGTAGAGCAGGCCGCGACTGAGCACTGGCAGCGACCAGGACTCACGCGCCTGGAACAGCCAGGCGCGTGAGAGTTGCTTGTAGCCTTTCGGCGTCAGGTCAAGCCACAGCAAGTGACCAAGCTCGCCGAGACAGAGATAGTTGCCGTCGACGGCGAGCAACGAGCCGCGGTAGGTGCTGACAGTGGCTTCACGTCCGCCAACGGTCTCGTTCCACTCCGGAACTTCCCGCCACACGACCTTCCCTGTTGCCACATCCACGCAGGCCAGCGACGCATCGGGTTCGTTGCGGCCGTCGAACCCATACAAATACCCGTCGCGATAGATCGGCGTGTTGAAGTGCAGCGCGAACTCCTGCGTCGTCCACAGCACCTTGTGCGAGAAATCAGGATTGATCTGCAGGAGCGCGCCGCCGGTGCGATAGCTCGCTGAGATGAAGACCTTGTTGTCGAAGACGACCGGGCACGAGGCATTGACCGACTCGAAGCTGCGGCTGCGCCACGGGAACGAGAAGTCCACTTTGCCATTCGCCGGGTCGATCGACATGAGCCCGCCAGTTGGCGGATCGGATTCGCCGCCGGCGAACACGAACACGCGCCGTTGACCGTGGACGACGGCGGGCACTGGCGAGGCGTAGCTCGGTCCCCAGGCATTGCCGGCTCGCCAGACTTCCTTGCCGGTTGCCTTGTCGAACGCCGCGACGCAGGGACCGCCGGGCGCGCCGACATTGACGATCAGCAGATTGCCTTCGATGAGCGGTGTGGAGGCGACACCGAAGAAGTCCTGGCGCACTTTGTAGTCGGTGCGCAGATCGCGCTTCCAGACCACTTTGCCCGATGCCACGTCCAGGCAATGGAGCTTGGCTTCGGCGCCGACCGTGTACACGCGCGGCCCGTCGATCACCGGGCTCGAACGCGGCCCGTTGTTGTAGCCGTAGCGATCTTCGAAGACGGTGCCGTACTTGAACTGCCAGCTGCTGACACCCGTCAAAGCGTTCAGGCTTTCGACGATCTCCTCGTTTCCGATCCGGTAGATGTAGACGAGCCGATCGCCGGAGAGCGCCGGAGACGAATAGCTGGTGCCTTTCGGAAACTCCCAGATGAGCGGCGGTGGCAGCGTGCGACTGAGCTTGGTTTCGGTCGACACCGCGTTGTGGGTCGGCCCGAGAAACGACGTCCAGTCGTGGGTGACGGCACCCGCGGGCAGCGGCTTCGGTTTGGCGAGCACGCGCGCCTGCGCTCGCACAACACCAGCCAGCAGCGGTTGCGCGAGGAGTGACTGCAGGAGCACGCGCCGCGAGATAGGCAGCATCTTCGTAGTGTCCGGCTTCAGCCGGACAATGCCGTGATTGTAATAGAGTCGTCTCCGTCGATGGATTCCGGTGCCGACGAATCAATCGCCGACGGCGTCAGCCGGCATGTTGACCCGCGCTGGATTTCGGTGCAGCGCATCCACGGCGCGATCTTCACCGGCGTGCTGGCGATCGGATCCTTCATCGGCACAATCGTGCTGTGGGTCGCCAGCGGAATGCTGTTCCTCGGACTGTTGCTGCTTCCGCTGTGGCTCGTGTTCATCGTCGCCCTCGCCTGGCACACTCAGCGCTGGCCGGCGATCGCCTTCCGCCACACGTGGTACCGCGTGGACGAGGCCGGGCTCGAGATCAGACAAGGCGTCTACTGGCGTACGATCACCAACGTGCCACGCTCGCGCATCCAGCATACGGACGTGTCGCAAGGGCCGCTCGAACGGCGTCACGGCCTTGGCACGCTCGTCGTCTACACCGCAGGCACGCAGCATTCCGAGGTGAAGCTGTACGGCCTCGAGTTCTCGATCGCACAGCGCATTCGCACGCACCTGCTGCCGCGAGACCACGGCGATGCCGTCTGATCATCGTCTGCATCCCTCGTCCATCTTCTTTGCGCTGGCCGGCAGTCTCAGAAGACTCGCGCTGCCGGCGGTCTTGCTGCTCCTCACCAGCGGCCGCTCGTCGCCGCAACCCTCGGCGCCTGATGGATGGGGACCGGTCGGCTGGATGAACCGCTGGATGCCGGGCGACTTCGCAATTGCCAACTGGCAGTTCTGGATTCTGCTGTTTCTGATTCCAGCCACAATCGCCGCCATCGCACGCTATCTTTCGTTCCGCCTGCATTACGAGGGGACAGAACTCGTGATCCGCTCGGGCATCGTGTTTCGCAACGAGCGTCACGTGCCGTATGCGCGGATCCAGAATCTCGACGCTGTGAGAAACCTCGCGCACCGCCTGCTCGGCGTCGCCGAAGTGCGCGTGGAAACCGGCGGCGGCAAGGCGCCGGAAGCGACCATCAGCGTCCTGCACGAGACCGTCTTCGAGGAGATGCGGCGGCGCGTCTTCGCGGAACGCGCTCTTCAGCACGCGCTTGAACCTTTGCCCGAAGACGCTGACCTCACTCCACAGGAGGATGATTCACGAACGCTGCTGTACCTGCCGGTTCGCGAACTCGTGCTGAACGGGTTGCTCGACAACCGCGGCATGCTTGTCATCGGCGCTCTCTACGGAGTGCTGTGGGAAGCCGGATTCCAGAACGTCGTCTGGGATCGGCTCGGTAACTGGTATGGCCCCGGCCTCCTGCGCGACACGGCGTTGAGCATCGTCACCGGGAATGTGCCGTCGTTGAGCCGCATCGCCATCCTGCTCGCTGGGATCGGCGGACTGCTGCTCATCGTGCGAGTGTTGTCGATGGCCTGGTCGGTGTTGCGGCTCCACGACTTCCGCCTCACGCGCGTAGGCGACGATCTACGAGCCGAATATGGCCTGACGACGCGCATTACGGCGACGATCCCGCTGAAGCGTGTGCAGTCGCTGACCGTGAGCGAGACGCCGCTGCAGCGATTCTTCGGGCGTATGTCCGTGCGCGTCGAAACGGCGGGCGGACACGGCTCGCCGCACGACGGGCAGGCCAAGCAGCCGCGCGAACGGCTCGCGCCGATCATCCGCCGCACCGCCGTGCCCACGCTCGTGCACGAGGTGCTGCCTGGCTTCACGCTCGACGGCCTCGACTGGCAGCCGCTGCACCCGCGCGCGTTTCGACGGACAGTGAAACCTGGCGCCATCATGAGCGTGCTCGCAACGATCCCCTTCATGTACTGGTTCGGATGGGCCGGGCTGGCTGTCTTGCCATTCGCACTGACGTGGCTGCTCATCGTGGGATGGATGCACGTCCGGCACACGCACTGGGCATTCACGGAGGATGTGCTCGCATACCGGAGCGGATGGCTCTGGCGAAGCCTCACCATCGTGCCGGCGTCGAAAGTGCAGGCGGTCGGGTTCGTGGAGTCACCGTTCGATCGCCGTGCAGCGATGGCAGGCGTGCGGGTCGATACCGCAGGCAGCGCCGCGCCCATGCACCGGATCAGCATCACCTACCTCGCGCGTGAGACGGCCGCGACGCTGTATGAACGGCTCGCCGCACAGACCGCACAGACAGCGTTTCGCTGGTAATCGTCCGAGTCGTTCGATGGCCTATACTCCGCGCATGAAGAAACTTGCATGCGTCGGACTCGCGCTGCTGGCATTGGGTCAGGCCGCACAGACGAAGCCGCCGGCCGTGAAGTCGGTTCGGCTCTACGTCTTCGACTGCGGCACGCTCACGCCCAACCGCGAGGGCGTCGAGCGGTATCACGTCACCATCCAGGAAGTCGGCGAGACGCGCATGCCCGTGCCGTGCTTCCTGGTCGTGCATCCGCGCGGCACGCTGATGTGGGACGTTGGCGTGATTCCCGACAGCGTGGTGGAAGCGCAAGCGTACAAGGCCAACGCGAACGTCAATCCCACGGTCGCCGCGGTCGTCACGCGGACGCTGTCGAGTCAACTCGCGCAGGTCGGCTACAAACCCGCGGACATCACCTACGTCGCCATCTCGCACGCGCACATCGACCACACGGCGAATCTCAACTCGTTTGCCGGCTCGACGTGGCTGACGCGGCCCGCCGAGCGCGACTTCATGTGGGCCGAAAACAACCCGCGTGTGAATCCGACATTCTATTCAGCGCTGAAGAACGGCAAGACGATCGTCGTAGACAAGGATGAGCACGACGTCTTCGGCGACGGCAGCGTGATCATGAAGGCCGCGCCCGGTCACACGCCGGCGCATCAGGTCCTCATCCTCAAGCTCGCGAGAACAGGACCGGTGATGCTGAGCGGCGATCTGTATCACTACCCGGAAGAGCGGACCTTCAAACGCGCGCCACCCGACAACGAGTTCAACGTCGCGCAGTCGGCAGCGTCACGACGTGTGATCGAGGAATATCTCACGAAGACGAAGATGCCACTGTGGATCGAGCATGATTACGAGTTCATCACGAAGCTCAAACACGCACCGGATTTCTACGACTAAATCGTTCGGATCGTTCGAGTCGTTCGAGTCGTTCGGATCGTTCTGATCGTTCGGTTCATGTTCACGATGATCGCTCTGGTGTCTCCGACGAGTGATGAGGAGTGGACGTCCTATCACCGCATTCGGCGGACGATCCTGTTCGAAAAGCGCGGCCAGTTCGGCGTCTACGATCCGGACCGTCCGGACGACCGCGCGCCCGACAACTTCGCCAAGCTCCTCATCTGCGACTCGCACCACATCGGCGTCGTCCGTATCGATCTGGCCGGCGATGTCGCCTATCTGCGCCGCGTCGCGATCGATGAACGCTGGCAGCGCCAGGGCTTTGGACGCATCTTGCTCAGACTGGCGGAATCGTTTGCCGCTGAGCACGGAGCGCGGCGAATTGAATCGTCAGTCGCTGCCGATGCGATCGGCTTTTACGAAAAGTGCGGCTACCGAGTGCTGTCATCCGGAGCGGGCGCAGCCATCCACATGGGCAGAGACTTGCCCTGAGCCAGTGACGCGTCTTCAGCGCGGGAGGTCTCGAGAACGCAGCTTGAGTAGCGTCGCGATCTCTTCGAGTTTGGCGCGAATGGCCGTCCCATTTCGCGGACCCATCCGCAACAGCTGCTTCTGCGCGGGCGCGAGTGATTCCAGCTTGGGGTCGCTGTAGGCGTACGTGATGCCATGGGGAACGAGTTCGGTCTTGTCATCCACAACCGGCGTCTGCAGCAGCACGCCGATTGCACGTTCGAGCGTTCGATCGAAGTCGGCGTTCGGATACCCGAGGTCGCTGTACGCCTCACTGATGCGCGGCTTGAGAGTGAGATACAAGCTGGCGGTGCCGACCGAATCGAGGGCGGCGATCGCATCCGCGTGGACGCTGTACCGATCGTAGCTCCGCGGATCGACGAATAACTCGTCCCCAGCGCGAGTGATCCGGAATCGTCCCTTTGGCGCGATCGGCCGCAGGAACTGCGCCGGTGCTCGCCCTTCCGCGATGTTGAGTGTCACCAGCGTGAAGTTGGCGATGAGGCCTTTCGTGGTGAGCCATGCCGCAATGGTTGGATGAGACGACAAGCGCCTCACGAGCTCACGCACGATCGGGTCAGTCTGCGCCAGAGGCGGCAGATCGATGTTCTGGGCCTGGACCAGCGGGGCCTCTGGTTGCTCGGGCACCGTCACTGGCGGAGCGGCGGGCGCCTTTGCAGCGGGGGCCGGTGCGGGCCGTCTCTGAGACGTGAAGTACCAGACTCCGGCGGCGACCGCGATCACCGCAACGATCACCCCCGCCCACAGGCCGTAGTTCGTGGGACGGGGTGGTGGCGGCAGCGTGAGCGGTGCTTCCGGGTCTTCGTCCGTATGCTCGAGCTTGTAATCGTTCAGTTCAAACACACGACCAGTCTACGCCTATGCCCGCATGCTGGGACGCAGGCCCGGGCCACCCTCGTCATCGTCGGGCGACGGCTCGCGGCGCTGGGCGATCGGGTCCTCGGGCTCGTTGGCGTCGCGTGCGCGGCGGTCCTTCATGAACAGAAATACCGCGGCGACGACGCCGACGAGCGCGACGAACAGCGGGAAGAATTCGAACAGGAGCACGTGAATTACTCGATCGTGAAAGCCACGTAGCTGAGCACGCCCCTCCGTTCGATCTGCAGAACCACGGCGTCGCCTGACTTGATCGCGTCCACCGCACCGCGCAGATCGGCGAGCGTCGTGATCCACTTGCCGTTCACCGCGTGAATCACGTCCGCTGGCTCGAGTCCGCCGCTATCTGAGTCGAACGTGCGTTTCGTAGCCGAGACGACCACCACACCCGCCTTTGCCCGCAGCGTCGGCACCATCGCCGCGATTTCTGGCTCGAGCGTCACCCCCAGGATGCCGAGGCGTGCGACGACGTTCTGGCGCGGATCCGCCTGTTCAGTGATCCGCGAGAGTGGATCGTTGCGTTCGGCCACCGACACGTTGACGGTCCTCAATTGCTCGTCGCGAAGCACTTCGAGCCTGACCACGTCGCCGACCGCCTTGCGATAGAGCGTGACGCTGAGTTGGCGGCCGTTCTCGATCGGCTTGCCGTCAATCGAGAGGACCAGGTCTCCGACGGCCAGCCCGGCGCGATCGGCCGGTCCACCGGGTACGACGTCGGCGAGCACGGCCCCCCAGTCGCGCGACAGCCGCAGACCCGCCGCGAGCACGGGCGTCACCGTCTGCGCGCGCACGCCGATCTCACCACGCCGCACGCGCCCGAACTGCTTGATCTGCTCGAACACCGTCTTGACGATGTTGCTCGGCGCCGCGAAGCCAAGACCGCTGTTGGCTCCCGACGAAGACACGAGCAGGGTGTTGATGCCCACCAGGCGGCCTTTCGCATCGACGAGCGGACCGCCGCTGTTGCCGGGATTGATCGACGCGTCCGTCTGCACATAGACCATCGGCGACTCAGGCTCGAGTTGGCGCGCCACAGCGCTGACAATGCCGAGTGACACCGAGTTCTGGAGTCCCATCGGACTGCCAAACGCGAGCACGACCTGCCCCGCCTTCAGGGCATCGGAGTCGCCGAAGGAGAGCGCACGCAATCCGCTCGCGTCGATCTTGAGCACCGCGACGTCGGTCTCATCGTCGATGCCGACCAGGCGTGCCTCTGCGACGCGGCTGCGCCTGGCCAGCAGCGACTGGCCGGCCGGCGCGACAGGCACTTCGACTCTGATCCGCGATGCGCCGCGGACGACGTGCTCATTGGTGATGATGTAGCCCTCGGGGTCAACCACGACTCCCGAGCCGCTGCCACGAACCGGCGTGACCAGATCGGACTGGCCGGCGACGATGCCTCCGCCGGCCGCAAGGCCGGAGACGAAAATCTGCACCACCGACGGATCGACCGTGCGTACGAGCGCTTCGATCGTCCCGTCGAGATCGCTGAGCGCTGGTGATCGGCCCTGGGCCGAGCCCTGGGCCCAGCTCTCGGGCGAGCTGAAGACCAGAACGATCGCACACGCCAATTGAAAGCGAGCTCGCGTCATGACATTACCGTGGGCGTCAGCCCCTGCATCATACGGCACCGGTTGATCGGACTTATCAACATGCGCACGGCTGAGGGCAAACATCACGCCACGTGTCACCGCGCTGAAAACATCGACAATTCGCCCGCACACTGCGGGTCGCACGGGACATCGCGACCGGCCGGGGCTGTCCGATGCAGGCCATCTGTCCGTATTCACGCAGAGCACACCGGCTCGGTTTGCGCGGCCACGAACTGGCCGCCCTTAACCCGCGTCCTCATTTCTGTGAGTGATTTCACGCGTCTTGGTGTTCGCAGCGGCTCTTGCGAGGAGTGGAACGCAATCCGCAATATTCCCCGCTCGCCGACGCCCAAGGCGTCGACCGCGACCCCACGGGCTACGGCGAGACAGGGTGATACGATGAACAAGTACTTGTCGCATCAACGGGTTCCAGCGTGTCAACAGCGCGCGTGCCACGAACCCCGACTGTGTAAATGACGTCATCTCAAACCCGAGACCCGGCGGTCCTCATCGCGATGATCAGCTCGGGGGCCGTCAGCGCCCAGTTCATCGCTGGCAAAGCGACGCGGGACGCGCTGTACCTCGCGAACCTAGACGTCACGACGTTGCCGGCCATTGTCGTGGCCACCGCTGTGCTCTCGATCGCGCTGGTGTTCGCCGTTTCGCGCGTCTTGCGCAAAGTGTCGCCGGTGACATTCGTCCCGATGGCGTTTGCCGTCAGCGGACTCCTCTTGATCGGGTCGTGGCTGCTGGCCTCATCAATGCCGGTGCTTGTGGCCCGCCTGGTCTATCTGCAGATTTCGGGCTTGGGGCCGCTGCTCGGTTCGAGCTTCTGGCTGATTGCGACCGAGCGGTTCGATCCGCACACGGCGCGGCATCACTTCGGCCGCATTGCTGGCGTCGGCACGCTGACGGGCCTCGCTGGCGCGCTCCTCGCCGAACGCGTCGCCGCGACGGTGGGCGTGACGGCGATGCTGCCCATCCTCGGTGTGATCAATCTCTTCTGCGCCTGGCAAATCCGCCAGCTCGCACTGTCCGCGCCGCTCACCAAACACGCCACGCTCGACGCCGCCCCACCGGACCTGGTGCCCTCGTCGCCGCAGTCGGGTCTTCAGGTGCTGGCGCAGGCGCCGTATCTCCGCAACCTCGCCGTGCTCGTGCTGCTCGGCACGATCGGCGCAGCGCTCGCCGACTATGTGTTCAAGGCGCAGGCGGTCGATACGTTCGGACGCGGCGACAGCCTGCTGCGCTTCTTCGCGCTCTACTACGCAGGCGTCAGCCTGCTGTCGTTCCTCGTCCAGACGACGTCGAGCGCGCTGGCGCTGGAGCGGCTCGGCCTCGGATTGACGGCGAGCACACCGTCGATCGCGCTGGCCGTGGGAGGACTCGCGGGACTCGTGCTCAAGGGACTTCCCGGCGCGCTGCTCGCGCGCACTGGCGAGTCCGTGTTCCGCGGCTCGCTGTTCCGGACCGGCTACGAAATCTTCTACACGCCGATCCCGGCTGAAGAGAAGCGGGCGGCGAAATCGATCATCGACGTCGGTTTCGATCGGCTCGGCGATGCGGTCGGTGGCGGTCTCGTGCGTCTGTTGATCCTGCTGCCGGCGGCGCAACAGTTCAGCGCGATTCTCGTCGCCGCCGTGGCCTGCTCCGCGGTGGCCATCGTCGTGGCCCGGCGGTTGAGCACGGGCTACATCCAGACGCTCGAGCGCAGCCTGCTCGATCGCGCCGTCGAGCTCGATCTGGGCGACGTCGAAGACATCACCACGCGTACCGCCGTCATCCGCACGCTGCGCACGCCATTCACGGCCGGCCTGACGCGCGAGCGCACCTCGGTCCTGACGACCGCGGTGACGGCCGAACATCCGGTGCCGATCGGCGATCCGGAGGTCGTCGAGATCCTGGCGCTGAAGTCGCGAAACCGCGAGCGCGTGCTCGGCGTGCTGCGTAACGAGGAAGGCCTGCCGCCGCCGCTCGTTCCGCACGTGATTCCACTGCTCGCGTGGGATCCGGTTGCCGAGGACGCCGTGCGAGCGTTGCGCAAGGTCGCCGAGGAGCGGGTCGGCGAGCTGATCGATGCCTTGCTCGATCCGAACCAGCCGTTTGCCGTTCGCCGCCGTCTCGCGCGCGTGTTCTCGGTCTGTGTGTCGCAGCGCGCGGTTGACGGATTGATGCTCGGCCTCGAAGACCTGCGCTTCGAGGTGCGCTTCCAGTGCGGCCGGTCACTGGCCTTGATCCTGGAAAAGAACCCTCGCGTCCGCATCGATCGCGAACGCGTGTTCGACGTCGTGCGCAAAGAAGTGGCAGTCGGCCGGCCGGTGTGGCAGAGCCATCGGCTGCTCGACAACATCGATCCCGAACAGCGATCGTTCGTGGACGAGTTCCTCAAGGACCGCGCCGGTCAGAGCCTGGCCCACGTCTTCACGCTGCTCGCGCTCGTGCTGCCCACCGCTCCGCTGCAGATCGCGTATCGCGGTCTGCACACCGACGACCCCAAACTGCGCGGCACAGCGCTTGAGTACCTCGAAGGCGTGCTGCCGCAGGACCTCAGTCAGCGGCTGTGGCCGTTCCTTGGCCGAGAACAGCAGGCGCCTCGCGACGTCCGCGCGCGCGACGAGATCCTCGCCGACTTGCTGCGCTCGAACGAGTCCATCATGTTGAACCTCGAAGAGCTGCGACGCCGGGTGGACAAGGGGGCTTAGTGGGCATCGAATCACGGCGAATCGCGCCGCACCACACCCCAGCGTCCTCGATCAGCGACACGGGGATGAGGCGCCTGCCGACGGAGCTGCTCTCCGAGCAGGCGCAGCGGCTGGTCGTGTTCAGCACGGTGGCGTTGGTGCTCTGGACCTTCGCGTTGTTGCTCGATTCGTTCGTCATGCCTTGGGTGTGGCAGGGCTGGGTCCGGAACTGGCGCGCGATCAGCCTTCAGCTCTGCGGCGTGGCTGGATCTGCCGTCATGTACTGGCACCTCCGGCGATCCAGCACGACGCTCGAGGAGAAGAGCAACGCCGGCATCACCATGATGCTGATCCAAGGCGCCGCGATCGCAGCCTTCAACGCGTGGGCCGTGCCGCCAAAAGGCGACGACATCATGCGGATTTCATGGATCTGTCTGCTGATTCTGATCTTCGCCATGATTGCGCCGAGCTCGCCGCGGCGCATGTTGAGCGCGTCCCTCGTGGTGGCCTCGTTCGATCCGCTGGCCTACTGGATCGCCTCGATGTTCGGCGGCCGGGCGCTCGCTCCCGCGTACGTGTTCGTCATTTGCTGGCCGACCTTCGCGTGTGCATTCGTGGCGGTCGTGCCCGCTCGCGTCCTGCAGCGGCTCGGCCGTCGTCTGCGAGAGGCGCAGGAGCTTGGCAGCTACCATCTGGTTGAGCGTCTTGGCACCGGCGGCATGGGCGAGGTGTGGCGCGCCGAGCATCGTCTGCTGGCTCGCGACGCGGCAATCAAGCTGATGAAACCCGAGGTGCTCGGGGCACGCGACGAGAACGAAGCGCGACTGATGCTGAAGCGGTTCGAACGCGAAGCGCAGGCCACCGCAGCCTTGAGTTCGCCGCACACCATTCAGGTCTTCGATTTCGGGGTGACGCAGGACGGAACGTTCTATTACGTCATGGAGCTGCTCGCCGGACGCGACCTCGAAACCCTGGTCCGCGAGTTCGGGCCGCTGCCACCGAACCGCGTGCTGTACCTGCTTCGTCAGGTGTGCCACTCGCTTGCCGACGCGCATGCCCGCGGGCTCGTGCACCGCGACATCAAGCCGGCCAACATTTACGTCTGCCGCATGGGTCTCGAGTACGACTTTACGAAGGTGCTCGATTTCGGGCTGGTCAAGATCAAGTCAGGCGGCGCAGCCACGCGCGACGCACAGACGCTCACGGCCGTCGAGGCCTCGACGCCGGGGACGCCGGCATACATGGCGCCCGAGATCATCCTGGGCGACGCCGACGTCGATCGCCGCGCCGACGTCTATTCCCTGGGCTGCGTCGCCTACTTCCTGCTCACCGGCGAGCTCGTGTTCGAGGCGGACACGTCCATGAAGATGCTCATGCAGCATCTCCATGCCCAGCCGGCCCCGCCCTCGGAACGGACCGAACTGCCGATGCCGCGCGAGCTGGACGAGCTGATTCTGGCGTGTCTGCAAAAGGACCCGAAACGCCGGCCGCAGGACGCCGGCGAGCTGTATCAGATGGCCTGCCAGGTCCGGATCCGCGACGAATGGAACTCGGACGAGGCCAAGCGGTGGTGGCGGGCGCACCTGCCGCAACTCACCGGTCCGCTCACGCTCAGCGAACCTCGTGATACAGCCGCAGCCGCCACGATGTAGCATCTCCTGATGCTGGATACGGCCCCCTCCCAAAAAAGCACGCTTGAACGTGTTCTGTCGGTCGTCACCGACGTGCGAGCCGGCGAAGGCGTCAGCGCGCTGCTTCTGGCGGCCAACGCCTTCTACCTCCTGGCGTTCTACCAGGTTCTCAAGCTCGTTCGCGAAGCGCTGATTCTGAGTGAGTCCGGCGCGGTCGCGGCCAGCTACGCGGCGGCAGGCATGGCGGCGATTCTGTTCGTCTTCGTACCTGCGTACAGCGCGTTCGCCGCGCGAGTCAGCCGCGTCTGGCTGGTCTGCGGTGTCACGCTCTTCTTCGCCTCGCATCTGCTGATTTTCTGGGCGCTCGGCTCGACAGGCGCGCGCATCGGCGTCGCGTTCTACATCTGGATCGGCGTCTTCAACATGGTGGCCGTCGCGCAGTTCTGGGCGTTCGCCAACGACGTCTACACGAGCGAGCGCGGCAAACGACTGTTTCCACTCGTCGGCGTCGGCGCGACATTGGGCGCCGCGCTGGGATCGCTCCTGGCGACGCTGGTCTTCGGCGGTATCGGCCCGTACGTGCTGATGCTCATTGCCGCCGCTGGGCTCCTGGTCCCGGTCATCCTCACCATCGTCGTCAATCGGCGCGAGGTCGCCGCGCGACGCGAGGCGCAGACGGTCGCCGAACAGCCGCTCGCCAAGGGGAACGGCTTCAAGCTGGTGCTGACCAGCCGGTATCTCCTGCTGATCGCGTTGATGGTGCTGGTGTTCAACCTGGTCAACACGCTCGGCGGATTCATGCTCAACAAGTTGATTACCGAGACGGCCGACGCCCGCATTGCGGCCGGTCTCGCCGCTGCCGCGGACCGTCGCGCGATTATCGCCACGCTGTCGGGCACCGTTCTCACATCGGTCAACGTGCTCGCCTTCATCCTGCAGACGTTCGTCGTCTCGAGAGTCTTCAAGTACTGGGGCGTTCGGGCCGCACTCTTCATCCTGCCGGCGATTGCCCTCTCCGGGTACACCGCGGTGCTCGCGCTCCCGGTGCTGATGGTGCTGCAGTGGACGAAGATCTTCGAAAACGCGACGGACTACTCGGTTCAGAACACGACACGACACGCCCTCTTCCTACCGACCAGCCGCGAGGCCAAGTACAACGCCAAGCAGGCCATCGACGCGTTCTTCGTCAGAACGGGGGATTTGCTTCAGGCAGGCGTGGTGTTCCTCGGCACGGAAGTGCTTTCACTGACGATTCGCAGCTTCGCGTTGGTCAACGTGGTCCTCGTCGGCGTATGGTTGCTGCTTGCCGTCGGCATTGCCCGAGAGCATCGCAAGCTCGTCGGATCGGAAACCTCAGAACGACACGCAGCCTGATGCGGCGACTGAAGCTCATTCGAGTCATCGCGCTGGCAGTCTGGGTTGGCGTACCGGTCGGCGCCGACGCACAGGAGCCATCCACTCGCGCGGAGACGCTGCAGCGTGAGCGCGAGGAGAAGGCGCAGAACCTGACGCCGCCGCAACAGGGTCGCCTCGAGCGCGGTCTGATGGACCTCGAGAGCGGCCGCGTGTTCGAGCGCCTCCTCAATCCTGCCGAAGGGCTCTATCCAAAGATCGGGAACATCACGACGGGCAGCGGATTCTCGCTCGGCCCGGGATACCGGTATCCACGCTTGTTCGGCGGGCAGGTCGAGTTCAGTAGCTTCGTGGCTGCCTCGTTCACCAGGTATTGGATGATCGACGCGCGCCTGGAGGCGCCACGGCTGGCGGACGGGCGGGTTGGCGTGGGCATGCATGCACAGCGCTACGACTTTCCGAAGGAGGATTTCTTCGGACTCGGCCCCGACTCGTCACGCGACAATGAAGTCATCTACGGCCTCAGGAATACAGTGATCGGCGGGTACGGTACGTATCGCCCGATGACCTGGCTGAACCTGACCGCAGGCGTTGACTATTACAACCCCGACATCGACGCGATCAGCGAAGACGACAGCCTCCTCCGCGTGTTCAGTCCGGCTGATGCGCCCGGCGTCCTCGTGCAGCCGGACTTTCTCAGGTACTCAGGAACGGTCGAGGTCAACAACCGTTTCCCGCGAGGCAATCCGCGCCGCGGTGGCCGGTACGCCATCGCGTATCACCGCTACGAGGACCAGGACGTCGATCTGTTCTCGTTCAACCGTGTGGACATCGACCTTCAGCACTATGTCCCCATCGTTCGCGATCGCCGCCTGCTGGCGTTGCACGCGCGCGCAGTCCTGACCGACGCCGACGCCGGCGCAGAGGTCCCCTTCTACTACCAGCCGACGCTCGGTGGCCCGGACGATCTCCGCGGCTTCCGGCATTTCCGATTCCGCGATCGCAACACGATGCTGTTTCAGGCTGAGTATCGCTGGGAGATCTTCACGGCGGTGGACGGCGCCCTCTTCTACGACATCGGCAAGGTCGCGCCACGCCGTCAGGATTTTCATCTGAGTGAATTCGAACGCGACTTCGGCATCGGGTTCAGGTTCGGTACCGTTAACGGCGTGTTCCTCCGTGTCGAGGGGGCATTCGGCAGCTCGGCGGGGGCGCACTTCATCCTGAGGTTCGGCAATGTGTTCTAAGAGGCCGGTCCCAACGGGCCGGCCCTACGGCCTCTGGGGTCTCGCGATCGCGGCCATCGTCGGCGCAGGGTTGACGCTCACGACCCGCAGCGCGACGCCGGCCTTCTTCCCCGACGACCCGCTGCAGGTGGACAACGACCGCGCGCTCGACGCCGGCAAGGCGGTACGCATCGAGGGCAGCAATGCCTACGACTTTGCGGAGCAGACGTTCCTCAAGCCGGGTGATCACGAGCCGAGACCCGCCGTCAACGTGAACACGATCGACGAGGTGCCGGATTCGAGCTGGTTCACCAATCGCATCGGCCGTCGCGCGATGTCACTCGACGAGATCGTGCGTGGACCGAATACCCTCGAGACGCCCAACATCGACGAGTGGCCAGTCGTCGAGGGCAAGAGCAGCGGCATCACGCCGGGCTATCGGGTCGTCGCCCCCGATGGTCGCCTCTATCAGGTGAAGTTCGATCCACCGAGCAACCCGGAGATGGCCAGCGGGGCGGAGGTGATCGGCGCCGCGCTCTATCACGCGATTGGCTACAACGTCGTCCAGGGATACATCGTCGACGTGGACCCTGCGAAGATCATCATCGGGCACGACGCGACCACCGTCGATCTGCGCGGCCGAAAGGTCCCGATCACGCAGGCCAACGTTGACCGTCTCCTCCGCGTGTCGGCGAAGCTGCCCAACGGCAAGTACCGAGCGACGCTGAGCCGCTTCGCCGACGGCAAGCCGCTCGGCTATTTCAAGTACTTCGGCACTCGTCCCGACGATCCGAACGACATTCACCCCCACGAGCATCGGCGCGAGCTTCGCGGCAGTCGCGTGTTCGCCGCCTGGTTGAATCACGACGACTCGCGCGGCCTCAACAGTCTGGACATGCTCGAAGGCGAGCCCGGCCGGCAGTGGATCCGCCACTACATGTTCGACTTCGGATCGATCATGGGGAGCGGCAGCACGACGCCACAGGCGCCGCGCGCGGGCAACGAGTACATCGTCGAGTGGGGTCCCGGTTTCAAGACGCTGGCGACGCTCGGAATCTATGTCCGGCCGTGGATCCTGGTGGACTACTGGGAAGAGGCGAAGTCCGTCGGCCGTTTCGAAGGGGACTTCTTCGATCCCGTGAAGTGGCGGCCCGAGTATCCGAACCCCGCCTTCGACAACATGACACCGGCTGATGCGTTCTGGGCTGCACGGCTGGTGTCGAAGTTCAGCGACGAAGCGATCCGCGCCGTGGTGGCCAAAGCGAAGTACAGCGAACCCGGCGCGGCGGAGCACATTGCGTCCACCTTGATCAAACGTCGCGACAAGGTGTTGCGCGCGTGGTTGACTGGCGTCAACCCGCTGGTGAATGCCCGCATCGGACCGGACAACGTGCTGACGTTCGAGAATGCCGCTGTCGAGGCAGGGATTGCGAAACCGCCGACGCAGTATCAATACACCTTGTCGAGCTTTGACAACGCCACTGGCGTCGCCACTCCGGCGATCAAAGGCGGCGTTGTCGGCGGAACGAGCGGCAGGATTGAGGCGCCCCGCCTCGAGATCGGCTCGCCCTCGCCCGTACTGCGCGATGCCGCATACATCCAAGTCAGCGTCAGCACGATCCATCCGGACTATCCGATGTGGTCGAATCCCGTGACGTTCACATTCCGCCGCAACGGCACGCAGTGGGAGACCGTCGGTCTCGACCGAACGAGCAAGTCCGTCGTCAAAAAGTAAAACGCCTGTTACCGGGACGCCGATCTGACGTTACCGGATCGACACGTGCACTCGGTGGGCGCGACCCATGAAAAATTCCGCGTACGCTCTCCTCATCACGCTCTCGTTGTCTTTCGGGATCGCGCTCGTTCCCGCTGCTTCATCAGCGCAAATCCTTGCGCCGACACCAGTTTCTCCCACGACCGCGGGGCCTGCTCAAACATTCGGTGCGCCGTCGGCCACAGTCTTCGTTCCTAGCCTCGGACGGATTTTCGCCGACACCCTATCGGACTTCCGACGCTTGCCGTCGCGCGACTCGGCAGTGATCCTGTCGATCGGCGGATTGGTCGCGGCCGCTGGTCACCCGACTGACGCACGGCTGTCACACTCCTTTTCGAGTTCTCAGTCGATGGGTGGCGCGTTCGGCGGTGGCCAGATGCTCGGGGCGGCGACGACGCAGCTAGCGGGAGCATTCGCGACATATTCGATCGGCCGCATGACCGGCAATCCGAAGGTCGCCGTGATCGGAGCTGATCTGGTCCGCGCGCAGTTCGTCTCTCAAACCTTGACCCAAGTCATTAAATTCGGCGCCGGCCGGACGCGGCCGGACGGCACGTCGTTGTCGTTCCCCTCGGGTCACTCGGCCTCGGCGTTCGCAACGGCGGCAGTGCTGCAGCGTCACCTCGGTTGGAAGGCGGGCATTCCGGCGTACGGGATCGCCGCGTATGTGGCCGCGTCGCGCATCCAGACACAGCGCCACTATCTCAGCGACGTGGCGTTCGGCGCCGCGATCGGCGTGATCGCGGGACGCACAGTGACTATCGGCCGCGGTGATATGCGGTTCGCCGTCTCGCCTGCCGCCGCGCCTGGCGGTGCCGGCGTCAATTTCACCTGGGTCGGCAAGAAATAAGCACGACCAATTCCAATGCATTGAGTCTTGGGCATTGATTTCGTAACGTCCGTGTAACGGATCAGTTAAATCTGCTACGATCCCTCGGTTTGCCGAGGTGACATGGCGCGATTCAGTCTGATCCCCCGCGAAGAGCGGTTCTTCCACGACTTCGTCGGTCTTTCCGAGGAAATCCGCGTCGGCGCACGGACCCTGCGGCAGATGGTCGGGAGCAATCCGCCCGACGTGGCTAAAGCCGACGCGATCAAGGACATCGAGCATTCCTGTGACGGCCGGACGCGGTCGATTATCGACCGGCTGAACCGGACCTTCGTCACCCCGCTGGACCGCGAAGACATTCACTCACTGGCGATCTCACTCGATGACGTGATGGACGCCATCGACGCGGCGGCCGCGGTGATCCGCTTGTACAAGATCACGGAAATTCGGCCCCATGCGCGGCGCTTGGCGGACATCATCTGCGACTCGTGCGATCGGATCACCGAAGCTCTCTCGATTCTCGAGAAGCAGAGTCAGGGCGTGCTCGAGCTCGCGGCGCGCGTGAACCAGCTCGAACGCGAGGCCGACCGCGTGCACCAGGACGCGATCGTCGCGCTCTTTGACGAAGAACGCGATCCCATCGCCGTCATCAAGTGGAAAGAGATCTTCGACTTCCTCGAGGCCGCCACCGACCGGTGTGAAGACGTCGGCAATCTGCTCGAAGGCGTGGTCGTCAAGCACGGCTAATCCGGCCGCAGACCACGCATGGACAACTCGCTGCTGCTGCCGGTCCTCGCGCTGATTGTCGTCGCGCTGACCTTCGACTACATCAACGGATTCCACGACGCCGCCAACTCGATTGCCACCGTCGTCTCGACGCGAGTACTGACGCCGGGCCAAGCGGTCCTCTGGGCGGCGTTCTTCAACTTCGCCGCGGCGTTTTTGTTCGGTACTGGGGTGGCGCAAACGGTCGGCTCCGGGATGGTGGACTTGAAGGTCGTGACATTTGCGGTGATATTCGGAGGCCTGACGGGCGCGATCATCTGGGATCTGATCACCTGGTACTACGGTCTCCCGACCAGCTCGTCGCACGCGCTCTTCGGTGGCTACGCGGGGGCGGCAATGGCCAAGGCCGGATTTGCCGCGATCATCGTGTCGGGCTGGACGAAAACCTTGATCTTCATCGTCGTGGCGCCGCTCATCGGCTTGATCGTCGGTTTGTCGCTGATGACGCTCAGCCACTGGGTGTTCAGGAGCGCCAACCCACGCCGCGTCGACGCGTTTTTCCGGCGGATGCAGCTGCTCTCGGCCGCGGCGTTCAGCTTGATGCACGGCGCCAACGATGCGCAGAAGACGATGGGCATCATGGCGGGAGCGCTGTTCACCGGCGGGTTTCTCCAGCGCGACGCCGCGGGCAAGCTGCCGATTCCAATCTGGGTCGAGCTGATGGCCTACACCGCGATCGGTCTGGGCACGCTCTCCGGCGGGTGGCGCATCATCAAGACGATGGGGTCGAAGATCACCAAGCTGCAGCCGATCGGCGGCTTCGCCGCCGAGACCGGTGCCGCGCTGGCAATTTACACCGCCACGGCCCTCGGCACTGGCATCAGCACCACGCATACGATTACCGGCGCGATCGTCGGCGTCGGATCGACGAAGCGTCTGTCGGCCGTGCGCTGGGGAGTCGCGGGCCAGATCGTCTGGGCGTGGGTGCTGACCATTCCAGCATCGGCAGCCATAGGTGCCGTGGCCTATGGCCTGATTCGAATGCTTTTCCGCGCGCCCTGACGTGTCTGCCGACCTCGCCGGCGCGTGGGATAATGACGCGACGTGGACATTCTCGTCGCTGAAGATGACCGCGACATTGCCGATCTGATCGCCCATTACTTCTCGCGCGCCGGATGGCGCGCCCACGTCACCGAAACCGGGGACGAAGCCCTGGCGAGCGCTCGTCGCAGCCCCGCCGACCTGGTGATTCTCGACATCATGCTGCCGGGGTTGAGCGGGCTCGAGGTCTGCCGGGCGCTTCGCGCTGACAAGGCGACAGCCGCCATCCCGATCATCATGCTGACGGCCCGCGCCGAGGAGAGCGACCGCATCATCGGCCTGGAGATTGGCGCCGACGACTACATCTCGAAGCCGTTCAGCCCCAACGAGCTGGTTGCGCGCGTCCGCGCGTTGATGCGCCGATCGAAGCGCGCGGAACCCGCAGGTTCAACCCTGACCTTCGGTCCGTTGGTCATGGACCTCGGCCGGCACACGGTCCTCGACGAGGGACGCGAGGTCAAGCTGACCGCGAAGGAGTTCATGCTGCTGCAGTATCTGCTGGAGCATCGTGGGCGCGTGTTGTCGCGCGATCTGCTGCTCGGTGATGTCTGGGGCTATCGATACACCGGAGGCACGCGCACCGTCGATGTGCACGTCCGGCGTTTGCGCGAGAAACTGCCGGTCCTGGTGGACGCGCTCGTCACCGTGAAACAGTTTGGTTACAAGCTCGTGGATGATGGGGTCAGATCCTGATTCTTGCGTGAATGTGAAGAGCGCGAGAATCACGATCTGACCCGGATATGCGCTCCAGCTTTCGCACCAAAGTCTTCATCGGTTCCGTGGTCGCCGCGGCGGTGTCGCTCGTCGCGCTCGCGGCGCTTCTCTCCTGGCAGGTCAGCACCCAGCAACGTTCCGCACTGGAGCGCCGGCTCGGCGATGAAGCGCGCCTGATCGCCGAGCTGTTGTCGCAGGCGACGGCGATCGAGGGCCGTGCGCTCGACGCCGAAGCCGATCGGATCGGGCAGCTCGTCTCGACCCGTATCACGTTCGTCGCCGAAGACGGGCGTGTCGTCGGCGATTCCACGCAGCCCGCCGATACACTCGACGCGCTCGAGAACCACGCCGGTCGTCCCGAGATCGTCACCGCACGCGAGCAGGGCATCGGCACGAGTCAGCGCTACAGCACGACTGTGGATACAGACATGCTGTACGTGGCGGTGCGAGCCGCGCACCCGGTCGTGCGGTACGTGCGGCTGGCGCTTCCCCTGACCGACGTGGACCAGCAGCTCGCCACCATTCGAAACGCTGCGCTCACGGCGATGACCGTCGCCATTCCGCTCGCGCTGGCCGTGTCGTGGATCCTGTCAGCGCCGGTGGCGCGGCGCGTTCAAGCCATCGCGCGCGTAGCGGACCGCTACTCCGCCGGAGATCTGTCGCGGTCCACGTATGACTACGGCACCGACGAGCTCGGAGCGGTCGCACGTGCGCTCGACGCATCGGTCCAGGAGTTGGGCAGCCGCCTCGAAGAACTGTCACGCGATCGCGCGCGCATGGCTGCCATTCTCGCCGGCATGGTCGAAGGCGTCCTCCTTCTCGATCGGCAAGGACGGCTGCAGCTGGTGAACCGTGCCGCGCAGGACATGCTGCGTGTGGACGCCTCGGCGGCGAGTCGGTCGTATCTCGAAGTGATTCGGCATCCCGACATCACGGCGCAGCTGACGCGCGCGCTGCGCGGCGACGATGCCGGCAGCCAGGAGGTGGCGCTGTCGCGCGATCCCGGGCGGACGTTCATCGCCCGCGCCGCACCCGTCTCTGGTACCGGAGGCGGCGGCGCGGTGCTCGTGCTGCACGACATCACCGATCTGCGACGTGCCGATCAGATCCGCCGCGATTTCGTCGCCAATGTGTCGCACGAGCTGCGGACGCCGCTGACCGCGATTCGCGGCTATGTCGAGGCGCTGCTCGACGAGCCGACCGATGCCGACAGCACGCAGAAGTTCCTGGAGATCATCGCTCGCCATACGACGCGCATGGAGCGGCTGGTCAAGGATCTGCTGCGGCTGGCGCGGCTCGATGCGCGTCAGGAAATGCTCGAGATGGCGCGCTGCGACGTACGTCAGATCTTCAGCGGTGTGATCGCCGACCTGTCGCCGTCGATTGAGGCCAAACAGCAGCAGGTGGCGATTGAGGTCCCACAGGACGCCACGCAGGTAGACGGCGATCCCGCCAAGCTGCATGACATCGTCCGCAATCTCGTCGAGAACGCCGTCAACTACTCGCCCGATGGGGCGAGCGTCACGCTGGCGGCGGCGCGCGTGAACGGGAAGTACACGATCACCGTCGCCGACTCAGGGCCGGGCATTCCGCCGGAGGATTTGGGTCGCGTGTTCGAGCGCTTCTATCGCGTGGACAAGTCGCGGTCGAGGCCGGGAGGTACCGGTCTCGGCCTGGCCATCGTCAAGCATCTGGTGGAGCTGCACGGCGGCGAGGCGCGCGCGGAGAATGCCGCCGAAGGCGGCGCGGTGTTTACCGTGACTCTGCCTGGTGTCTGATTGGGGTCAGACCCCATGACACGGATCGACTCATGGGGTCTGACCCCGGTGACGGGTCGTCACCGGGGTCAGACCCTCAACTAGAACGCCAGCCTGAGCGCGAACTGGACCTGGCGCGGCGTGCCGAGGCCGACCGTCCGGCCGACCGTGCTGGTGAACCGGCCGAACGTTCCGGCCGCGCCTGCGGTATACGGCTGCCCGGGCTGCACTCTGTTGGCCTCGGTCAGCGCGGTGTTCGGCAGCGCGTTCGGCAATGTCCCGACCGCGTTGGCGAAGTTGGTGATGTTGAAGAGATTGAAGAACTCCGACCGCAGTTCCAGATTGCGTCCCTGGCCCATTGAGATTCGCTTCGAGATCACCAGGTCAACTTGACGGAACCACGGCCCATGAATCGAGTTGCGTTCGAGGTTGCCGAACGTTCCCGGCTTCGGGGTTGCGAACGCCGCCGGGTTCAAGAAGATCAGCCCGCCATCCTTGATGAACGGATCGACGCCAGGAATGAGATCCGGCCGCCGCGTGCTGCGCGACGCCCCTCCACCCGGAACGTTGATCACCGGCGTCAGACCCGCCGCCGCGTTGTTGAACACGTTCCCCGCCGCATCAACAAAGACGATGTCGGGGCGAGTAATGAGGACCGGAATCGGCACGCCGCTACGGCCGTTGAAGATGCCGCCAATCTCCCATCCGCCCGCCCACGCGCCCTGGCCCGGTACCGTGTAGAGCGCGCTGACGTTGAAGGTGTGGCGGACGTCGAAGTTGTTGTAGCCGTCCTCGAAATCGAACTCATCCAGCGTGCGGGCGTTGTTGCTCGCGGTCGTGGCTTCGTTCGATCCGCCGGTGTTCCCCTTGCTGTAGCCGAGCGTGTACTGACCGTTCAGCGCCAGGCCTCTCACCGACCGCTTCTGCAGCGCGATCTGCAGCGCGTTGTAGCTGTCGTGACCGCCGCTGGTCTTGTAGTCGACTTCGGCGAACGGTGACTGCTTGCTGGCAGCCGCAGACCCCGGGCAGATGTTCGAGGCGGTGTTCGGCGTGTTGCGCCCATCCTGAACGGCACCGCTCGCGCACGTGATGAGGTCGAACTCGCGGAGTGCGGTGCCCGAGGGCAGCACGCCGACGATCCGGTTCGCGATGCTGCGGAGGAACAGGTTCCGACCCTGGCTGCCGACGTACGCGATCGTCGCCGCCGTCGCACCCGGCAGCTCCTGCTGAATGGATGCGGTGTACTGGTAGACCCGTTCCGGCAGCGTGTACTCGTTCGAGTAGGCGCGAGGCTGATACGACCGGTTGTTCGGGTTGCCAGTGAAGTTGGCGCGAATCGCGGCTTCGTCAACCGGATAGAGGAGGAATGCGCCGCTCGTTGCGGTGGTGCTGATGCGTTCGGCTTCGATCGGCTGAATCTGGTCTTCCGTCTGGCCCGGACCCACGAAGACGCCGAACCCGCCGCGGAGCACGGTCTTGTCCGACATCGCATAGGTGGACGAGACGCGAGGCTGGAAGCTGTTCTTCTCCGTCTTGAACAGCGGCGTTGTGTCCGGATCCAGCGCGCCGTTGTCGATGTTGAACTTGACGATCCGGTTATCGCGCTCCTTCATCGGCGTGTAGTAGTCGTAGCGCACGCCGTAGTTGAACGTGACCTTCGACGACACCCTCCACTCGTCCTGTGCGAAGCCCACGTAGTAATTCTGCTCGGTGTGCTTCAATCCCGTGGCGCCGTTGTGGAACGGGCTGGGCTCGCTGAGGTCGCCGAAGTACTGAATCTGCTGCGGGATGTTGTTCAGGAAGTTGCCGACGTTCTGGTAGGTGTAGGTGATGCCGCCGACCTGGTCGGTGGACATGCGAATGATGCGCACGTCGCCGCCGACCTTGACGTAGTGATTACCCTTGATGCTGCTCAGCGTGTCGGCGATCGTCAGCGAGTAGGGCGAGTATGGCGCCGATTCGCCGTTGCCGGCGCTGTTCACGCGCACCAGGCCGCCCGGGCTGGCGATACCGGAGGTGGCGCCCTGACCGGCGATGCCGTTGTTCGCCACAGATCCGCTCAAGCTGAAGGCGATGCCCTGGAAGCTCGGCGCGCCCGGGATGCCGAATGATGTGGAATTCGCGGCGTTGTACCCCACCTTGAAGTCGTTCGTCGTCTGGCCCATGAGGCCCTGCACGTTGGCGACGAAGTTCATGGGCTTGGACGTCACGTCGAAGCGGCGGCCGGTGACGCCCTGCGGCTCGTCGTTCTCACCGCGATCGCTGAAGAAACGGAAGTAGCTCGACCAGTTCGGGGTCAGCTTCATGTCGAGACGGGTGCTGAACGCGTCCTCGCGAACGGTCTGCGTGGCCTGGAGCTGCGCGATGTCGAAGTCGGCGTTGGCGGACGCGCCGGCCAGAATCACAGCGTTGGGTGAGAGGAAGCCCTGCCTGAGCGACGCAATGGCCGGCACGGCACGCCCCCAAGCGGCGGCGCTCGGCACGGCTTCGATGAAGTTCAGCCCGGCGTCGAGACGGTAGCCCTCATAGCTGCCGAAGAAGAACGCGCGATTGCGAGCGATCGGGCCGCCAATCGAGCCACCGAACTGATTCTGCCGCAGCTTCGATTTGCCAAGGTCGTTGATCACGCTGCCGTCTGGGTTGCGCTGCTTGTCAAAGTAGTTCGGCGCATCGAGGCTGTCATCACGGAAGTACTCGAACAGGGCGCCGTGGAAGGCGTTGCTGCCCGACTTGGTGATGACGCTGACCTGGCCGCCGGTGCCCGTGCCGTATTCGGCCGGGTAGTTGTTTGATTCGACGCGGAACTCCTGGACGTTTTCGAGGCTCGCCTGGAGCTTGAACGGCGTGTTGTTCTCGCCGTTCACGTTGCCGGGCGCCGAGTCGATGATGGCCGAGCCCTCGATCCCGTCGTAGCGAATAACGTTCTGCTCAACCGCACGGCCCGAGAACCGGATGTCCTGCCACGTGCCGGTGCCGGCATTCTGCGATCCGGGAGCCTGGAGCAGCAGCTGTGACATCTGCCGGCCGTTCACGGGCAGGTTCAGCACTTCGCGCTCGCTGACGTTGACGCCGTTGCGCGCCGAGCTCAGGTCGATGGCGCTGATATTGGCCTGGACCGTCACCGTCTCGGCGAGACCCGCCGGACGAAGCTCGAGGTCGATGCTGAATTCCTGAGCAGCCACGAGCTGCATTCCGGTGTATTCGAGCGGGGCGAAGTCCTTGAAGGTCGCCCGCAGGGTATACACGGACGGCCTCAGATTGATGACGAGATAACGGCCCTCGGCGTTGGACACGGCCGTCCGCTCCACGCCGGTCTTTTCGTCTTTCACGACCACCGTCGCGCCAACCACCGCCGCGCCCGACTGATCGAGCACCGTGCCCGTGAATCGCGCGTCGGCCTGCGCGAACAGCGCCGCACTGGAGATAACTGCCGCTATCGCCAGAGCCGTGAGGCCTCGCACACAGCCCCTTACCGTCAACGTCATCACACTCACCTCCGCATGAACCAGGAATGCCGCTGTATCTGCGGCAGGTTATGCGGGGGGTGTAAACGAAGGATGACGGACCGCGAACCAACACTTAAAATCTGGCCTTCCGCCCGAGCTTCTCGCTGGGAGCTAAGACCTTTCTTTCCCTATTCTTATTCCCTCTTCGGGCCGAACGAATTTACACGCATGTAACATGACCGTCATGCTATGGTGACCACCTTGAGGACGATTCCCGGATCTCGACGGGTTTGGATGGCTCTTGGCATCGTGCTCGGACTCTGCGGATCCGTCCCGCGCGCCGCAGAAAAGGCCACCACGGTCGAGGGCCCAACGGTCCTGAACGTCCGCCTCACGACCTCGAGCGAGCTCTCGAGCGTCAGCCAGCGTGCGCTGATCAACGAAACCGAAACGATCTGGCGGGACGCCCACGTCCAGCTGCGTTGGATCAGGGACAACAACCCCGTCGATGACGGCCAACCGCTGCGGATTGTCGTGACCCGGCGCGCGGTCTCGGCATCGAGCCATCAACGCTGGCCTGTCGGCGAGCTCTTACGGTTCGAGGACCGCAGCGCGATTGCGATGGCGTCGATTACCACTGCGCTCCGCATCGTCGATGCGAGCCCGGAGCTCCCGTTGGTGGATCTCCCAGCAATGGCTCAATACAAGTTGGGCGTGGTGCTCGGCAGAGCCGTCGCGCACGAAATCGGCCACTACCTGCTTCAGAGCAACACCCACTCGTCTTACGGGCTGATGCGCGCCAGCATCGACGCACGCGAGTTCGCGGACCTTCGAACGGGTGCCTTCCGGCTCGATCGTGAGTCGCAGGCATCGCTCGCAGCGGCCCGAGTCGCGCGAGTCGATTGAATTCGTTTTTCCTTCTCTTAACCTCTCCTTAGCTTTTTTTACATTTCGCGAACCGGCTCTGCTATCCTCCGGCCGTTCCCCATGCAGATGCGCGGCTCGCGGGGGTCGCACTTGAGGGTCTTGGCGGGTTATGTGGCCGTGGCCATGGGGTTTTCCTGGCCGCTGCCGCTCCACCTCGCCACACACCTGACCGGGAATCCCGGTGGCGACACAGGTGTGTACGTGTGGAATCAATGGGTGTTCAGACATGAACTGCTGGAGCACGGCCGGCTCCCGTACTTCACCGACTCGATCTTCTCGCTGACCCGCGACGCCAACCTCGGCCTCCACAACTACACGACGTTTCAAGACATCCTCGCCATCCCGCTGATACCGGTGCTCGGAATCATCGCCACGTTCAACGTCGTGTATCTGCTGATGACGGTGCTGACCGCCTACAGCACGTTCCTGCTTGCCAAGCATGTGACTGGGCGTACGGCGGAGGCCTGGCTTGCCGGGCTGTTGTTCGCCTGGTGCCCCGTGCTCGTCACGCGAGGTACTGAGCACTTCAGCCTCGTCGCCGCGGCGCCGCTGGCGATCTTTCTGCTGGTGCTGCTGAAGGCCGATGGCCACGAACGATTCCGCGATGCGGTGGCGCTCGGTGCGGTGATGTGGTTGGCCGCCTCCACGGACGTGTACTACGCCGTCTACTGTCTCCTCATCGGCGGGGTCTTCCTGGCTGCCCGAGTGCTGTCGATCCACCGCAGCCCGCAGTCGGGACGCGCGACCGCAGTCCGCTGGACCCTCGACGTGCTCGTGCTGTGCGCGGCTGCGCTGGTCGCAGCGCTCGCCGTCAGCGGCGGCGGAACGTTCTCGGTGCTCGGTCAGCCGGTTTCCATGCGTACGCTCTACACGCCAATGCTCGTGCTGACAACCCTGGCAGCGCTGCGCATCGCGTGGGTTTTTCGCGCGTCATTCGCGCCTCACGCGCGCGTCGATGGCTGGCGGGTCATGCGCTTTGCCGCCGCCGCCGGAATCGTCGCCGCAGTACTGCTGTCACCCGTGCTGTATGCGGTCGGCGTTCGACTCGCGACAGTCGGGATCGAATCGGGTAAGACCTACTGGCGGAGCAGCCCACCTGGCGTCGACCTGCTGTCGCTGCTCCTGCCGAATCCAAATCACCCACTGGCCCCGAGCGCTGTCATGGAGTGGTTCTTTTCGCGGCCGAACGGCTATGCGGAGAACGTCGCCTCGATCCCGGTCCTGCTCCTGGTCGTACTCGGCTGGGCATGGTGGACGGGATGGCGGCCATCGCGATGGTGGGTGGGACTGGCCGCGCTGTTCGGCTCGCTCGCGCTCGGTCCGTTCGTGCACATCGCCGCAGTCAATACGTTCGTGCCCGGTCCATGGGCGCTGCTTCGTTACGTGCCGGTCCTGGGCCTGGCACGCACGCCGACCCGCTTTACCGTCGTCATGATGCTCGCCTTCGCTGTGCTCTTCGCGACGGCGCTCGACTGGATCGGCAGGCGGCACCCACACTGGCGGCCGCTGTTGCTGACGACGGCAGCCGCGCTCCTGATTTTCGAGCTGCTGCCAGCGCCGATGACGCTCTACGCGGCGACGGTGCCGCGCTTCTACGCGCATGTCGCCGCGGCGCCTGCCGACTCACGCGTCCTCGAGCTGCCGACCGGCATCCGTGACGGCACCTCGAACGTGGGGAACTTCTCCGCGCGGACGCAGTTCTACCAGACGTCTCACAACAAGCTGTTGATCGGCGGCTATCTTTCCCGCGTGTCGAGGGCGCGCGTCGCGGAAGTACGCAACAATCGGGTTGTCGATGTGTTGATCACGCTGAGCGAGGATGGTCCGGTGACCGACGCGGTGCTCGAGGCGCTGATCGAGCAGGGACCGGCGTTCGCGCGAGAGGCGCGCATCGCCTACGTCGTCATCGATCGCCACCGGACCTCCGAGCGCCTTCGAGACTTCGCGATGCGGGCATTCCGCCTCGAGCTGGTCGACCGGGAGAGCGGCCTCGAACTGTATCGCCCGGCACCAGAACTCGCACCGACGATCGGGTAGACTCCTCGTCATGCACCCGTGGCATGACAGCTACGTTGACGACGCCATCGTCAGCGACGCGTTTCCGGTCGTGATCGAGATCCCCAAAGGCAGCAAGAACAAGTACGAGCTGGACAAAGAAACCGGACTGCTGAAGCTCGATCGCGTGCTGTACAGCGCGGTGCACTATCCAGCCGACTACGGCTTCATCCCACGGACCTTCTGCGACGATGGCGATCCGCTGGATGCGTTGGTGTTGAGCCAGGAGCCGGTCTATCCGCTGACGCTCGTCGAGGCGCGGGCGATCGGCGTGATGCGGATGCGCGACGAGAAAGGCATCGACGACAAGATCGTCGCGGTCAGCGTGCACGACCCGGCGTTCTCCGGCTACACCGACAAGGCCCAGCTGCCCGGGCATCTGCTGCTGGAGCTGCAGCGGTTCTTCCAGGACTACAAGGCGCTCGAGCACAAGCAGGTCGTCGTCGAGGATCTGCTCGGTCCCGGTGACGCGGTGACGATCATCCGCGCTGCGCTGGAGCTCTATCGCAAGCTCCGCCGCGGCGAGATTCTCAAGGTGTAGGGCGGGTCCTTTTGGACCCGCCGGGTCCTAAGAACAGGACCCGGCCTACCCTGTCACTTACTCTTACATTCGTAGCTGGCCGGGTTTTCCGTTTCGCCACCGCCTTTGTAATGCGCGATCTGCGGGTACTGGCACACGAGCCGCTTCCCCACGTCCTTCCCGTCAACGAAGTGCGACACGATCAGCTGATCGGGCGCCTCGCCTTTTTCTTTCCAGTCCTCGATCAACGAGAGCGCGTCGAAGTTGAAGTTGTGCGGGCCTGTTGTGCCCGGGCCGTGGCCCATGCCAGGGACCATGAAGAAGCGCATGTTGTCGCGCACAGTTTTCTCGCCGACCGTAGCGACGACGCGGTTGTAGTAGTTGACGGCAACCTTCGGTGGAACCGCCGCGTCCGCCCAGCCGCCAATGAGGAGCAGCTTGCCGCCGCGAGCAAAGTACTTCCGCAGATCGGGATCGACGGCGTTCACGGGTTGAATCTCGGGACGATCAGATAGCGCGACGTCTCCGTCGTAGTTGATCGGCCGTGTCTTGTAGTCCCATTTGGGATCGCGCAGCACGTAGAACTTGAAGAACTCGACTGGAATGCCGAGCGGCTCGGCGCCGCCGGCGAGCTGTCCCCAGCCCGGCTCGCTCCCCGGAAAGAGCGGCGAATACAGCTCGGCACCGGTTCGTGAATGGCGCGGCCCCATATAGATCTTCCGGGCGGCCTCGACTTGCGGCGGGGTCAGGCAGTTGGCTGTCGGCGCGCCCTTGCACTGCAGCGTGGCCGGGTCCACACGGCAGCTTTCGGGGTCGCCGATAATCCCGTCCTTCCCGCCGTCGCTCGCATCGCAGGCGTTGAGTGCGGCCTGATTCAAGACGGCGTACTTGTCCGGCGTCAGGAAGCTCGCGTCGCTTGCGTGAGTCGCCTGCCACACCCACATCTGCCCGAAGGTGTGCCGCGTGAGATAGGACGACATCGCCACGACGGCAAGGCCGTCATAGTCCTCGGGGTACCTTTGCGCCGCGCTGAGCGCGGCGATCGTCCCGCCGCCGGCTTCCGCCATCAGCGCAAGCTTCGGCGCCGTGCCGTAGAAGGCGCGAATCAGCGCCTTCGCGGCGACGGTCATTTCGTGCGCGGAGCGATAGCCGAAATCCTTGATCTGCTCGGGATGCTCGAGTGCATAGCTCGAATTGCCTTCGTGACCGGTGTTGCTCCCGACCGTTGCGTATCCGCGGCGCACGCCGGCAGCCAGCGCGTTGGGCGCTGGCGCAGTGCCGCCGCCCAGACCGCCGTTGCCGGTACCGCGCAACTTGCCGTTCCAATTGGACGCGGGCATCCACACTTCGATCTTGATGTTCGAGTCGTCGCTTGGCGTCATCGTCGCAGCGACGCGGCAGACGGCCGGAACGTCAGCAAACGGATTGGCGGCGCCAGGCGCAGCAGGCCCGCCACCTCGCGCCGGCGGCGGTGGAAGGGCGCCTGCAGCGACGAATTGCGCGCTGGTCACCATCCCTCGCGCGAGCTTCGTGGTCGCGAGCTTTTCGCAGTCCGCCCGACCGCGAGCGAGAGTCTGCGCGGTCGGCGACTGCGCCGCGACGTTGAATAGAAGAGCGACTGAGGTGGCGACGCAGAAGGCAGCCCGTTTCATGCCGGGCATTCTACTGCCGCGGCCAGCTCCCGTTTGATCACGAATCGTTCGGCGACGTTGCGCAGCTCGCGGACATTGCCAGGCCACGAGTAGCTTCGCAGCCACGCCATCGTCTCGCGGCCAATCGGCGGGCACGGGAGACGATGCTGACGACCGAACTGGGGTCATGAAATGCTCGAGCAGCGCCGGCACGTCGTCCAACCGGTCGCGCAGCGGCGGCACGTGAATAGCGAGGACGTTGAGTCGATAGTACAGGTCGAGGCGGAACTCGCCTTCAGCTACCAGCTCACGCAGATCCCGGCGCGTCGTTGCCACGATCCGCACGTCAATCTGCCGCGACGCGGATTCCCCAATGCGTTGGAGCTCCCCGAACTGCAGAAACCGCAGCAGCAACGCCTGCAGGCGAGGACTGCTGTCACCGATTTCGTCGAGGACGACGGTTCCTCGATTCGCCGACTCGAAGATGCCTCGATGGTCGCGCACGGCGCTGGTGAAGCTACCGCGGACGTGCCCGAACAGCTCGGACTCGAGCAACCCGTCCGGCACGCAGGCGCAGTTGATCGCGCGAAACGGCCGAATCCGGCGACGGCTCGCGTGGTGCACCATTCGAGCGGCCAGTTCCTTACCGACGCCGCTTTCTCCCGTAAACAGCACCTTCGCGCTCGAGTTCGCGGCGACGGCAATGTCGAGCCGCAGGCGCCGGATGACTTGACTGGACCCGATCAGATCACACGTCTGGACGTCGTGCATGGAATAACCCTCGGTTGGAGACGGTGCAACCACTCTCCACCTCGAGCGTGACAAGCGCTCCATGCTTTCTGTAAACGTGGCGATCTCTCTGCTGGCGCCCCGACGCGGCGTTACAGAGAATATTCATGCCCGTGGTAGGGTTCACTGCCATGCGCAGACTCTGGTCCTCGTTGATTGCGCTGTCCTTCGTCACGCACGCGGGTCCGCATTCCGGCGCAGCCGGCGCGAAGAAGCTCGTCGCGCATCGCGGCGCATCGGCATATGCGCCCGAACACACGCTCGCGTCCTATCGGCTGGCGATGCAGCAGAAGGCCGACTACGTCGAACAGGACCTGGCAGTCACCAAAGATCTCGTTCTCATCTGCCTGCACGACGAGTCGCTCGAGCGCACAACGAACGTCGAGGACGTGTTTCCCACTCGCGCGGTGGTGGATCCGGCGACGGGCAGGAAGCAGTGGCTGGCGGTGGATTTCACCCTTGCCGAGATCAAACAACTCGATGCCGGCTCGTGGTTCGATGCTCGCTTTGCCGGTGAACGCATCCCGACGTGGGAAGAAGCTGTCGCCACCGTCGGCACAGCGGCCGGTCTCTACCCGGAGCTGAAGACGCCGGCACTCTATCGCGCGCGCAACATCGATCAGACGGCGTTGTTCGTCGAGTCAATCACGCGGCTGAACCTTCACACGCGTCCGGCAGGCTCGCTCATCGTGCAGTCCTTCGACGAGCAGCCGCTCAAGGATCTGACGCGGCAGATACCGGCCTTGCCACGCACGTTCCTGATCGACAACCGTGACGGCCAGCGATGGCTGAACGAGCGCGGGCTCGCGCAGATCGCCGCCTTCGCGACCGGAATCGGACCGGCCAAGGCGCTGCTCGACGGGCATCCGGAGATCGTGGCAGCGGCGCATTCCAAGAACCTCACCGTCACGCCGTACACGTTCACGACGCGCGCCGCCGCGGGCTCGGGCCGGTTCACCTCGGTGTCGGACGAAATGCGCTACTTCCTCACCGAGCTGGACGTTGACGCCCTGTTCACGGACAACCCAGACCGATTCCCCCGCTAGACCCGATCAGCTCAGGACGACGAGGACGCCGGTGACAACGAGCGCGCCGGCCCAGATCCAATCCAAGTTGAACCAGGCGACGCGCAGAAATGCGACGCCGAGCTTGCGATAGACAATCCACGCGAGAAACGCGGACACGACGATATAGGAGAACGAGTGGAGACCGACGGCGAGCGCGTCGGTCCACGCCGTGCTGGACATCGCGGTAAGCGCGTGATCTGCATGGGTCGCTGCGAGAGCAGAGACCCCATCGTCAGTATCGATGACGAACGGGACGACCATGAGGCCCGCCCCGTGAGCCGAAGCCATCAGAAACGACCAGATCGTCAGATCGCGAAATCCGACCTGCATGCCGCCAAAACGCGGGTGGCGGTGTCGCCACAGCCGATAGATGCCCAATGTGACGAGCGTCACCGCGATGACGGCCCTCACCAGGTCGAACGGCAGCATCACGCGCGCCCCGGCAACGAAGGCCACCACCACGCCAACGGCCAATAGATGGCCGAGGGCGAGGGGCGGCAGTGCACGCCACATCGCCGACGCACTCCTGGCTTGCATCCCCAGCGCGACGGCGAACAACCATCCCATGCCGGGATTGATCCCGTGGTACGCGCCGAGCCCGATCATGGCGGTCCAGTCCATCGCGTGATCGACCGTCAGGCGTAGCAGTACGAGTCGGACGAGGCGTCTCCGCCTTCGAGCCGTACTTGGTGCGTCCGCATCGCCTGCGACTCGAGGAAGAACTTGGTGTCGAGCGCCATCCCGCCTTGCGGGTTTACGTCGGCCTTCACCATCCAGCCACGAACGCCGTCCGGATAGAACTGCTCGTCCCACGGAGTGTAGAGACCGTTGGTGAAGTACACGCGCGAGCCGTCACGGCTGATCTCGACCATCTGCGGACCGCCGTTCAGGGGCTGACCCGGCTTCGCCGGATGCGCGGCCCGGCTGACAATGCCGCCGATGCGGAACGAACCCGTCTTCCGAGGATTGAACGGATCGGTCACGTCGTACTGGATGAACTCGCCCGTGCCCCAGCACGACACATATAGGAATCGGTCGTCGAGCGAGAGATTGATGTCGGTCACCAGCGGCGCGACCGCCTTGAATCCCTGCAGCAGCGGCGGCAGTACGGCGGGATCGGCGGGTTCCGCCGGAATCTCGATCACTTTCT